>MLJW01000128.1_pt1 | contig 75205 bp, 74 predicted proteins | sample 888231 | NCBI WGS metagenome assembly MLJW01 (sample SAMN05788063, study PRJNA343431) | mine drainage metagenome | isolation source: sample collected from the inflow into an acid mine drainage treatment plant... | place: Germany: Lusatia, lignite mining district
GCAGCTGCAAGCCTTCCGCTCCGGCACGCGCGCCAACGATCCGAACAAGATGATGCGCACCATCGCGCTCAGGATGACCGATCCGCAGATCAAGGCGCTGTCCGACTACATCGCCGGCTTGCGCTGAGTCCCGCACTCTGGCGGGCAGCAATCAAAAAGGGTGGCATTGCTACCCTTTTTTCTTTCCGTGCGGTGTAAGGTTTCATATCTCTGATGCGACCAATTCGCATTGACCGATCGGGAGAAACCGCCATGCTGATCCAAAGACCCACCGACATCCCGCCTTCCGAGATCACCCCGCGCGCACTGTTCGAAAAAAGGCGCGAACTGTTGAAAGGCATCGCCGGCACGGCGCTGGCCGCCGCGCTACCGTTCTCGGCAGAAGCCGGCGAGAAGCTCATTTACGCCCGCAATAGCCCTTTTGACACCATGGAAAAGCAGACGCCCTACCAGGACGTCACCCACTACAACAACTTCTATGAATTCGGTACCGACAAGACCGATCCGGCGGAGCAGGCTCAAGCCCTGAAGACGCGTCCCTGGCAGATCGTCATCGAGGGTCTGGTGCAGCGGCCCAAGACCTACGCCATCGACGACCTGATGCGGCTGGTGCCGCTCGAAGAGCGCATTTACCGGATGCGCTGCGTCGAAGGCTGGAGCATGGTCATCCCCTGGATCGGCCTGCCGCTGGCGGCACTGCTGAGACAGGTCGAACCGCTGGGCAGCGCCAAGTATGTCGAATTCATCTCGTACGACGATCCCAAAATCATGCCCGGCGTCAGGAGCGGGATACTCGATTGGCCCTATCTGGAGGGGCTGCGCCTGGACGAGGCGATGCAGCCGCTGACGATACTCGCCGCCGGCCTGTATGGTGAAGTCCTGCCCAAGCAGAACGGCGCCCCGCTGCGCCTGGTGGTGCCATGGAAGTATGGCTTCAAGGGAGCCAAGTCCATCGTCAGGATCCGCCTGACCGATCGCCAACCGCAGACCGCGTGGATGAAGGCCGCACCCACCGAATACGGTTTCTATTCCAACGTCAATCCCGCGGTCGATCATCCGCGCTGGTCGCAGGCCACCGAGCGACGCATCGGCGAATTCTTTAAGAGAAAGACGCTGCTGTTCAACGGCTACGGCGATCAGGTGGCGCAGCTCTATGCCGGCATGGACCTGCGGAAATATTTCTGATGGCGGGCCAACCCTCAGGGCGGCAGATCGGAGCGATCAAGGCCGTCCTGTTCACCCTCTGCCTGGTGCCGCTGGCCCGGCTTGTCTGGGGCGCGTGGCAGGATACTCTAGGCGCCAACCCGATCGAGTTCATCCAGCACTCGCTGGGCACCTGGACGCTCAACTTCCTGCTGATCACGCTGACGGTATCGCCGCTGCGCAAGTTCAGCGGCTGGCACTGGCTGCTGCGGCTGCGCCGGATGCTCGGCCTGTTCGCTTTCTGCTACGCCCTGCTGCACCTCATGAGCTACCTCTGGCTCGATCAGTTCTTCGACTGGCAGGCGATCGCCAAGGATATCGTGAAGCGCCCCTTCATCACCGTCGGCATGGCCGCCTTCGTCCTGCTCGTGCCGCTGGCCGCGACATCCAGCAACGCCATGATCAGACGTCTTGGCGGCAGGCGCTGGCAGCAGTTGCACCGTTCGATCTATGCGATCACCATTTTCGGCGTCCTGCATTACTGGTGGCTGGTGAAACTGGACGTCACCTTGCCGGCGATTTATGCCGCGCTGCTCTTTCTGCTGCTGCTGGTACGCGCCTTCTGGCGCGAGCAGGAACGGCTGCGCCAGTTGGCCGGAAGGCGGCCAGTCGAGACATTTACGATCGTGGCGAAACAGTAGCCGTCCGGGGCTCGAAGCGGACGATCGCGCGGCCGTCGTCGATCGTCCTCGGCTGCGCCTTCCAGGCGTGGCCGTAGACGATCTCGAAGCTCGCCGGCAGACGACCATCGATGCGATGCCGGTCATAGGCGGCAAACACCCTGCGCCAAACCCGCCAGGGTAGCCGGCCGAACAAGCCGTCGCGCGCCCCCAGATGCCGCTGGTCGGCCAGCAGGCCGCGCGCCGTGCGGTAGGTCAGGGTCAGCATCTCCATGTCCATCACCGGATCGCCAAAACCGGCCGCCAGCAACATGTCGCCGACGTCGTGCATGTCATGGAAGCTGCGCAGCGGCGCGACAATGCCGGCGTCCGCGCCGGCGGCGCGCAATTCCTTCAGGGTGTCGGGGCCGAGCATCGAGAACATCAGCAGGCCGCCGACCTCGAGCACGCGATTGAGTTCGCGAAATGCCGGCAGCGGATCATCGAGCCAGTGCAGCATCAGATTCGACCAGACCAAGCCCAAGGATCCGCCGGCCAGCGGCAGAGCCCGCGCATCGGCGTTGATCAGGCAGGGCGCACGACTGAACAGGCGTTGGACGAGTGAGGCGCGCGCCTTCACCTGCGCGAGCATGGCACTCGCCGAATCGACGGCCAGCGGCAGGGCCGCGGGATAACGCCGCTGCAACTGGCGCAGGCCGTCGCCGGTGGCGCAGCCGATGTCGGCCAAGCGCACCGGCGCGATGCGCACCAGATCGAGACGCTCGGCCATGCGCAGCCCGGTCTCGCGCGCTACTACCGCGGCCGAGTCGTAGCTCCGGGCGGCGCGGGAAAACGCCTGCCTCATCGCCACCCCAGCGTTCCGCTCACATCGCCTTGAGGCCCAGGCGGGCGAAGAGTTGCTCGTCGTGCCCGGCCTCGGGGTTGTCCGCGGTGAGCAGCTTGTCACCGTAGAAAATGGAATTGGCACCAGCCAGGAAACACAGCGCCTGCAGTTCGTCGGACATCTGCTCGCGTCCGGCAGACAGCCTCACCAGGCTCCGCGGCATGGCGATGCGGGCGCAGGCGACGGTGCGGACGAATTCGAAGGGATCGAGGGCCGCCGCGTTCTCCAGCGGCGTGCCCGGAATCGCCACCAGATGATTGATCGGCACCGACTCCGGCGGCGGATTCATGTTGGCCAGCTCGGCCACCAGCGCAGCGCGGACACGCCGACTCTCGCCCATGCCGACGATGCCGCCGCAGCAGACGTTGATGCCGGCGTCGCGCACCTTGGCCAGCGTGTCGAAGCGGTCGGCCTGACTGTGGGTGGAGATCACCTCGCCGTAGAATTCCGCAGCGGTGTCGAGGTTGTGGTTGTAATAATCCAGTCCCGCCGCTCTCAGCTGTTCTGCCTGGCCCTGCTGCAGCATGCCCAGGGTGACGCAGGTTTCCAGGCCGAGGTCCTTGACCGCGCGCACCATGGCGCTCACCTGTTCCAGATCCTTTTGCTTCGGCCCGCGCCAGGCGGCGCCCATGCAGAAGCGGCTGGCACCCTGATCGCGAGCCGCGGTGGCCGCGGCGACGACCTCTTCGAGCGACAGCAGCGACTCGCGCTCGACCTCGGTGTGGTGCCGCGCCGATTGCGAGCAATAGCCGCAGTCCTCCGAACAGCCGCCGGTCTTGATCGAGAGCAGAGTCGAGCGCTGCACGGCGTTGGCGTCGAAGTGATCGCGATGCACCGTTTGCGCGCGGTAGATGAGATCGTTGAAGGGCAGCGCGTACAGCGCCTCGATCTCCTCCGTTCGCCATCTTCTCGCGGACTGGCTGTTGTCTGGCTTTGGGGCAATGGCTGGCATGGGCGGCGCTCGATCCGGAAAGCGTAAAATGCGGAGGCCAGATCATCGACGAAGGGGCAGCGCTTGTCAATTTATCGCGCCGCGGCGCACGCAATCCGGAGCATGGGCGCCATACTCCTGCCGCAGGACTGTCTGCTCTGCGGCGCCAGCGCCGGCCCGACGCTGCTCTGTCGCGGCTGCGCCGACGCCTTGCCGCGCCTGCCACGCGCGGCATGCCCGGTGTGCGCCCTGCCCGCCGCGGCCGGGGCAGTCTGCGGCAGCTGCCTCAAGCAGCCGCCGCATTTCGACGCCACCGTCGCCGGCTTCCGCTACGGCTTTCCGCTCGACCGCCTGGTGCAGGCGCTCAAGTATGAGCACCGCTTGGCGCTGGCGCCGTGGTTCGCGCGCGCACTGCTGGCCGGCGCCCGACCGCAAGGCGAGCTGGTGCTGGCGCTGCCGCTGGGCGCGCGCCGCCTGAGGGAGCGCGGCTTCAACCAGGCACTGGAGATCGCCAGACCGCTGGCGCGCGCGCTCGGCCTGCCGTTGCCGATCGGGACCTGCATTCGCGCCGCAGACACCGCACCGCAGGCCAGCCTGCCGTGGCGGGCGAGGCAGAAAAACGTGCGCGGGGCCTTCGAGTGCCGCCAGAACCTGACCGGGAAATCGGTGCTGGTGATCGACGACGTCATGACCAGCGGCGCGACGCTGAACGAATTCGCCCGCACCCTCAAGAGACACGGTGCCCACCGGGTCACCAACTGGGTCGTGGCGCGGACGCTCTCGCCCCGATAGCGCATGAGTCTCGCCATCGTCCTCTACCAGCCGGAAATTCCGCCCAACACCGGCAACGTCATCCGCCTGTGTGCCAACGTCGGCGCCCGCCTGCATCTCATCAGGCCGCTGGGCTTCGATCTCAGCGAAGCGCGACTGCGCCGCGCCGGTCTGGACTATGCCGAACTCACCGAGGTTTGCATCCATGAAGACTGGGCGGCCTGCCTAGCGGCGCTCGGCGAACGGCGCCTGTTCGCGCTGACGACGCGCGGCACCGTGCGTCACGACCGGCCGAGCTACTTGCCCGACGACGCCTTCGTGTTCGGCCCGGAGACGCGCGGACTGCCCGATCAAATCATAACCAGCATCGCTGCCGAGCGCCGGCTGCGGCTGCCGATGCGACCTGGCAACCGCAGCGTCAATCTCTCCAACACGGTGGCGGTGGTGGCCTTCGAGGCGTGGCGGCAGCTGGGCTTCGAAGGCGGCGGCTGATCGCCGCGGCCTCATTCCTCTCGCGGGTCTCGCCCCATCAACTGTTCGACCGCGAGGCTTGGGGTCATGGCGCCGGCGAGCACGGCGCAGACGGCAGCGGTGATCGGCATATCGACGCCCAGCGTCGCGGCCCGCCGCGCCACTTCCTGGGCGCTCGAAACACCCTCGGCGACATGCCCCAACTCGCGACTGATCGCCGCCAGCGGCCTGCCCGAGGCCAGCGCCAGTCCGACGCGGCGATTGCGCGACAGGTCGCCGGTGCAGGTGAGGATCAGATCGCCCATGCCCGCCAGACCCATGAAGGTCTCGCGCCGGCCACCCAGTGCCATCCCGAAGCGGGTGATCTCCGCCAAGCCGCGGGTGATCAGCGCCGCGCGGGCGTTGTTGCCGAGTCCCAGTCCGTCGGAGATGCCGGTGGCGATCGCCAGCACGTTCTTGACCGCGCCGCCGACCTCGGCGCCGACGACGTCGTCGTTGGCGTAAAGGCGCAGGCGCGGCCCGGAAAGGGCATGCACCCAGCGGTGGGCAAAGTGTGCGTCGCGGGCGGCGAGACACAGGGCGGTCGGCAGACCGCGCGCCACCTCCTGGGCGAAGCTGGGCCCGGTCAGTGCGCCGCAGGGCAAATCGCCGGACATCTCCTCTGCCGCGACCTGGTGCGGCAACAGCCCGCTGCCCGCCTCCAATCCCTTGCACAGCCACAGGAAGGGCAAGCGCGGCGCCGCCTCGCGCAACGAAGCCAGGGTCGATCTCAGACCGGCGAGCGGCGTCGCAACCAGCGCCAGTTCGGCGCCCTGGACCGCGGCCAGGAGCTCGCCGGAGATGCTCAAGGCCTCGGGAAAGGCCATGCCCGGCAGATAGCGCTCGTTCTCGCGCTGCGCGCGCAGCAGCTCAACCTGCGCGGGATCGCGCGCCCACAGCGTGGCTTCGTGATCGCGGGCCAGCGCGATGGCCAGGGCGGTGCCCCAGGCGCCGGCGCCGAGCACCGCGATTTTCACGGCCACCGGCGCCCCGTCGGGCAGCGCTCGCCCGCCGCCGGGCCGACCCAAGGCGGGAGATTCAAGTTACTGCGAGGACAACGAGCAGCCGTCACCCCCTTCCCCGGGAAGGGGGATGGGAGAATGGCGACGTCACAAACCCCATACCTGGTCCGCCCTGACGTAGCCGGTCTGACCGTCGCGGTGTTGTACCTTGGCCCAACCCGCTGGCGCCGCCTCGAGCAGCGTCAATACCACATTCTTCTCGGCCTCGAACACCAAGGGCGCATCCGCCTGCGGCTGCGAGCGCACCTGGGCGCGGGATACGCTGACCTGCACGGTACGCTGATCGGCCACGACGCCCTTCTCGATCCAGGCCAGGCTGCCGGATGCGTCGCGCACCTTGAGCCAGCCATCGAGCGCCACCACCACCTCGACCGGCGTATCGCGCGCGATGACGTAGAGCGGCTTGGCCTTGATCGACGGCGCGTCGTACATCACCGTCGGAGCGGCCAAGGAGCGATAGTCGAGCGCCGCCGCGGGTCCGGCGGCGAGCAACAGGGCGATACCGACCAGGGCGGTTCGGAACAACGAAGTCACTGGATCGGGACCTCGGCCGGCGCCTGTTGCTGCGCCAACTGGCGCTGCTGGTACATCGCCTCGAAATTCACCGGCGAGAGCAGCACCGGCGGGAAACCCGCACGCACGACGAGGTCGGAAACCGTTTCGCGAACGTAGGGAAACAGGATGTTGGGGCAGGCCACCGAGAGGATCGGATCGATGTCTTCCTGGGGCACATTGCGCAACTGGAAGATCCCGGCCTGGCCGGCCTCGACCAGAAAAAGAGTCTTTTCTGCGAGCTTTGCCGTCACCGTCACGGTCAGCACCACCTCGTACAGACCCTCGTCTATGCCGCTGCCAGCGGTGTGCAATTGCACCTCGATCTCGGGCGCATCGCGCTCCAGGAAGATCTGGGGCGCGTGGGGAATTTCCAGGGACAGGTCCTTGGCGTAGATCTTCTCGATGTTGAAAACGGGGACTTCGCTCATGATATTCAGTCGTGGTGGGTGAAGGGTGGACGCGCTCGATTCATCCCCGCAGCAGCGGATCCAGGCCGCCGGCGTGATCGAGCGCGGCGAGATCGTCGTAGCCGCCGACGTGGGTGTCGCCGATGTAGATCTGCGGCACGCTGCGCCGCCCGGTGCGCGTCATCATCTCCTCGCGCCGGGCCGGATCGAGATCGACGCGTATTTTTTCGATGGCAGCGACGCCCTTGCGATGCAGCAACTGTTCGGCGCGCATGCAGTAGGGGCAGACGGCGGTGGTATACATCAGAACTTTCGCGCTCATCCCCGCCTCACTTGCTGGTGATCGGCAGGCCGGCCTCGCGCCAGGCGCTGATGCCGCCGGCGAGGTTATGCACCTTCTCGAAGCCGAGCTTCCTCAAGGCGCCGCAGCCAGAGGCCGAACGGTTGCCGCTCTGGCAATTGACGATCACGTCGCGCGTCTTGAATTTCTCGATCTCGCCAATCCGCTTCGAGAGCTGGGAGAGCGGGATATGGCGCGAGTTGGGGATATGCCCGGCGGCCCATTCGTTCGCCTCGCGCACGTCGATCACCAGCGCATCTTCGCGATTCATCAGCAGCGTCGCCTGCAGCGGCGTGACGCCGCCAGCGCCGCCAGCCCCCATCACCGTCTGCCACAACAGCATGGCGCCGCTGGCGGCTGCCAGCACCACGTACAGCAGGTTGTTCTGGGCAAAGTGCAGCAAGTTCGGCTCCATCAAGACTCCATCAATTTTTCTGGTTGGGGACACCGCAGAAAACCTCGCGCATCAGCACGATCAGTTGCAGCGTTCGGGCGTCAGCAACGCGGTAGAAGACGCGGTTGGCGTCCTTGCGCGTCTGCAGCACACCCTTGTCGCGCAGGATCGCAAGGTGCTGCGAGATGTTGCTCTGGGTGGTGCCGACGGCATCGACGATATCCTGGACGCAGACCTCCTGATCGCCAACGACGCAGAGTATCTTCAGCCGCAGCGGATGCGAAATCGCCTTCAGCGCGCGCGCCGCCGTCTCGATTTGCTCCTGCTTGTCGATCAGATCGCGAATGGCATTGTCCATCATCTTGTCGTTGGCGGCACCGTACGGTCGAATAAAATTATCAAATATTATAGAATACTTCTTTGTTTGCCGGCGCCCATTCGGCGCTGCAGTCCTCTATGCACCTTTCCGCCCTTCCCTAGCCAAAATGAAGAAAATCGTCTTGCTGCGCCACGGCGAATCGACCTGGAACAAGGAAAACCGCTTCACCGGCTGGACCGACGTCGGTCTCACCGAAAAGGGCCTGGCCGAGGCCGCCGCCGCCGGCTTGCTGCTGAAGCAGGAGGGCTACCGCTTCGACGTCGCGTACACCTCGGTGCTCAGACGCGCCATCAAGACGCTGTGGACGGTGCTTGAGGAGATGGACCGGATGTGGATCCCGATCCATCATTCCTGGCGCTTGAACGAGCGCCATTATGGTGCCCTGCAGGGCCTCAACAAGGCCGAGACCGCGGCAAAGTTCGGCGAGGAGCAGGTGCTGATCTGGCGCCGCGCCTACGATACGCCGCCGCCGGCGCTGGCGGCGGGCGACCCGAGGCTCGCGACCGCCGACCCGCGCTACGCCGAACTGGCGCCGGCGGAATTTCCCAGGACGGAATGTCTAAAGGATACAGTGCACCGCTTCCTGCCCTACTGGTTCGAGACCATCGCGCCTATGGTCGCGTCCGGCAAGAGCGTGATCATCGCTGCCCACGGCAACAGCCTGCGCGCCTTGATCAAATATCTGGACGGCGTCTCCGATGCCGACATCGTCGGCCTCAACATTCCCACCGGCCAGCCGCTGGTCTATGAACTCGACGACGAGTTGAAGCCGCAGAGGCATTATTATCTCGGCGATGAGGATGCCATCCAGGCCGCGCTGCAGGCCGTCGCCAATCAAGGCAAGGCCAAGTAGCAGGTTGCTGGGCCTGGCCGCGCTGGCCCTGGTGCTGGTCGCCGGGCAAGCCCACGCGGCGCCGGCGGCGGAAGTCAAGCGCCAACAGTTGAAGCATCTGCACGGGCGCATCCGGACCCTGAGCCGCGACCTGGCCGAGAGCGAAGCGACGCGCAGCAAAACAGCCGGTGAGCTGAAAGCGGCCGAGGCGGCGATTTCGGACATCAACCGCAGCTTGAGCCAGTTGGCTGGGCAGCGCGACCGGGTAGCGACAGAGCTGGCCGACCTGGCGCAGCAGTCGCAGCACCTGGAGACCCAGATCGCGGCCCAGCAGGCGCAACTCGCCAAGATGCTCTATCGCCAGTACGTCGACGGCGAGACCGACACGCTGCAAATGCTTCTCGCCGGCGCCGATCCCAACCAGGCGGCGCGCGATTTCCACTATCTGTCACTGCTCTCGCGCGCCAGGGCCGAGCTGCTGCACCAGTTGCACGGCACCCTGAACGAGAAGCAGCGGCTGACCGAGGCCACGCGCACCAAGCACGACGAGCTCGACGCCATCGAGCACCAGCAGCAGCAGCAGCGCGCTGCCCTGCTGGAACGGCAACAGCAGCGTCAGGCGGTGCTGGCCAAGATCTCCGGCAGGATCGAGAAGCAAAAGCGCCAGATCGACACCCTCAAACGCGACGAGAAGCGCCTGGCGATGCTGATCAAGCGGCTGTCGCGCATCGCGCGCAAGCCGGCGAGGGCCAGACCCCCGGCCCGGCGTGGGGCACAGACCGAGCTGCGGAACGAACATCTGCCCGAGGCTTCGGGCTTCTCCGGCCACTTCTCGGGACTGAGGGGACGCCTGCGCCTGCCGGCCCGAGGCGAAGTAACCAACCGCTTCGGCGCGTCCCGCGCCGGCGGCGGTGCGACCTGGAAGGGGCTGTTCATCCGCGCCGCGGCGGGCGCCGAGGTGCGCGCCGTGGCCCCGGGTCGGGTGGTCTTCGCCGGTTCGCTGCGCGGCTTCGGCAAGCTGATCATCGTGGACCACGGCGACGGCTATCTCAGCGTCTATGGCAACAACCAATCGCTCGCCCGCAAGGTCGGCGACAAGGTGGCGGGCGGTGACCAGTTGGCCACAGTGGGCAACAGCGGCGGCAACCCGGAATCCGGTTTATACTTTGAGCTTCGCTATCAAGGCCTAGCCATCGACCCGCTCAAATGGGTCAATCTGAAGTAGGCGGAACCTCGCCGCCCCAACGGAGTCTTTCACGCATGCGCAACAAATTTCAGAAATTCGGATTGGTGTTCGTCGGCCTGGTCGCCGGCATTCTGATCAGCCTCAACTTTTCCGCCAGCGCCAGCAAGGATGCCGCGGATGCAGCGTCGCCGCTGCCGGTCGAGGAATTGCGCAACTTTGCCGACGTCTTCAACGCCATCAAGCAAGGCTATGTCGAGCCGATCAGCGACAAGAAGCTGATCACCTACGCGATCAGCGGCATGCTCTCCAACCTCGACCCGCACTCCGCCTATCTCGACGCCGATGCCTACAAGGATCTCCAGGTCAGTACCCAGGGGGAATTCGGCGGCCTCGGGATCGAGGTCGGCATGGAGGACGGCTTCGTCAAGGTGGTGGCACCGATCGACGACACGCCGGCTTTCAAGGCCGGTGTCAAGGCCGGCGACCTGATCATCAAGATCGACGACACGGCAGTCCAGGGCATGACTTTGAGCGACGCCGTCAAGCGCATGCGCGGCAAGCCCAAGACCCAGATCACCCTGACCATCGTCAGGAAGGGCGAGAGCAAACCGATCGTTCTGACCATCACGCGCGAGAAGATCAAGGTGCAAAGCGTCAAGTCGAAGATGCTCGCCCCCGGCTATGGTTACATGCGCATTGCCCAGTTCCAGGAAGAAACCGCCGCCGACGTGGTCAAGCAGGTAGACAAGCTCTATCAGCAGAACAAGGGGAATCTGCGCGGCCTGGTGCTCGACCTGCGCAACGACCCGGGCGGCTTGCTGCACGGCGCCGTGGGTGTGGCCGCCGCCTTCCTGCCGCCCAAGGCGCTGATCGTGTCGACTGACGGCCGCACCGAGGACTCCAAGCGCAAGTTCATCGCCAGTCCGGAGGATTACTTGAGCCCCGGCAGCGAGGATTTCCTGAAGAAGCTGCCCGCCGGCATCAAGACGGTGCCGCTGGTCGTCCTGGTCAATGGCGGCTCGGCATCGGCCTCGGAGATCGTCGCCGGCGCCCTCCAGGATCACAAGCGCGCCGTCCTGCTTGGCACCCAGACCTTCGGCAAGGCCTCGGTTCAGACCATCCTGCCGCTGTCCAACAACACCGCGATCAAGCTGACCACGGCGCGCTATTACACGCCAAACGGGCGCTCGATCCAGGTCAAGGGAATCACTCCCGACGTGGTGGTGCCGGAGACGGCTGATGGCGGAGCGCAAGATCAACTGCGCGAAGTCGATCTGGAGCACCACCTTCAGAACGACAAGGACAAGACCGTCGCGCCCAAGCCGCAACCGAAGCAGAGCGAACCGGAAGCCAAGCCGGTACCGTTCGAGTATGCCTCGAAGAACGACTACCAGTTGAACCAGGCCTTGGGGCTACTCAAGGCTTGGCAGATCATCAAGCAGCAGCGGTGAGCGCTTAGGCGGGCGATCGCCGCTGCGCGCAGCGCTCAGTACCGTTCATGAACGATCAGCAGCTGCTCCGTTACAGCCGCCACATCCTGCTGCCGCAGGTCGGCGTCGAGGGCCAGGAGCGGCTGCTCGCGGCGCGGGCGCTGGTGGTCGGCGCCGGCGGCCTGGGCTCGCCGGCCGCGCTCTACCTCGCCTCTGCCGGCGTCGGCACGATCGCGCTGGCCGACGGCGACAGCGTCGACCTCACCAATCTGCAGCGCCAGATCCTGCACCGCAGCCGCAGCATCGGCCGGCTCAAGGCCGAATCCGGCCGCGACGCGCTCGTCGAGATCAACCCGGGCTGCCACGTCGTCCCCGTCGCCCAGCGGCTGACCGGGGCGCTGCTGGAGGCCGAAGTCGACGCCGCCGACGTGGTACTCGACTGCTGCGACAACTTCGCCACCCGCCACGCGGTCAATCGCGCCTGCGTCAAATCCGGCAAGCCGCTGGTGTCCGGCGCCGCCATCCGCTTCGAAGGCCAGATATCGGTGTTCGACCCGCGCGAGCCGACCTCGCCCTGCTATCACTGTCTGTTTCCCGAAGGCGAAGACGTCGAGGAAGTGCGCTGCGCGGTGATGGGTGTGTTCGCCCCGCTCACCGGCATCGTCGGCAGCATGCAGGCGGCCGAGGCGCTGAAGCTCCTGATCGGCTGCGGCCAGAGCCTCGCCGGCCGGTTGCTGCTGCTCGACGGCTTGGCGATGGAATGGCGCTCGATCGCCATCCCGCGCGACCCGGGCTGCAAGGTCTGCGGCCAGTCAGGCTAAGCGCGCGAGGACCCGGATGTCGTCGCCGACGCGGGTGAGATCGTTGATCTTGAGCGACTTCCTGCCGGCGAGATCGGTGAGCTCGGGCAGGTGGAACATGCCGCGCGCGGCGTCGCCCAGGAGCAGCGGAGCGAGGTAGAGCAGCAGTTCATCGACCAGACCCTCGCGCAGCAAGGAGCCGTTCAGCCGGGCGCCGGCCTCGGCGTGGAGCTCGTTGATGCCGCGACGCGCAAGCTCCTGCATCAGCGCATTCAGATCCACCTTGCCTTGGGCGTTGGGCAGCAGCAGCACCTCGGCGCCGGCGCGCTTCAATGCCCCGATCTTCGCCGCATCGTCTTGCGCCGCCGCCACCAGGACCCCGCCGCCGTTCAGAATCTGCGCCGACAGCGGCAGTTCCAGGCGGCTGTCGACCACCACCTTGAGCGGCTGCCGGTCGGTGTCCACATCCCTGACGGTGAAACGCGGATCGTCGTCCCTGACGGTACCGATGCCGGTCAGGATGGCGCAGGCACGGGCGCGCCAGCGGTGACCGTCGAGGCGCGCCGCGGCGCCGGTGAGCCACTGCGAGCGGCCGTTGTTGAGCGCGGTCTTGCCGTCCAGGCTGGCGGCCAGCTTCAGCCGGAGCCAGGGCCGGCCGCGGGTCATGCGCGCGACGAAACCGACGTTCAACTCCGCCGCCTCGCACGCCATCAGCCCGCAGGCGGTCGAAATGCCCGCAGCCCGCAGCCGCTCCAGCCCCTGCCCGGCCACCAGCGGATTGGGATCCTGCAGCGCGGCAACGACGCGCGCCACACCGGCCGCAACCAGCGCCTCGGCGCAGGGCGGGGTCAGGCCGTAGTGGCTGCAGGGTTCGAGCGTGACGTAGGCGGTGGCGCCGCGGACCTCGGCGCGGCGGCTACGGGCATCGGCGAGCGCCTCGATCTCGGCGTGGTTCTGTCCGGCGGGCTGGGTATAGCCCTCGCCGATGACCGCGCCGCCCTGCACCAGGACGCAGCCGACGCGGGGATTCGGTGTGGTGGAATACAGGCCGCGGCGCGCCAGACGCAGCGCCTGCGCCATGAAACGATGGTCGTCTGCGCTGAAATTCACGGCCGTTTAAGCCGGGTCGCGCGGCCGCCGCGGGCGCGGTTTCCTGACCTCGCGGATGGCGTCGGAGAATTCCTCGACGTCCTCGAAGTTGCGATAGACCGATGAGAAGCGGATGTAGGCGATCTTGTCGAGCTTCTTCAATTCGCGCATCACCAGCTCGCCGACCTTGTCGCTGGGGACTTCCCGCTCGCCCAGCGTGACCAGCTTCTCCTCGATGCGATCGATCGCGGCATCGACGCTCTCGGTGGTGACCGGGCGCTTGCGCAACGCCAGCATCATGCTGGCCAGCACCTTCTCGCGGTCGTACTCGGTGCGGCTGCCGTTCTTCTTCACCACCAGCGGCAGTTGCAGCTCGACCCGCTCGTAGGTGGTGAAGCGCTTGTCGCAGGCCAGGCAGCGGCGCCGCCGGCGCACGGTATCGCCGTCCTCGTTCTCGCGGGTATCGACGACCTGGGTGTTGGCGTCAGCGCAATAGGGGCATTTCATGGCTGCGAATCCGCGGGCCGGCCGTCATTCACCCATACACCGGAAACTTCTTGCACAGCTCCGCCACCTTCGCCTTCACGCCAGCGATCGCCTTCGGATCAGCCGGCGCGTCGAGCACGTCGGCGATCAGGTCGGCGACCTGCTCGGCCTCGATCTCGGTGAAGCCACGGGTGGTCATCGCCGGCGTGCCGATGCGGATGCCGCTGGTGACGAAGGGCTTCTGCGGATCGTTGGGGATGGCGTTCTTGTTGACCGTGATGTGGGCCAGACCCAATGCCGCTTCGGCGTCCTTGCCGGTGATGTGCTTGGGCTGCAGGTCCACCAGGAACATGTGCGACTCGGTGCGCCCGGAGACGATGCGCAGGCCGCGGGTGGCGAGCACCTTGACCATCACCTGGGCATTGTCGATCACCTGCTCCTGATAGTCGCGGAATTCCGGCGTCGCCGCCTCCTTGAAGGCGACGGCTTTAGCCGCGATCACGTGCATCAGCGGGCCGCCCTGCAGACTGGGGAAGATCGCCGAGTTGAGCGCCTTCTCGTGCGCCGCGCGGGCCAGGATCAGGCCGCCGCGCGGGCCGCGCAGGGTCTTGTGGGTGGTGCTGGTGACGAAATCGGCGAAGGGCACCGGGCTCGGGTAGAAGCCGGCGGCGACCAGGCCGGCGTAGTGCGCCATGTCCACGAACAGGTAGGCACCGACGGCGTCGGCGATCTCGCGGAAGCGCTTGAAGTCGATCTTCAGCGCGTAGGCCGAGGCGCCGGCGACGATCATCTTCGGCCGGTGCTCTTTGGCCAGGCGCATCACCTCCGCGTAGTCGATCTCCTCGGTGGCCGGATCGAGGCCGTAGGCGACCGCCTTGAACAGCTTGCCGGAGATATTGACGCTGGCGCCGTGGGTCAGGTGGCCGCCGTGGGCCAGCGACATGCCGAGGATGGTGTCGCCCGGGGCGAGCACCGAGAAATACACCGCCTGGTTGGCCTGCGAGCCGGAATGCGGCTGGACGTTGGCGTATTCGGCGCCGAACAGCTTCTTGGCCCGCTCGATCGCCAGTTGCTCGGCGATGTCGACGTACTCGCAGCCACCGTAGTAGCGCTTGCCCGGATAGCCCTCGGCGTACTTGTTGGTCAGTTGCGAGCCTTGCGCTTCGAGCACGGCGCAGGAGACGTAATTCTCCGAGGCGATCAGCTCGATGTGATCCTCCTGGCGGCGATTCTCAGACTGGATCGCCTGCCATAGTTCGGGATCCTGCTTGGCCAGAGTGTTCAGCTTGGAAAACATGTCCGGGATAGGGGAAGTGGGCTGGAGCGCGATTTTACCACCATCCCGGTACCGGGCATCTCAGCCACCGAGGTAGTGCTCGACCACCTTGGGATCGCCCAGCAGTCTGGCGCCGGAGTCGGCGAGCACGATTTTCCCGGTTTCCAGTACGTAGCCGTGGGCCGCGATCTTCAGGGCCTGGCGGACGTTCTGTTCCACCAGCAGGATAGTCAGGCCGCTGCGGTTGATCTCCACGAGTGTCCGAAAAATTTCCTGCACCAGAATGGGCGCCAGGCCCATGGAGGGCTCGTCGAGCAGCAGCAGCCGGGGCTTGGCCATCAGCGCCCGCCCGATGGCGAGCATCTGCTGTTCGCCGCCAGAGAGGTTGCCCGCATATTGGTCGGCGCGATCCTTGAGGCGCGGGAACAGGTGGAACACCTGCTGCAGGCTGTCATTGACACCGGCACGGTCCCGGCGCGTGTAGGCGCCCAGGTCCAGATTCTCCCGCACCGTCAGGGTAGTCAGGATGGCGCGGCCCTCGGCAACCTGTACGATGCCGCGGCGCACGATCTCGTGAGGAGGCAGGCCGATGACCTCCTCTTCCCGAAAAACAACGCTCCCGCCCTTGGCCCGATGCAGTCCGGACAGAGCCTGCAGGGTCGTACTCTTGCCGGCTCCGTTGGCGCCGACCAAGGCGGTGATCTCGCCTTCGTTCAAGCAAAAGGAAATGCCTTTTACCGCTTCGATGTGGCCATAGGCCACCGCCAGGTCATTGACCCGCAACAGCACGCTCATGGCTGTCCTTCTTCTGCGTCTTCCCTGCCGAGGTAGGCCTCGATGACGTCGGGGTTGTTGCGAATTTCATCGGGGCTGCCTTCAGCGATGATGCGGCCGAAATTTAGCACCGCGATGCGCTCGCACAGACCCATGACGAAACGCATGTCGTGCTCGATCAAGAAGACTCCGTAGCCGCGATCGCAAATATTGCGGATCTCGTCCATCAGCACGGATTTTTCCGCCGGGTTCATGCCCGCGACGGGTTCATCGAGCAGCAGCAGCTTCGGCTCCGTCGCCAGCGCCCGAGCAAACTCGAGCTTGCGCTGGTCGCCGTAGGAAAGATTGTCGGCCAACATCTCCGCCTGGTGTTCGAGCTTGACCCAGGACAGGAGTTCAAAAGCTCGCTCGCGCGCTCGGCGCTCGGCGCTGCGACAGGCCGGAGTGGAGAAGAACAGGGCCAGCGGTCCGTAATCGATCAGGTGGTGCATGCCGACCATGACGTTCTCCAACAAGGTCATGTGCTTGAAGATCCGGATGTTCTGAAAGGTGCGGGCAACTCCGAGGCGCGTGATGAAATGGGGTGGGGTGCCGGCGAGATTGCGGCCCTGGAAGGAGATCGAGCCCGACGATGGTTGCAGCAAACCGGTGACGATATTGAATACCGTCGTCTTGCCGGCGCCATTGGGGCCGATCAGTCCGAAAATACTGCCAGCCGGCACTTCGAAGCTGACGTCCTCGAGCACCTTGAGACCGCCGAAGTTCTTGCCCAGATTGCGGATCGACAACAAGCTCACTGGGCACCCCTCTTGCCCTTGCCGCCGCCGAACCAGGCGTGGATACGCTGGGGATCCCAGATGCCGTTCGGCAGGAAAAGAACCACCAAGATCAGGATCACGCCATTGACGGTGCCGCGATAGCCGTGGAGGAAACGCAGCAGCTCCGGCAGCAAGGTCAGGGTTGAAGCGCCGATCAACGGCCCGATCAAATTCGAGATGCCGCCGAATACGGCCATGGTCAGAATATCGACGGCATTCTCGAAACCGTATTCCCGTGGACTGATGAAGAACGTGTAATGAGCATTCAGGCCGCCCGCCAGCCCGGCTATGACGGCACCGAGAACGAAGGCGAAGAGCTTGTGGCGATCGACATCGATACCCATCAGGCGTGCCGCCACCTCGTCCTCCTTGATCGCTGCGAAGGCGCGGCCGACCCGCGAACGCCGCAGCCGCGCGAGCCCGTAGATGACGACGACGAGGATGGCAGCGATATGCCACCATTCGGTCAGCAGCGGAATCCCGTTCAAGCCCTCGGGGCCCCCGGTGATTTTCAGATTGAGGACGATGATTCGGGTCACCTCGCCGAAGGCGAGTGTTGCCATGGCCAGATAGACGCCGGACAAGCGCAGCGTCGGCACGCCGATGACCAGCGCCACCGCTGCCGGCGCCAGGGCCGCCGCCGCCAGGACGGCCGGGAAAGGCCAACCCAGATTCACGGTCAGAAGTGCCGCGACGTAAGCCCCGATGCACATGAAAGCCGTATTCGCCAAGGAAAGCAGGCCGCAGGCCAGCGTCAGCCAGATCGACAGGGCGAGCAGGCCATTGACGCCGACGGTGAAGATCAGGGTGTTGTAGATAGCCCAGAAGTCCGCGAGCCAGCCCATCAGGCTTTCCTTTCCAACACGCGCCCAAATAGGCCGGAAGGTCGCACCAGCAGGATCAGGAACAACAGGCCGAAGGCAACGGCATCGCCCATTTGGCTCGACAGATAGCCCTTGCTGAAGACTTCGGTGAAACCCAGGAACAGGCCGCCGATCAAGGCGCCGCGAATATCTCCCATGCCGCCGAGAATGATGACGGCGATCCCCTTGTGCAGGATCGGCTCGCCCATGAACGGCGTAATGGCGTTGAAATCAAGACCGATCAGAACACCGGCGACGCCGCCGAGGGCAGCAGCGACGAAGGAGGTGAAGTGGAACAGTCCTTCGACGTTGATGCCCAGCAGATAGGCGGCCCTCGGCGATTCGGCAATGGCGCGCAGCGCCCGGCCCAGTTGGGTGCGTTTGATGACCAGAAACAGTATCGCCATCAGGACGAAGGCGATGGCAACGATAGCGATTTCGAGGACCTGGACATGAACCTTCCCGACGACGAACTCGCCGGCGGGCAGAATATGCTCCGGGAAGCGCTGCATCTCGGCGCCGAACAACCCCTGGGCGGTGCTGGTCAAGGTGATGGCAACGCCGATGGTGGCGATCATCGGGATCAAGTGGGGCGCACCTCTGGCGCGCAGGGGCTTGAGGATCAGCACATCGACCGCCAATCCGAGCAGCCCGCTGACCAGGGTCGCCACGACGAATCCGAGCCAAAGCGGCGCATTGAAATGGGTGACGACCACCAGCGCCGTATAGCTACCGACCATGAATACGGCACCGTGCGAAAGATTGATCACCGCGAGGATGCCGAATACCAGCGTGAAGCCCAAAGCGAACAGCGCATAAACGCTGCCCAGGGTCAGGGCATTGAGCAGTTGTTGTTCGAACATCGGATCGGACCCCCGTGAAAAATAAAAACGCCGCAGGCGCTGGCTGGCGCGGCTGCGGCGTCGCCGACGAGCGCTTACTTGCCGTCGTAGAGGGTGAACTTGTCGCCTTTGATGATATAGATAAAGGGCTTTTGTTCGGCGTCGAAACCACCGGGCTTGCCGCCCTTGGGCTGGGCCTGGCGGAACTTGAAGGGGCCGGTGACGCCGTCCAGGCTCACACTCGGCAGCGCGTCGCGGAGGGCCTGACGTTCGGCGTCGATGTTGCCGCTGATCTTGACGTGTGCCAAAGCCTTGGCGGCGATGTAGAGCGCGTCGTAGGCCTGCGCCGAGAATTGGTTCGGATCGGCGTTGTAGGCCTTTTTGTAGGCGGCGACGAAATGCTGGTTGACCGGCGCCGGGTTGGTATTGGCCCAGGGACTGCCGACAAAAGTACCATCGCCTGCGCGTTTGGCGATGTCGAACAGCTTAGGCGAGTTGAATCCGTTGCCGCCGATGAAGGGCGCCTTGATGCCCAGCGACCTGGCTTGCAAGATGATGTTGGCGGCTTCCTCGGCGAGGCAGGAGCAGACTATCGCGTCAGGATTGCCGCTCTTGATCTTGGTCAGTTGGGCCTTGAAATCCACGTCGCCCTTGACGTAGGTCTCGGTGGTCGTCACGGGAATCTTCTGAGCCGCGAGCACCTTCTTGAAGACATCGTAACCGCCCTTGGTGAAAGCATCGTCGTTGCCGTAGATCACCGCCACCTTCTTGATGCCATAGTGCTTGACGGCGGCCGCGACGGTCACCGGCAGCACGTCGGATTCCATGACCGAGTTGCGGAAGATGTAGGGACCAATGTCGGTGATGCCGTCGGCGGTATTCGAAGTGCCGAAGGCTACGGTCTTGGCGGCATTGGCCACGGGGCCGGCGGCGAACATCGAATTGGACAGCGTCGGGCCGAAGATCATCAACACCTTGTCCTGGAAGATCAGCTTCTTGAAGACATCGATCGCCTCTTCCTTCTTGCCTTGCTCATCTTCGATCACCAGCTGGATCTTGTTGCCATTGATGCCGCCCTTGGCGTTGATCTCCCCGGCAGCGAGCTGGAAACCGTTGCGGATCGCCACGCCATATTGCGCAGCCCCGCCCGAAAGTGCTTCGGCAACGCCGATCTTTAAGTCCGCGGCGGCCGCCGCGCCGGCAAGCGAACAGGCGGCGATGATGATGGCGAATTTTTGTGGAATGTTCATGAGAACCTCGAAAAATTGGGGAATGATCGCTTTGGCAACGATGGAAGCTCGAATTCGGAGAATACCAAGAACTGACCTGTATAGGCAACGACTATGGCCGCAGCGCCCCCGGCAAATCCTCAGTTTCCCGCCACCGTCATGCGCTCGACGAGTATCGAGCCCACCTGCTTGGAACCGCGCACCAGGACGTCGGAGCCGACCGCGACGATGCCGGCGAGCATCTCCTTCAGGTTGCCGGCGATAGTGATCTCCTGCACCGGATAGCGGATCTCGCCGCCCTCCACCCAGTAGCCGGCGGCGCCGCGCGAGTAATCGCCGGTGACGTAATTGACTCCCTGGCCGAGCAGCTCGGTGACCAGAAGGCCGGTGCCCATTTCGCGCAACAGGCCCTGGAAGTCCAGATTCCCGGGCTTGACGATCAGATTGTGGCAGCCGCCGGCGTTGCCGGTGGTCCGCATCCCGAGCTTGCGCGCCGAGTAGGTCGACAGGAAGTAGCCCTTGAGAACGCCGTCTGCCACCACCTCGCGGTCGTGCGTGGCGACGCCGTCGTCGTCGAACGGGCTGCTGGCCAGAGCGCCCTGCAGGTGCGGCCGCTCGCTGATCTGCACGTGGGAGGGGAAGATGGCCTTGCCCAGGCTGTCTTGCAGGAAGGAGGACTTGCGGTAGAGCGCGCCGCCGCTGGCAGCATGGACGAAACTGCCGATCAGCACAGCCGCCAGCGGCGCCTCGAACAGCACCGGCACCGAGCGGGTCGACAGCCGCCGGGCGGACAGGCGCGACAGCGCCCGCCTAGCGGCGTAGTCGCCGACCGCCTCGGGCGAGGCCAGCCGGCCCGGATCGCGCCCGGTGGTATACCAGTCGTCGCGCTGCATCGCCTCGTTCTCTCCGGCGATCACCGAGCAGGAAATGTAATGGCGGGAAGTCGGGAATCCGTCCATGAAGCCCAGGCTATTGGCCGAGACGAATTGCGACTGCTGCACCGAGACGCTGGCGCCCTCCGAATTGTTCACCAGCGGACTGACGGCGAAGGCGGCCTGCTCGCAGCGCCGGGCGATGGCGATCGCCTCCTCCACCGGCAGCGCCCAGGGGTGATAGAGGTCCAGATCGAGGCTATCCCTGGCCAGCAGTGCCTCGTCGGGCAGGCCGGCGCAGGGGTCGGGTGCGGTGTACCGGGCGATCGCCAGCGCCGCCTCGACGGTGGCGCGCAGCGCCTGCCGGGAAAAGTCCGAGGTGCTGGCGTGACCGCGCCGTTGGCCGAGATAGACGGTGACGCCGATGCCCTTGTCGCGGTTGTACTCGATGGTCTCGACCTCGTCCTTGCGCACCGTGACCGACTGGCCGAAGGCTTCCGAGACGTCGGTCTCGCACGCCGAGGCGCCCAGTTGGCGGGCGTGATCGAGCACGTCGGCGGCGAGTTGGCGCAGCGTTTCCGGGGCATAACTGAATTCGGGTGCAGACATGGGGGAAGGGTCCGGGGCAAAGATATAATGATACCCGTGGATACCCCAGATACCCTGCCGGAAGCACCCGAGCCGCCGAGCAAATCGCAGAAGAAGCGCGACATGAGCGCATTGCAGGATCTCGGCCAGGCGCTGCTCGAACTGCCTGCCGAGCGCCTGGCAAAAATCGACATGCCCGAGGCGCTGAGGATCGCGCTCGCCGATGCCCGCCGCTTCACCAAGCACGAGGCCAGACGCCGGCAACTGCAATACATCGGCCGCCTGATGCGCGCGATCGACCCGGCGCCCTTCCAGGCGGCGGTCGATGCCGCCGAAGGCCGCTCGGCGGTCGAAAACGCCCGCTTCCATCGCCTCGAGCGGCTGCGTTCGGTGTTGCTGGACGACGAAGCGGCGGCGCTCAATGAGATCGCCGCGGCGCACCCCGGAGCCGACCTGCAGCAGTTGCGCCAGTTGCGCCGCAACGCGCTGAAGGAGCGGGAACTGGCCAAGCCGCCGCGCGCCTACCGGGAAATCTTCCGGGTGCTGCGCGAACTAGAGGAAGCCGATCCGGAAATGGAGGATTCCTGACATGCCGGATGAACTGCTGATCGGCCTGGTGTCGATCTCCGACCGCGCCTCGAGCGGCGTCTATCAGGACCAGGGCATCCCGGCGCTCTCGGATTGGTTCTCCAAAGCCCTCGCCTCGCCCTGGCGCATGGAGACCAGGCTGATTCCCGACGAGCGGGCGCTGATCGAAAAAACCCTGATCGAGCTGTGCGACCAGGTCGGCTGCCATCTGGTGCTCACCACCGGCGGCACCGGCCCCTCACCCCGCGACGTCACGCCTGAAGCGACTCTCGCGGTTGCTCACAAGCCGATGCCGGGGTTCGGCGAGGAAATGCGCCGGATCAGCCTGCACTTCGTGCCCACCGCCATCCTCTCGCGCCAGGTCGGCGCGATCCGCGGCAAGGCGCTGATCCTGAACCTGCCGGGCCAGCCCAAGTCGATCAGGGAGACCCTGGAGGGGGTGAAGGACGCGGAGGGAAAATCGCTCGTGACCGGCATCTTCGCCGCCGTCCCCTACTGTCTCGACCTGATCGGCGGCCCCTACGTCGAGACCCACGAGGCGGTGGTCAAGGCCTTCCGCCCCAAGTCGGCGCAGCGCCCGAAGTAGCCGATGCAAGCCTACCTCGACCTGATGCGCCACGTGCTCGAACGCGGCCACGCCAAGAGCGACCGCACCGGCACCGGCACGCGCTCGGTGTTCGGCTGGCAGATGCGCTTCGATCTGGCCGCCGGCTTTCCGCTGCTCACCACCAAGAAGCTGCACACCAAGTCGATCATCCACGAACTGCTGTGGTTCCTGAAGGGCGACACCAACATCCGCTACCTGAAGGACAACGGCGTCTCGATCTGGGACGACTGGGCCGACGCCGATGGCGAACTGGGGCCGGTCTATGGCAAGCAGTGGCGGCGCTGGGGGACCGCCGACGGCCGCGAGATCGACCAGATCGCGCTGCTGGTCGATGGCCTGAAGCGCAATCCGGATTCGCGCCGGCACCTGGTCTCGGCCTGGAATCCGGGCGAGGTGGACCGGATGAAGCTGCCGCCCTGCCACGCCCTGTTCCAGTTCTACGTGGCAGATGGCCGGCTGTCCTGCCAGCTCTACCAGCGCAGCGCCGACATCTTCCTCGGCGTGCCCTTCAACATCGCTTCCTACGCGCTCTTGACGCTGATGCTGGCGCAGGTCTGCGGCTACCAGCCGGGCGACTTCGTCCATACCCTGGGCGACGCCCACCTGTACACCAACCACCTGGAGCAGGCCAAGCTGCAGCTCTCGCGCGCGCCCCGGCCGCTGCCGGTGCTGCAGATCAACCCGCAGGTGCGGGACATCTTCGCCTTCCGCTTCGAGGACTTCAGCCTCGAAGGCTACGATCCCCATCCGCACATCCCGGCGCCGGTGGCCGTTTGATGCCCGCTATTGACCAGGCGGTCGCACTGCCTATCGATGGCATTGTCCGGGCCATTATCGTCATACGTGGACAGAAGGTTTTGCTCGACGAGGATCTCGCGCTCCTCTATGGCGTCGAAACGCGCCGGCTCAACGAGCAAGTCCGGCGCAACGCGCAGCGCTTTCCCGCCGATTTCATGTTCCAATTGACCGGCCCGGAGTATGCCGATTTGATATCGCGTTTTGCGACATCAAAGCCGGGGCGCGGCGGTCGCCGCAAACTGCCGCTGGCTTTCACCGAACACGGCGCCATCATGGCCGCGGCCATCTTGAACTCGCCACGCGCCGTGGAAGTGTCAATCTACGTGGTGCGGGCCTTCGTGCACCTGCGTGAAGCCCTGGCTTCGAACAAGGCGCTGGCTGCCAAACTCGATGCCCTGGAGCAGAAGACCGAATTGCTGTCTTTGCAGCATGACACTTTCGCCGGAAATACCCGCGCCCAATTGAAACAGGTCTTCGACGCATTGCGCCAGTTGATGGCGCCACCCGAACCGCCGAAAAAGCGGCCGATCGGATTTGTCACGCCCAAGGATTGACTGATCTGATGCGTACCAGAGTCGCGATCATCGTTGCGGTGGGTCCCAATCGTACGATCGGACAGGATAATCAAATGCCCTGGAAGCTTCCCAAGGACATGAAATTGTTCAGGCGGGTCACCACCGGACATACAGTCATCATGGGCAGGAAGACCTTCGAGTCTCTTGGCCGCAAACCCCTGCCAAAAAGAAGAAATATCGTCGTCACGAGGAACGCCGACTACCGAGCACCGGGTTGCGAGGTCGTGCATTCGCTTGACGAAGCCATTCAACTGGGCAAAGGCGAGCAAAGGCTCTTCGTCATCGGCGGTGGGGAGCTATACCGGGCCGCGCTGCCAATCGCAGACGAGGTCTATCTGACAGAAATTGCGGACCGTAATCCCACCGCCGATATGTTTTCATTTCCGGGCGACACATTCTTCCCCCACCTCGACGAGAACGAGTGGACTCTTGCCAGAAAGCGAAGCCGCTGGTTCATAGCTTCGGACCGGCTACCCGCCTTGAGGGAATACCGGTTGAAGCGCACCGGCTTATATTTTCGGATGTTGAAATACATCAAACGGCGACGGCTTACCTGCGGCAAGGCGGAAGCTCGCGACGGCTGACCAAAAGGAGACCAATATGTCGGAAGGAGGCATTCACGTTCATGGCCCGCACGATCATGCGGTCGAGCACGCCGCGCACAGCGGCGACAGCCTGGCCTCGCGCGTGGCCGTGGTCACCGCGATCCTGGCCACGGTCGGCGCCGTCGTCGCCTACCAGGGCGGCGACACGCAGAACGAGGCGATGCTGCAGAAGAACGAGGCGGTGCTGAAAAAGACCGAAGCCTCGAACCAGTGGGCTTACTACCAGGCCAAGAGCAACAAGCAGAACCTGGCCGAGCTGGCGCTGGCGCTGGCGCCGGCCGAGAAGCACGAGTTCTACCGCCAGGAAGTCGAACGCTACAAGAAGGAAAAGGCGGAGATCAAGCTTCTGGCGGACAAGCTGGAAGCGGCATCGGCCAAGGCCAACGCCGCCTCCGAGGCGACCATGCATCCGCACCACCGCCAGGCCCAGGCGCTGACCCTGATCCAGATCGCCATCTCGCTGGCCTCGATCACCGTGCTGACGCGCAAGCGCTGGCTGTACTGGTGCGCGCTGGGCGCCGCCGCCACCGGCATGTCGATGTGGCTGTCCACCTTTTTCATCCACTGAGGAGGGAGGACCTTCCTCCCGGCCTCCTTCCCAAGGAAGGAGGTGACGGGGGCTCGCTACGCTCGCAGTGCCACGCGGCCCCGCCTTGGGGCGGCCCGGCGGCGGGGGCGCTCTTCGATCGGACTCCTTGGTTTGATCGGAGAGGAGCTTCGCTGGTTTGATCGGAGTGCCGCGCCGGACGAAGGCCGCGTACCGCTGCGAGCCTCGCGAGCCGTAGTCACCGCCCACGTTTCCACGGAGCGCCGCGCCAGGCGAAGGGCCGCGCCCCGGAGGAAGTCCCCTTGGGGGACCCCGAGCCAGGCGCAGCGTTGAACATGGAGCCCCGTAGGGACGAACCTTCGTCACCCCCTTCCCCGGGAAGGGGGCCGGGGGGAAGGCGCTTATTTCACGCAGTCCACGTAATAGCGGATCCGGCCGTCCTCGTCGCCCTTGACCAGGCCGTGGATGTCTGTCTCGAAGCCGGGGAATTTCTCGTTGAACTCGCGCGCGAATTTCAGGTAGCGGACGATGGTGCCGTTGAAGCGCTCGCCGGGAATCAACAGCGGGATGCCGGGCGGATAGGGAGTGAGCAGCACGCTGGTGATGCGCCCTTCGAGCTCGTCGATCGGCACGCGGTCGATCTCGCGGTGCGCCATCCGGGCGAAGGCGTCGGCCGGTTTCATCGCCGGCTCCATGTTGGACAGATACATCTCGGTGGTCAGCCGCGCCACGTCGTTGGCCTTGTAGATGCCGTGGATCTGCTCGCACAGGTCGCGCAGGCCGATCTTCTCGTAGCGCGGAAACTTCGCCACGAATTCAGGCATCGAGCGCCATAGCGGCTGGTTCTTGTCGTAGTCGTCCTTGAACTGCTGCAGCTCGGTGACCATGGTATTCCAGCGGCCCTTGGTGATGCCGATGGTGAACATGATGAAGAATGAGTACAGCCCGGTCTTCTCGACGATGACCCCGTGCTCGGCGAGATACCGGGTGACGATTCCCGCCGGGATGCCGAAGGCCTCGGAGAAGTCGCCGTCGACGTCGAGCCCGGGCGTGATCACCGTGGCCTTGATCGGGTCGAGCATGTTGAAGCCCGGCGCCAGATTGCCGAAGCCGTGCCAGCGCTCGTTGCTCTTCAGCATCCAGTCGTCGCGCTCGCCCACCCCTTCCTCGGCGAGGTAGTCGGGGCCCCAGACCTTGAACCACCAGTCCGCGCCCCACTCCTCGTCCACCTTGCGCATGGCGCGGCGAAAATCCAGCGCCTCCATGATCGACTCCTCGACCAGGGCGGTACCGCCGGGCGGCTCCATCATCGCGGCAGCGACGTCGCAGGAAGCGATGATCGCGTACTGCGGGCTGGTCGAGGTGTGCATCAGGAAGGCCTCGTTGAACACGTCGCGGTCGAGCTGGCGCGCGTCCGAGTCCTGCACCAGGATCTGCGAGGCCTGGGACAGGCCGGCCAGCAGCTTGTGCGTCGATTGCGTCGAGAACAACATCGACTCCTTGCAGCGCGGCCGGTCGCGGCCGATGGCGTGCATGCCGCGGTAGAAGTCGTAGAAGGTGGCGTGCGGCAGCCAGGCCTCGTCGAAGTGCAGGGTGTCGATCTTGCCGTCCAGCATCTCCTTGATCGCCTCGACGTTGTAGAGGATGCCGTCGTAGGTGCTCTGGGTGATGGTCAGCACGCGCGGCTTGGTGGCCGGATCGCGCTCCAGGGTCTCGCGGGCGTAGGGATTGGCCTCGATCTTCTTCCTGATGTTCTCCCAGAGGAATTCCTCCTTCGGGATCGGGCCGATGATGCCGAAGTGGTTGCGCGTGGGCATCAGGAACACCGGGATCGCCCCGGTCATGATGATCGCGTGCAGGATCGACTTGTGGCAGTTGCGGTCGACCACCACGATGTCGTTCGGGGCGACGGTCGAGTGCCAGACGATCTTGTTCGAGGTCGAGGTGCCGTTGGTGACGAAGAACAGGTGGTCGGCGGAGAAGATGCGCGCGGCGTTACGCTCCGAGGCAGCCACCGGGCCGGTGTGGTCGAGCAGCTGGCCGAGCTCGTCCACCGCGTTGCAGACGTCGGCGCGCAGCATGTTCTCGCCGAAGAACTGGTGGAACATCTGCCCCACCGGACTCTTCAGGAAAGCGACGCCGCCCGAGTGGCCGGGGCAGTGCCAGGAGTAGGAGCCGTCGGAGGCGTAGTGCAGCAGGGCGCGGAAGAAGGGTGGCGCCAGGCTGTCGAGGTAGGTGCGGGTCTCGCGCATGACGTAGCGGGCGATGAACTCCGGCGTGTCCTCGAACATGTGGATGAAGCCGTGCAGCTCGCGCAGCACGTCGTTGGGAATGTGGCGCGACGTCCGCGTCTCGCCGTAGAGGAAGATCGGGATCTCGGAATTGCGGAAGCGGATCTCCTTGACGAAGGTGCGCAGCTGGCTCAATGCGACGCGCGCCTCTTCGGGCGAGCCGCCGCCGAACTCCTCGTCGTCGATCGACAGGATGAAGGCCGAGGCGCGGCTCTGCTGCTGGGCGAAGGAGGTGAGGTCGCCGTAGCTGGTGACGCCCAGCACCTCCATGCCCTCCTCCTCGATGGCCTTGGCCAGCGCGCGGATACCCAGGCCGGAGGCGTTCTCGGAGCGGAAGTCCTCGTCGATGATGACGACCGGAAAACGGAATTTCATGATTCCTCCACAGTATGCGCGGACGCCCCGGGCGAAGGGCCGCCCCGAGGCCGGGGCAGCGTAAGACATGGAGTCCCGCAGGGACGAACTACCGTCACCCCCTTCTTGGTGAAGGGGGTCGGGGGGAAGGTCGTCATATCTTGGGCAACGTGACGCCACGTTGCCCCTGGTACTTGCCGCCTCTATCCTTGTAGGAAGTCTCGCAGACCTCGTCGGACTCGAAGAACAGCACCTGGGCGATGCCCTCGTTGGCGTAGATCTTGGCCGGCAAGGGCGTGGTGTTGGAGAACTCCAGGGTCACGTAGCCTTCCCACTCGGGCTCGAAGGGCGTGACATTGACGATGATGCCGCAGCGCGCGTAGGTGCTCTTGCCCAGACAGACCGTCAGGACGTTCCGCGGAATGCGGAAATACTCCACGGTGCGCGCCAGGGCGAAGGAGTTGGGCGGGATGATGCAGTAATCGGCGGTGACCTCGACGAAGGAGTTCGGGTCGAAATTCTTCGGATCGACGATGGTGCTGTTGATGTTGGTAAATAGCTTGAACTCGTTCGAGCAGCGGATATCGTAGCCGTAGCTGGAGGTGCCGTAGGAGACGATCTTGTGGCCGTCCACCTCGCGCACCTGGCCGGGCTCGAAGGGCTCGATCATGCCGTGACTCTCCGCCATCCGGCGGATCCACTTGTCTGCTTTTATCGACATCTTCGCTGATCGGTAATGGGCAATGGATGCCGAGTATACCGGCATTTTTCCATTACCCGGTACCGCCCGAAATCACGCCCGCTCAGGTGTTCTGCACCACGATGTTCGGGAACTTGGAGGTCATATCCTTGGCCTGGTCGGCGATCTTGATCGCCACCCGACGGGCGATGGCCCGATAGATTTCGGCGATCCGTCCATCCGGATCGGTGACCACGGTCGGGCGGCCGGCATCGCCCTGCTCCCGGATCTGGATGTCGAGCGGCAGCGCGCCCAGCATCTCCACCCCATAGTCCTGCGCCATCCGGTCGCCGCCGCCGGCGCCGAAGATGTGCTCCTCGTGGCCGCACTTGGAACAGATGTGGGTGCTCATGTTCTCGACGATGCCCAGTATCGGGATGCCGACCTTCTCGAACATCTTCAGGCCCTTCCGGGCGTCGAGCAGCGCGATGTCCTGCGGCGTGGTGACGATCACCGCGCCGGTGACCGGCACCTGCTGGGCCAGGGTCAACTGGATGTCGCCGGTGCCCGGCGGCAGGTCGATCACCAGGTAATCGACCTCGTTCCAGCGGGTGTCGCCGAGCAGCTGCTGCAGCGCCTGGGTCACCATCGGGCCGCGCCAGACCATCGGCGTCTCGACGTCGATCAGGAAGCCGATCGACATCGCCTGCAGCCCGTAAGCCTCCATCGGCTCCAGCGACTTGCCGTCGGCCGACTCCGGCCGGCCGCTGATGCCCAGCATCTGCGGCTGCGACGGACCGTAGATGTCGGCGTCGAGCAGGCCCACCTTGGCGCCCTCGGCGACCAAGGCCAGCGCGAGGTTCACCGCGGTGGTCGATTTGCCGACGCCGCCCTTGCCCGAGGCGACGGCGATGATGTTCTTGACCCCGGGGATCAGCTTGACGCCGCGCTGCACGCTGTGCGAGACGATCTTCGAATAGACGTTGGCGGAGACGTTGCCGACGCCGGCGATGCCCTTGACCTTGTCTATCACCGCGCGGCGCAGCGCGTCGATCTGGCTCTTGGCGGGATAGCCCAGTTCGACGTCGAGGGACACGTCGGCGCCGGCGATCTTGATGTTCTTCGCCGACCGGCTGGCGACCAGATCCTTGCCCGTGTTCGGATCGACGACTTCCTTCAATGCGGTCTGCACCTGCAATTCCGAAATGCTCATGGCTTCTCCAGTTTCGTGCTCTTTCGCGCGCGTTGTAATACCCGAGTTAATCGCTCTAGTATAACTTAGGTGGGTTGGTTTGCTACAATACTGCCTTGCAATTCGTCGATTGTCCCATGAAGCCGCGCCAGATCCTCGTTACCAGCGCCCTGCCCTACGCCAACGGCGCCATACACCTGGGTCATCTAGTCGAGTATATCCAGACCGATATCTGGGTGCGCTTCCAGAAACTCTCGGGACACGAATGCTACTACGTCTGCGCCGACGACACCCACGGCACGCCGATCATGCTGCGCGCCGAGCAGGAGGGCATCAGCCCCGAGGCCCTGATAGCCCGCGTGCATGGCGAGCATAGCCGCGACTTCAAGGGCTTTCACGTCGAGTTCGACAACTACCACAGCACCCACTCGCCGGAAACGCGCCACTACGCCGAGGACATCTATGCCAGGCTCAAGGCCGCCGGCCTGATCGAGGTGCGCACCATCGAGCAGTTCTACGACCCGGTCAAGCAGATGTTCCTGCCCGACCGCTTCATCAAGGGCGAGTGCCCGAAATGTGCGGCCAAGGATCAGTACGGCGACTCCTGCGAGAGCTGCGGCGCCGCCTACGCGCCGACCGAACTCAAGAACCCCTATTCCGCCGTCTCTGGTGCAACGCCGGTGCTGCGCGAATCCGAGCACTACTTCTTCAGGCTCTCCGATCAGCGCTGCCAGGACTTCCTGCGTGCCTACACCCGGAGCGCGGGCAGGCTGCAGAGCGAGGCCGCCAACAAGCTGCAGGAATGGCTGGGCGCGCCCGGCGAGAACAAGCTCACCGACTGGGACATCTCGCGCGACGCGCCCTATTTCGGTTTCGAGATTCCCGCTGACGACGGCCGCGGCACGGGCAAGTACTTCTACGTCTGGCTCGATGCGCCGATCGGCTACATGGGCAGCTTCAAGAACCTGTGCGACAAGCGGGGCCTGGACTTCGACGCCTACTGGGGCAAGGACTCGACCGCCGAGCTCTACCACTTCATAGGCAAGGACATCCTCTACTTCCACGCGCTGTTCTGGCCGGCCGAGCTGGCGCACGCCGGCTACCGCACGCCGACCAGGATCTTCGCCCACGGTTTCCTCACCGTGGACGGACAGAAGATGTCCAAGTCGCGCGGCACCTTCATCACCGCCGAGAGCTACCTCAAGCAGGGGCTCGATCCCGAGTGGCTGCGCTACTACTACGCGGCGAAGCTGAACGGCAGCATCGAGGACATCGACCTGAATCTCGACGACTTCGTCGCCCGGGTCAATTCCGACCTGATCGGCAAGTACATCAACATCGCCAGCCGCTGCGCCGGTTTCATCAGCAAGCGCTTCGACGGAAAACTGGCTGGTAACGATGCGTCCGATTTCCTTATGTTGTCCGAGGAGCAGCGAGACCACATAACCCAAGCTTACGAGGAACGGGACTTTTCCAGGGCGCTGCGCGAGATCATGGCCTTTGCCGACAGGGCCAACAAGTACGTCAATGACCACAAGCCCTGGGAACTAGCCAAGCTACCCGGACGCGAAGCCGAGCTTCACGTCGTCTGTACTTTCGCCATCAACCAGTTCAAGTGGCTGACCGCGCTCTTGGCGCCGATACTGCCCAGGCTCGCCGAGCAGGTCGAGGCCTTCCTGAACATCCCCAAGCTGAGCTGGGCCGATACGCATTCGCCGCTGCCGGCCGGCCACCGGATCAACGACTACAAACATCTGATGACCCGCATCGAGACCAAGCAGATCGAGGCGCTGGTGGCGGCCAACCGCGAGTCGCTCGAACCCACCGCCGCGGCGCATTCGCAGCAGCGCCATGCCCAGCACCAGCAGGCGAGCGAAGACCAGGTCCAGCAGCGCTCATGGGAGCCGTTCATTGCCATCGACGACTTTGCCAAGATCGACCTGCGCATCGTCCGGATCGCCGCCGCCGAACAGGTCGAGGGCGCGGAGAAGCTGCTCAAGCTGACGCTCGAACTGGGCGGCGAGCCGGGTCCGGAAACCCGCACCGTGTTCGCCGGCATCAAGTCGGCCTACGATCCGGCCGCGCTGGTCGGCAGGCTCACGGTCATGGTCGCCAATCTCGCCCCGCGCAAGATGAAGTTCGGCCTGTCCGAGGGCATGGTGCTGGCGGCCTCGGATGCCGACGGTCGAACCCCCGGGATCTTCCTGCTCTCGCCCGACAGCGGCGCGCAACCCGGCATGCGCGTGAAATGAGCCGGTGATGCAGACCCTGGCCGGAGCCTTGTCCATCGACTGGATGCTGTTCCTGGTCTGCGCCTGGATCGTCATCGCGCTCGCCGGCCTCGTCGCGCCGAAGAACTTCCGCTACGTGAGCCGCGTCCTCTATCCGGCCGGGGCATTGGTCGGCCTGCTGCTGGCCGCCACGGCCCTCGGGGCCCTGAGCGGGACGCCGGAAACGATGGTGCTGCCGCTGGGCCTGCCCGATCTGCCCTTCCACCTGCGCCTGGATTCGCTCTCGGCGCTGTTCCTGGTGTTGCTCGGTGGTTCGGCCGCAGGCATCTCGATCTTCTCCGCCGGCTATCTGCGCCAGGCCGAAGGCGCGGTGCCCGGTTTGCAGAGCCTGCAATACCACCTGTTCCTCGCCAGCATGGCGATGGTGCTGCTGGCCGACGACGCCTACGTCTTCATGGTGGCCTGGGAATCGATGGCGCTGTCGTCCTTCTTCCTGGTCACCTCCGACCATCGCCTGCCGGAAATCCGCCGCGCCGGCTACCTCTACCTGTTGATCGCCCATATCGGCGCGATCAGCATCCTGCTCTGCTTCGGCGTCCTCCAGGGCAACGGCCACGCCGGCGTCGCCGGCTACACCTTCGCCAACATGCGCAGCATCGACCACAATGTCTTCTGGTCGAGCGCCGCCTTCGGCCTGGCCTTGCTCGGCTTCGGCGCCAAGGCCGGTCTCCTGCCGCTGCACGTGTGGTTGCCCGAGGCGCACCCGGCGGCGCCCTCGCCGGTGTCGGCGATGATGAGCGGCGTCATGCTGAAGACCGCGATCTACGGCATCCTGCGCGTCTCCTTCGATCTGCTGCACCACCCGCTGTGGTGGTGGGGCGTGGCGCTGCTGACGCTGGGGCTGGTGACCGCGCTGTTCGGCGTCATCTACTCGGCGGTGCAAAGCGACATGAAGCGCCTCCTGGCCTATTCCTCGATCGAGAACATCGGCCTCTTGTTCGTCGGCATCGGCCTGACGCTGACCTTCCAGTCCTTCGGCATGAATGGCCTCGCGGCGCTGGCGCTGACCTCGGTGCTCTACCACTGCCTGAACCACGCCGCCTTCAAGAGCCTGCTGTTCCTGGTCACCGGCTCGGTGCTGCACGCCACCCACACGCGCAGCCTGGGCAAGCTGGGCGGATTGATCCACCGCATGCCCTGGGTGGCGTGGCTGGGTCTGGTCGGAGCGCTGGCCAGCGCCGGCCTGCCGCCGTTCAACGGCTTCGTCTCCGAATGGCTGCTGCTGCAGGCCTTCCTGTTCACACCCGGACTGCCCCACGGCTACATCAACATGATGGTGCCGGTGGCCGCCGCCGCGGTGGCCCTGACCGCGGCCCTGGCCGGCTACGTGATGGTCAAGTTCTTCGCCGTCATCTTCCTGGGCCGGCCGCGCGAGGAGAATCTCGCCCAGGCCCACGACGCCGGCATGCTGGAACGCATCGGCCTGTCCTGGCTCGCCGCCCTGTGCGTGGCGCTCGGCCTGTTTCCGGTCTATGTCATCGAAAAGCTCGACCTGGTCACCCGGCCCCTGATCGGCACCGGCATCTACGGCGCCGCAGGCGCCCACAGCTGGCTGTTCCTGGCGCCGATCGACCCCGGCCGGGCGAGCTACGCACCGGTGGTGTTCCTGCTCTCGATCGTCGTCATCGTCGCCCTCACGATGTTCATCGTGCGCCGCTTCTGGCACGGCAGCACGCGCATCACCGGCGCCTGGGACTGCGGCTATCCGATGCAGACGGCGCGCATGCAGGACACCGCCGAGGGTTTCGGCCAGCCGCTGCGCCAGGTGTTCGAGCCCTTCTACCGGATGCAGCGCGAGCTGCCCAGCTCCTTCGACAAGCAGCCCTTCTATCGCGTCGTGGTCGAGGACCACTTCTGGTACTGGCTCTACCTGCCGGCGGCGCGCGCCGCCGAGTTCGGCGCGAAGCTGGTGGCCTTCCTGCAGCGGGGACGGATCTCGATCTACTTGCTCTACAGCTTCATCACCCTGGTGGTGCTGCTGTTCCTGATCCGCGGATGAGGCCATGAGTTCAGCACCCGCCCTCGTCCTCCAGTTCCTCGAACTGATCGCCGCCCTGCTGCTGGCGCCGCTCCTGACCGGCTGGGTGAACCAGTGCCGCGCCTGGCTCGGCAACCGCAGCGCGCCGCCGCTGACCCAGTTCTATCGCCAGCTGGCCAAGCTGTTCGAGAAGGAGGTGGTGCTGGCCGACAACGCCTCCAGCCTGTTCCGCGCCGCGCCCTACATCATCTTCGCCTGCATGGCGCTGGCCGCGATGATCGTGCCGACCCTGTCCACCGACCTGCCCTTCGGCCCCGCAGCCGACGCCATCGCCTTGGTCGGCATCTTCGCCCTGGCCCGGGTGTTCACCGCCCTGGCCGGCATGGACATCGGCACCTCTTTCGGCACCCTGGGGGCGCGGCGCGAGATGCTGATCGGCTTCCTGGCCGAGCCGGCGCTGCTGATGGTATTCTTCACCGCCTCCCTGATCTCGCATTCGACCTCGCTGTCCACCATCGTCGAGACCCTGGGCCAGCGCGAGTTCGCCATCTATCCCAGCCTGGCCTTCGCCGGCGTCGCCTTCACCATGGTCTCGCTGGCCGAGAACGCCCGCATCCCGGTGGACAATCCGACCACCCACCTGGAACTCACGATGATCCACGAGGCGATGATCCTGGAGTACTCGGGACGGCACCTGGCGCTGATCGAGTGGGCCGCTTCGCTCAAGCTCTACGCCTATTCCTGCCTGGGCCTGGCGCTGTTCTTCCCCTGGGGCATCCCCGAGTCCACCGGACCGCTCAGCATGCTGGTGGCGCTGCCCGGCCTGGTGCTGAAGCTCTCCATCGGCGGCTTCCTGCTGGCCCTGATCGAGACGCTGAGCGCCAAGCTGCGCATCTTCCGCGCCCCGGAGTTTCTCGGCACCGCCTTCATGCTGGCGGTGCTGGCGATGCTGGTGCATCAACTGCTGGAGACCGCGGCGTGAGCGGCCATCTGCCCCTCTACGCCCAGGTGATCAACCTGCTGGCGGCGATGCTGCTGCTGCTCTCCTTCGCGATGCTGGCGCAGCGGCGCATCCTGTCCCTGATCAACCTGTTCATGGCGCAAGGGGTGGTGCTGTTCGCCTCCACCATGGTGGTCGCCGCCGCCACCGGCCAGCACCATCTCTACTGGTCGGCGCTGCTCACCCTGGTGCTCAAGGTGCTGCTGCTGCCCTCGATCCTGCACCGCCTGATCCGCCGCTTGAACGTCAAGTGGGACATCGAGACGCTGATCAACATCCCGACCACGATGTTGATCGGCCTGGTCCTGGTGATCTTCTCCTTCAACCTGGCGCTGCCGATCTCGGCGCTGGCCGGCACCATCACCCGCTCGACGCTGGGGATCGCCCTGGCAGCGGTGATGCTCGCCTTCCTGATGATGATCACGCGTTCCAAGGCGGTGCCGCAGGTGATCGGTTTTCTGGCGATGGAAAACGGCCTGTTCTTCGCGGCCACCTCCGCCACTTACGGCATGCCGATGGTGGTCGAACTGGGCATCGCGCTCGATGTCCTGGTCGGCATGGTCATCCTCGGCGTGTTCTTCTTCCAGATCCGCGAGCAGTTCGATTCGCTCGACATCCGGCATATGGAACAGTTGAAGGAGGACTGAGGCGGATGGAAATTCTGCTGGTACTGGGTTTCCCTCTCGCGGGCGGCATCATTCTGGCGGCCACCGGCCACTGGAAGCGCGCCGCGGAAATCAATTCGGCGTTCAGTCTGCTCACCCTGCTCGCGGCAGCGATGCTGACCCTGCGCGTCATCGAGCACGGTCCGCAACTGCTCTTCGACGAGCAGATTTTCATCGATCCGCTGAATGTTTTCCTGGTGGCGCTGACCGCCTTCGTCGGCTTCACCACCTCGCTCTTCTCGCGGCCCTACATGCGCATCGAGCACGATCACGGCCGCCTCTCCTCGCACCGTCTGCGGCTCTACCACAGCATGTTCCAGCTGTTTTCCTTCACCATGCTGATGGCCCTGACCACCAACAACATGGGCATCCTCTGGGTATCGATGGAGGCCGCGACGCTGACCACCGTCCTCTTGGTATCGCTCTACCGCACCCCCGCCTCGCTGGAAGCGGCGTGGAAGTACTTCATCCTCTGCGGCGTGGGCATCGCGCAGGCGCTGTTCGGCACCATCCTGCTCTACTTCGCCGCCGAGAAGGTGCTCGGCCACGAGGGTGGGGCGCTGCTGTGGACCCATCTCGACGCGGTCAAGGGGCAACTGGAACCGACCGTGCTCTCCCTGGCCTTCGTCTTCCTGCTGGTCGGCTACGGCACCAAGGTGGGCCTGGTGCCGCTGCACAACTGGCTGCCAGACGCCCACGCCGAGGGCCCGACGCCGGTATCGGCGGTGCTCTCCGGCCTGCTGCTGAACGTCGCGCTGTACGCTGTGGTGCGCTGCAAGGTGCTGGCCGACGGCGCCTTGCACAGCAATCTGGCCGGCATGCTGATGATGGGCTTCGGCCTGCTCTCGGTGGTGGTCGCCTCCTTCTTCTTGTCGCGTCAGCGGGACGTCAAGCGGCTGTTCGGCTACTCCTCGATCGAGCACATGGGCATCATCACCTTCGCCTTCGGCATGGGCGGGCCGGTCGCCAGCTTCGCCGGCCTGCTGCACATGACCGTGCATTCGCTGACCAAGTCGGCGATCTTCTTCGCCGTCGGCCACGCCGCGCAGAAATGCGGCTCGCAGATCATCGACAACATCCGCGGCCTGATCAAGTTGAGCCCGACCGTCGGCTGGGGCCTGATGCTGGGCGGCCTGGCCATCCTCGGCATGCCGCCCTCCGGCGTCTTCGCCAGCGAGTTCCTGATCCTGACCACGGCGATGAAGGAGCAGCCGTGGGCCACGCCCATCCTGCTGGTGGCGCTGGGCGTGGCCTTCGCCGCGATCTTCGGCAAGGTGCAGCCGATGGTCTTCGGCGAACCCACCGCCAAGCGCCTGCCGCACAAGCCGGCGATGCTGCCGGTGTTCATCCATCTCGGCCTGGTGCTGATGCTCGGCCTGTGGATCCCCCCCTACCTCGCCGAATGGTACCGGCAGGCGGCGAAGCTGATCGGCTGACATGAAACTGCTCGGACAAGACCTGGAATTCGAGCGCCTGCCCGGCGCGCTGGCGGCGCATCGTGCCGACGCCGATGAGGCTGGTCTCGTTTCGTTCGCCGCAGCGGTGAAGGAATCGGGCGGCCGCCTGGTCGCGCTGTGGGGTTCGGACGAGCGCGACCGCGGGGCGGGCTTCGGACTCCATTTGGCATTTGCGGTGGCCGAAGGACTGGCGCTCGTCACCCTGGCGCTCGATGCATCCCGGCCGGAATACCCCGATCTCGCGCCGCTCTTCCCGGCCGCCAGCCGGCTTCAGCGCGCAAGCTGCGATCTGCTCGGCATCCGCGCCCGCGGCGCCGACCAGCGGCCCTGGCTGCGCCACGCCAACTGGCCGGCCGACTTCCATCCGCTGCGCCGCGACTGCGACGCCAGCCGGCAGTATCCGACCCAGAACGAGGACTATCCCTTCGTCCGGGTCGAGGGCGAGGGCGTGCACGAGATCGCGGTCGGGCCGATCCACGCCTCGGTCATCGAGCCCGGCCACTTCCGCTTCTCGGTGGTCGGCGAAAAGGTGCTGCGCCTGGAGGAACGCATGGGCTGGACGCACAAGGGCGTCGAGAAGCGCTTCGAGCAGTTCCAGCTGGCCGACGGCCACCGGCTCGCCGGGCGGATCTGCGGCGACTCCACCGTCGCCTACGCCTGGGCCTACTGCCTGGCCGCCGAGTCGCTCACGAACACCGTGGTGCCGCCGCGGGCGCTGTGGCTGCGCGCCCTGCTCCTGGAGCGCGAGCGGGTCGCCAACCATCTGGGCGACCTGGGCGCCCTCGGCAACGACGCCGCGCTGTCCTTCGGTCTGTCCCAGTTCATGCGCCTCAAGGAAGACTGGCTGCGCCTGTCGGCCGAGCTGTTCGGCCACCGCCTGACGATGGATGCGATCGTCCCGGGCGGCGTCGCGGTCGAGCTCCCGGATCCCGGCGGGCAGCGCATCCGCGAGCAGTGCGACGCCATCGAGCGCGAGACGCACCTCCTGAAGAACATCTACGACGAGCACGCCGGCCTGCAGGACCGCTTCCTCACCGCCGGCCGGCTCGATCCGGCGCTCGCCTCCGAATATTCGGTCAGCGGCGTTGCGGGACGGGCCAGCAGCCAGTCCTGGGACCTGCGCACGCAGAATCCGATCGCCCCCTACGATGCGCTCGACACCCAGATCGCCAGCCATCGCAGCGGCGACGTCGCCGCCCGCGTGCTGGTGCGTTTCGACGAGGTATTCGAGTCGCTGCGGCTGATCCGGCGGATCATCGACCGGCTGCCGCGGGGCGCGCTGATCGCGCCGCTGCAGGAGGCGCGGGAGGGATCGCTGGGCCTCGGCTGGATCGAGGGCTGGCGCGGCGACGCGCTGGTGGCGCTCTCCGCCGGGGCCGACGGCGGCATCAGACGCTGCCACATCCACGACCCCTCGTGGCATATCTGGCCGGCGCTGGAACACGCGATCATGGGCAACATCGTCCCTGACTTCCCGCTGATCAACAAATCCTTCAATCTCGCCTACAGCGGCGTGGACTTGTAAGCATGTACCAGATCCTGAGACAGATCGTCAGAACCGGCATCAAGACCGAGGCGCCGCCGTCGCCCGACCAGGACTTGCGGGTCGTGGCGCAGCGCCTGAAAGCGGCGATGCTGGAGACGCTCGGCCGCGCCCTGGTGATCCGCCAGATCGACGCCGGCTCCTGCAACGGCTGCGAACTGGAAATCAACGCCCTGTCCAATCCCTACTACAACCTGGAGGCGCTCGGCATCAAGTTCGCCGCCAGCCCCAAGCACGCAGACCTGCTCTTGGTCACCGGCCCGGTGGCGAAGAACATGGAGGTGGCGGTCAAACGCGCCTACGAATGCACGCCCGCGCCCAAGCTGGTGGTGGCGGTGGGCGATTGCGGCGTGAGCGGCGGCATTTTCGGCGAGAGCTACGCCAGTTGCGGCCGGGTCGCCAACGTCATCCCGGTCGATGTCGCCGTACCTGGCTGCCCGCCGACCCCGACGGCGCTGATGAGCGGCATCCTCACCGCGATCACGGCGAAATAGCGGCGTGGAGATCCGGCACCTGATCGTCACCGGCACCGTCCAGGGGGTGGGCTACCGCCACGGCATGTCGCGCGAGGCGCAGCGCCTGGGCATCTCCGGCTGGGTCAGGAACCACAAGGACGGCAGCGTCGAGGCGCTGGTCGAGGGCAGCGCCGAAGCGGTCGCGGCCATCATCGCCTGGGCCAGGCGCGGCCCGCAGAACGCGCGCGCCATCCACGTGGCGGTGGAGTACGACAGCGAGCTCGGCAAATGCCTGGGTGAGAGCGAGGGCTTCGTGCGCTTGCCCGACGCGGGCTGAGATTGCTTCGCTGCGCTCGCAACGACGCGTCGTTGCGAGGCCCGCAGGGCCGCGGCAATCCAGACCGTCGACCTACGCGAGATCGGCGACCAGCGCCGCCCGGGTCGGCTCGGGGACCGCGGCGCTGACCTGGTAGTTCGGATGATCGACGCCCATGGCGAGCGCCGCGCCGGCCTTGGCCGACGCGGCCATCGCCGGATCCAGCTCGAAGCGCAGGAAATGCACCGCCGAGGTCTTGTCGGCGCTGCTGCGCTCCAGGTCCTCGTCGGCGATCGCATAGACCTTGCCGTGGCCGGCGATCTGCACCCAGACCTGGTCCTCGATGGCGAGCAGGCGCGCGAGTTCGGCGCGGCGCACGGCCTCGTCGTCGTACTCGATCAGCATCGTCGCCTTCCAGTTCGAGCCGTCGGGCACCAGCGGGCCATAGACGGCGATCTCCTCGCGTATCCCTTCCTCCTCGAAGATCTTCTCGATGCGCAGCATCTCCTGGATCTGGTAGCGCACCGTCAACTCATCCTCGAACTGCAGGCTGACGTGCTCGCCGAGAAACACGGTGCGCAGGCGGCGGTGGGGAATGATGCGGGCGCGGAAATCCGCTCGCGCCCGGCTGTAGGCTTCCAGGCTCATCAGGCTGTCGCGGGCGATGCTCATTTCGGCATTTTCCTTTCTTGGTTCACAGGCCGTAGGCCATCCGCACCAGGGTCAGCGGATGGCGCTTCCGCGCCGATCCGGCGCTGCCCGCCTCGGTCATGCCCTGGAGGATGTGGCGGGCGGCGATGGCGCAATCGGAGCTGACGTAGTCGGGATCGCCCTGGCTCATCATTTTGAACACCGGCCTGCCGATCTTCATCGACATCTCGTAATACTCGCTCTTCACGCCCCAGGTGCCGTCGTGGCCGGAACAGCGCTCGACGGTGTTGACCGTGGCGCCGGTCATCTTCAGCACCTCCTCGGTCCTGCGGCCGATGTTCTGCACCCGCGAGTGGCAGGGGATGTGATAGCTGATCTTGCCCAGCGGCTGCTTGAAGTCGGTCTTCAGCAGCCCGTCCTTGCCGCGCAGCACCAGGTACTCGAAGGGGTCCATCATCGCCGCCGCGACCGCGGCGACGTCGCCGTCATCGGGGAACAGGAGCGGCAGCTCGGACTTGAACATCAGCGTGCAGGAGGGCACCGCGGTGAGGATCGCATAGCCCTGCCGGGCGAGCTCGGCCAGGACCGGAATGTTCTTCTCCTTGTTGCGCGCCACCGCTTCCAGGTCGCCCAGTTCGAGCTTGGGCATGCCGCAGCAGGCCTCCTTGTCGACGACGAGGTGGGGAATCTCGTTGTGGTCGAGGATCGCGATCAGGTCGTGGCCGATGCCCGGCTCGTTGTAGTTCACGTAGCAGGTCGAGAAGATCGCCACCTTGCCGCGCGTGCGCTCGCCGTCCCTGACCGGGTGCGCTTTGCTCGTCGCCGCGGTGGCGCGAAAGCGCGCGCTGTCGTACTCGGGCAGCCAGCGCTCTTTCTTGATGCCCAGCGCCGAGTCCATCGCGGCGCGCACGGGCGCCGACTTGTTGGCGGCATTGACCGCCCGCACCACCACCGGGATGGTCGCCAGCCGGCCCACCGCGTCGGTCGAGGAGAGCAGCCGGTCGCGCAGGCGCACCTCGCCCTGCTTGAACTTGATCGCCTTGGCGCGCAGCATGGTGTGGGGGAAATCCAGGTTCCACGGGTGCGGCGGCACGTAGGGACACTTGGTCATGTAGCACAGGTCGCACAGATAGCACTGATCCACGACCTTGTGGAAATCCCGGTGGGCGACGCCGTCGATCTCGCCGCTCTCGGTCGCGTCCACCAGATCGAACAGCGTCGGGAAGGCGTTGCACAGCGAGACGCAGCGGCGGCAGCCGTGGCAGATGCCGAAGATGCGTTCCAGTTCCTGCGCACAGGCGGCCTCGTCGTAATACTCGGCGCTCCGCCAGGGTATCGGATGGCGGGTCGGTGCCTCGAGGTTGCCTTCGCGTGTACTCATGGAATCCTCCGCATAGAAAAAGGGACAAGCCTGCTGGCTTGTCCCTTCGCAGGTCTTGCGTTCAGTCGACCAGCTGGTCGATGGCTTTCTGATAGCGGTTGGCGTGGGAACGCTCGGCCTTCGCCAGGGTCTCGAACCAGTCGGCGATCTCGTCGAAGCCTTCGGCGCGGGCCGCCTTGGCCATGCCCGGATACATGTCGGTGTATTCGTGGGTCTCGCCGGCCACCGCGGCCTTCAGGTTGTTCCGCGTCGAGCCGATCGGCAGGCCGGTGGCCGGATCGCCGACCGCTTCCAGGTATTCCAGGTGCCCGTGGGCGTGGCCGGTCTCGCCTTCGGCGGTGGAACGGAACAGCGCCGCCACGTCGTTCTGGCCTTCGATGTCGGCCTTGTTGGCGAAATACAGATAGCGGCGATTTGCCTGGGATTCACCGGCGAAAGCCGCCTTCAGGTTGTCTTCGGTCTTCGATCCTTTGAGTTGCATGGCCAATCTCCTTGTCAGTGTGGAAACATCGATATTCCCGCTCACGACGAGAATGACATGATACTACCTAGCGGGATGCCAACAATCCAATTGATTATCGCAATCCCGGCGATAGCCACCGGCTATCCCGGTTCGAGCTTAGAATCGGTAATCCATTACGCAAGGAGATTCAAATCATGGCCGTACTCGTCGGCAAGCCCGCCCCGGATTTCACCGCAAGCGCCGTTCTCGGCAACAACGAAATCAAGGAGGTCACCCTCTCCAAGATCACCAAGGGCAAATATGCCGTGGTGTTCTTCTATCCGCTCGACTTCACCTTCGTCTGCCCGTCCGAACTGATCGCCTTCGATCACCGCCTGGACGAGTTCAAGAAGCGCAAGGTCGAGGTCATCGGCGTCTCGATCGATTCGCAGTTCACCCACCTCGCCTGGAAGAACACGCCGGTGGACAAGGGCGGCATCGGCCAGGTGAAATACACCCTGGTCGCCGACCTCAAACACGAGATCTGCCAGGCCTACGACGTCGAGTCCGCGGGCGGCGTCGCTTTCCGCGGCTCCTTCCTGATCGACAAGGCCGGCGTGGTCCGCCACCAGGTGGTCAATGACCTGGCGCTCGGCCGCGACATCGACGAAATGCTGCGCATGGTCGATGCCCTGCAGTTCAGCGAGGAGCACGGCGAGGTCTGTCCCGCCGGCTGGAAGAAGGGCAAGCCCGGCATGGACGCCTCCACCGCCGGTGTCGCCAAGTTCCTGGCCGAGCACGCCAAGGAACTGTAAGCGGCTTCGCATCGGGAGCGGCGGTATCGCTCCCGCGTCCGCATTTCACGACGGCGGAAAGCCGGCGTCATTGCTGCAGACGAAGCAAGCAGGGCGGCCGCCGCCCATTGCGCTCGCGACAGCGGGATGATGGCTAGGCGGCGCCAGGCCGCCTCACTGATAGACGACGCTGACGTTGGCCGGAGTGAGCCAGTCGCCCAGCGCATTGAGCAGCGCGTCGTCCAGGCGCACCCGCCAGTTGTCGGGCAGGCCGAGCTCCACCTCGGCCTCGCCGTTCCGGTATTTCAGGCGCACCGGGCAGGCGCCGCCGCTACTGCGGTAGGGGGCGAGCAGCGCGCGCAGCTTCTCGGCGTTCGATTCGCCGTTCATGGCCAGATAGAGTCCCTTGGCATAACGGCCGCGCGCATCGGCCAGGGTCAGCAAGTTCTCGGCGACCACACGCAGGCCGCCGGAGAAATCGTCGCGCTGCACCCGGCCCTCGACCAGCAGCAGCTCGTCCTCCTTGATCTTGGCGCGCTCGGCCTCGAACAGCTCGTTGAACACCGAGATCTCGACCTGGGCGCTGGCGTCGTCGAGCATCACGATGGCCATCTTGCCGCGCCGGGTCATCTGCGTCCGCGTCGACACCACGATGCCGGCCAGCAGCGTGTTGTCGCGGCTCGCCTCCAGCTGCGCCAGCGACTTTCTGACGATGGACGCCAGCTCGGCACGGTGGGCGGTGAACGGGTGGCCGGAGAAGAAGAAGCCCAAGGCCTGCTTCTCGTGCAGCAGCCGCTCGCGCTCGCTCCAGGGCCGCGTGCACACGTAATCCGGGCTGTCGTCGCCGTCGCCGAACAGGCCGCCTTGCAGCGCGTGCTTCTCGGCCTGCTCGGCCGCGCCGAGCATCACCCCGACCGAGGCCAGCAAGCGGGCGCGGTCGGCATCGACCGAGTCGAAGGCGCCGGCGCGGATCAGCGCCTCGATCACGCGGCGGTTGGCCACGCGCTTGTCGATGCGGCGGCAGAAGTCGAACAGGTCGCGGAACGGGCCGTCGCGCTCCCGGGCGCTCAGGATCGCGCCCAGCGCCGCTTCGCCGGTGCCCTTGATGGCGCCCAGGCCGTAGCGGATGGTCTGGGCATCGACCGGCTCGAAGCGCACCTGGCCGCTGTTGATGTCGGGCGGCAGGAAGCGGATGCCGTTGTCCAGCGCGTCCTGGTAGAACAGATGCACCTTGTCGGTGTCGGCCAGTTCCGAGCTCATCGTCGCCGCCATGAAGGCCGCCGGATGGTAGTGCTTGAGCCAGGCGGTCTGGAAGGCGATCAGCGCGTAGGCGGCGGAGTGGGACTTGTTGAAGCCGTACTCGGCGAACTTCTCCATCAGGTCGAACAGGTGGCTGGCGAGCGATTCTTCGACGCCGCGCCCGACCGCGCCCTCGGTGAAGATCGCGCGCTGCTGCGCCATCTCCTCGGCCTTCTTCTTGCCCATCGCCCGGCGCAGCAGGTCGGCGCCGCCCAGGGTGTAGCCGGCGAGGATCTGCGCCACCAGCATCACCTGCTCCTGGTACACGATGACGCCGTAGGTGGGGCGCAACACCGGCTCCAGGTCGGGATGGAAATACTCCGCCTTGGCGCGGCCGTTCTTGCGGTTGATGAAGTCGTCCACCATCCCCGACTGCAGCGGTCCGGGGCGGTTCAGCGCCATCAGCGCGATGATGTCTTCGAAGCTGTCGCCCTTCAGGCGCCGCTCCAGGTCCTTGGCCGAGCGCGATTCCGACTGGAACACCGCGGTGGTGTTGCCGGCGGCGAACAGCGCGAAGGTGGCCTTGTCGTCGAGCGGGATGTCCTCCAGGCGGAAGTCCTTGAGTTCCGGATTCAGGCGGCGCACCGAATTGACCGCCTCGTCGAGGATGGTCAGCGTCCTCAGGCCGAGGAAGTCGAACTTGACCAGGCCGACCTTTTCGACGTCGTCCTTGTCGAACTGGCTCACCACCGACTGGTTGTCGCCGTCGATCGCGCCCTGGGCCGAGTACAGCGGGCAGAAGTCGGTGAGCTTGCCCGGCGCGATCAGCACGCCGCCGGCGTGCATGCCGACGTTGCGCGTCAGGCCCTCCAGGCGCACCGCCAGATCCCAGAGCTGGCGCAGCTCCTCCTCGCGGAGGATGCGCTCGTTGATCAGCGGCTCCTGCTCGCGCGCCTTCTCCAGGGTGATGCCCAGCTCGTTGGGGATCAGCTTGGCGAACTGGTCGACGAAGTTGAACGGCAGGTCGAGCACGCGGCCGACGTCCCTGATCACCGCCTTGGCCGCCAGCGTGCCGAAGGTGACGATCTGCGAGACGGCGTGGGCGCCGTAGCGCTTCTTGACGTAGTCGATCACCCGGTCGCGGCCGTCCTGGCAGAAGTCGATGTCGAAGTCGGGCATCGAGACGCGCTCGGGATTCAGGAAGCGCTCGAACAGCAGGTCGTAGCGCAGCGGATCGAGATCGGTGATCAGGAGGCTGTAGGCCACCAGCGAGCCCGCGCCCGAGCCGCGCCCGGGGCCGACCGGGACGCCGTTCTGCTTGGCCCACTGGATGAAGTCGGCGACGATCAGGAAGTAGCCGGAGAAGCCCATCTGCACGATGGTGTGGATCTCCAGTTCCAGCCTTGCCTGATACTGCGGCCGCTTTTCCTCGCGCCGCGCGGCGTCGGGAAAGAGCTGGCGCAGGCGCAGCTCCAGCCCCTCGGCCGACTGCTGCGCCAGGTACTCGTCGATGGTCAGCCCGGGCGGCGTCGGCGAGGGCGGCAGCTTGCTCTTGCCCAGCTCGATCGTCAGGCTGCAGCGCCTGGCGATCTCCACCGAGTTCTCCAGCGCCTCGGGCAGGTCGGCGAACAGTTCCGCCATCTCGGCTTGCGACTTGAAGTACTGCTCGTCACTGAAGGCCTTGGGGCGGCGCGTGTCGGCCAGCACGTAGCCCTCGGCGATGCACACGCGCGCCTCGTGGGCGGTGAAGTCCTCGCGCTCGATGAACTGCACCGGATGGGTGGCCACCAGCGGCAGGCCCAGTCGGCCGGCGAGGCTCACGGTGAGGGAGCCCAGCAGCTCGGTGTTGGCCTGGCCGTAGCGCTGCAGCTCCAGATAGAAGCTGTCGGGAAAGAGGCGCGCCCAACGGCGCGCGCTGCTCTCTGCCTGCGCCTCCTTGCCGGAGAGCAGCAGTTGCCCGATCTCGCCCAGATGGGCGCCGGAGAGCGCGATCAGCCCGCGATTGTCGCCCGCCTCCAGCAGCGCGCGCGGGATCTCGGCGCGGCCCTGGCAGCGGGGACTCAACTGGGCAGCGGTGAGCAGTTCGCACAGGCGCAGGTAGCCGTCGCGGTTCTTGGCCAGGAGCAGCAGGCGGCTGCCGCCCTCGCGCGCCGGATCGCGGGCTTCGCCCGCCAGCGGGTCCTCCGCCACCCAGGCGTCGCAACCGATGATCGGCTTGATCCCCGCCGAGCGCGCCGCCGAGTAGAACTTGACCATGCCGAACAGGTTGGCCAGATCGGTGAGCGCCAATGCCGGCATGGCGTCGGCCGCAGCGCGCGCCACCGCGGCGTCGATGCGCACCATGCCGTCGCTGATCGAGTATTCGCTGTGAAGCCTGAGATGGACGAAGCGCGCTGAAGGCATAGACATTCATTTTACCCGTTCGCGCCCGGCGCAACGGGCGCCTCTGATCGCTATGCGCGCTCAGGGCAGGTCGAAGAGCAGCAGCTCGGACTCGGTATTGGCCGCGAGCGCGAGCGCGGTCTCGTCGGCGATCTTGGCGCCGTCGCCGCCGACGAGGCGCCGGCCATTGACCGTGAGCTCGCCGCTGACGAGATGCAGGTAGGCGCGCCGGCCCGGCGCGAGGCTGTGGTTCAGCTTCTCGCCGGGCGCGAGCAGGCTGGCGTAGAGGCGCGCGTCCTGGTGGATGGTGAGGCTGCCTTGGGCGCCGTCGGGCGAGGCGATCAGCAACAGACGGCCGCGCTTGTCCCGGTCGGAAAATTCCTTCTGCTCGTATTCCGGCGCGATGCCGCGCACGTCGGGCTCGATCCAGATCTGCAGCAGATGCACGCCCTCGTCGGCGGCGGGATTGAACTCGCTGTGCTGCACGCCGCTCCCGGCGCTCATCCGCTGCACCTCGGGGCGGCGGAACACCGTGCCGTTGCCCATGCTGTCCTTGTGCTCCAGCGGCCCGGCCAGCAGGTAGGTGACGATCTCCATGTCGCGGTGGCCGTGCCGGCCGAAGCCCTGGCCGGCCTGGACGAAATCCTCGTTGATGACGCGCAGCGCCCCCCAGCCCATCTCGTCCGGATCGTAATAGTCGGCGAAGGAGAAGCTGTGGTAGCTCTTCAGCCAGCCGTGGTCGGCGTGGCCGCGCGCCGCGGACGGGCGCAGGCGGATCACGACGGCCGCCCCGAGGAGGCATCTCCGCTCGCGGCGGCCCAGTCGAGGATCGGCTGCCACTGTTGCCAGTCCTGCTCGGCGCGCGAGGCGGGCAGATCGAAGACGGTCAGACCGTGCGCCGCCGCCTGCACGTAGTTCTGGGTGTCGCGCAGATGGGCCAGCACCGGCACCCCCTGCGCCGAGAGAAAACGCTCCAGCTCCTGCGCCGCGCGGGTGCGCGCATCGACGCGCATGCCGACCACGGTGACGAAGGCCTCGTGGCGGCGCACCGCCTTCTCTTCCAGCAATTCTTCGAGGAAGGTCCGGGTCGCCAGGATATCGAACAGCGAGGGCTGCAGCGGCACGATCACGCGCTCGACGCGCTTCAACAACTGGGCGAGCCGCTTGCCGTGCAATCCGGCGGGGCTGTCGAGCACCACGTGGCTGGTGCCCTTGGGCGGGCGCGCCGGCTCGTCCGTCCGGATGTCCCAGCTCATGATCGGCGGCAGGCTCGGCGGGCGCAGCTTCAGCCATTCGCGCGCCGACTGCTGGCGGTCGATGTCGCCCAGCATCACCGCGTGTCCGCGCAGCGCCAGACCGCCGGCGAGATTGGTCGCCAGCGTGCTCTTGCCGGCGCCGCCCTTGGGATTGGCGATCAGGAAGGAGCGCATCGCCTAGGGCAGCAGCACCGTGGAGCCGGTGGTCTTCCTCGCCGCCAGATCCGCCTGGGCCTGCGCCGCGTCCTTCAGCGGATAGGTCTGGTTGACCTCGATCTTGACCTTGCCCGATATGACCATATCGAACAGCTCGCCGGCGGTATCGAGCAGATCGGAGCGCAGCGCGGTGTAGGTCATCAGGGTCGGCCGGGTGACGAACAGCGAGCCCTTGGGCGCGAGGATGGAGAGATCCACCGGCGGCACCGGCCCGGAGGCGTTGCCGAAGCTCACCATCATGCCCAGCGGCCGCAGGCAGTCGAGCGAGCCCATGAAGGTGTCCTTGCCGATCGAGTCATAGACCACCGGCACGCCGGCGCCGCCCGTGATCGCGCGCACGCGCTCGGTGAAGTTCTCCCGCGTATAGACGATGGTGTGGTCGCAGCCGTGCGCCTTGGCCAGCGCCGCCTTGGCGTCGGAGCCGACGGTGCCGATCACCGTGGCGCCCAGCGCCTTGGCCCACTGACAGAGGATCAGGCCGACGCCGCCGGCGGCGGCGTGCAGCAGGATGGTGTCGCCTGGCTGGACGCGGTAGGTGCGGCGCAGCAGGTATTGCGCGGTCATGCCCTGGAGCATCATCGCCGCGGCGGTGTTGAAATCGATCGCATCGGGCAGCTTCACCAGCCGGTCGGCGGGAATGTTGCGCGCCTCCGAATAGGCGCCGAGCGGCCCGCCGGCGTAAGCGACGCGGTCCCCCGGCGCGAGATCGGCCACCTCGCCGCCCACCGCCTCGACCACCCCCGCGCCCTCGATGCCGATGCCCGCGGGCAGGGTCACCGGATACAGGCCGGTGCGGTGATAGATGTCGATGAAGTTCAAGCCGACCGCGTGGTGCCTGACGCGCGCTTCGTTGGGCTTCAGGGCCGGCAGCTCGACCTCCTCCCAACGCAGCACTTCCGGCCCGCCGGTCTGGTGAAAGCGGATGGCATGGGTCATGAACTCGTCTCCTCGTCGATCGCCCGCGCCGGGCGGCTGCGCGGAATGATAGCGTGTTCGCCCGATCGTGTCTCGGTGCCCCCGGCCGGCTCCGCCTCAAGCCAAGCGCATAGCCTGCGAAGCGGGCCGAAGGCCCGTGCCGGCTGCGGGCCGCGCAATGCCCTTGTCAGCCATATGGATAAGGCGTCTAATCCGATAGACATAGGGACTCCGGCGGGCATTTCACCGGGGGCGGCCACGAACGCGGTGCCGAGAGAGGTGGAAATGTCGTCGCATGACCGGACACATTGCTGGGTGATTCGCCGGACACATCGAAGTCATCTCGCCGACGCGGAAGACATGGCGAGGAGTTATGCGCCAAACCCGTTTTCTGGATTAGACGCCTTTTGACGTACACATCACGTTAGGTACATTCATGGAATCTCCTCCGCAGGCAAAGTTTCTCGAACAATTCAGGGTTGCTGCTGGCGAGGGCGCAGTGGTGGAGTTGAAGCTTCGACTTCTGGCTGACAAACTGCCATCGCTGCAACGCCTTGCTCATGCTCCGCAACTGGAAGAGATCGAGAACGAGGTGGCAATCCAATTCGCTAACGCACTTGGCGAAGAGGAAAAAGCTACTCTCTCCCTTTGCCGACAGCTTCGGAACAAGATTTTGCATTGTAATTTCAGCGTTGCCAGAGAACGGCTCGGCGATCTTGGGGTAGAACCCCAATCTGCTGGCGTGCGAAAGATCGATCTCGCCGAGGTAAATCCAAATGAAATGCGGGCAAAGATTGAACGCGCCGTCGCTGAGAGCCAATGCACACTTGTTTCCGCGGCACCGACAAAACAACCCGGTAGTGTGTTCGGTTGGTTACTTGAGGCGGGTGCTGCTGGCGACTTCCTCAAGGCGGCGAGCGCTTTTCGTAGTGCGTCGGCTATCGTGGACCGCTTGGCGAGTGAGGGCGGCCATGGTGCCTAACACTGCGGTGCAGGGGACGCTGCGCGATCAAGCCGCGCAGCACCCCTGACCTTGAACGTTACCCACCCTTAGATATGAACCGCCTAAAGACCTTTCTCCTTGGCCTAGCCGGGATTGCAATCCTGGCTGGACTCGCCGCCCTCGTTGGTTGGGTTGTGTATGCTTACCGACGACATCGCGTGATGAAAACTAACCCTGCGTATATGAACTCCCCCCAAAGGACAAGAAACTGATCGACAGCACTGGCCGGGAGGAAGCGCAAGCAGCCGTATATCCGGCATCGATAGTGGGCTCTGAGCGGCCCGTGCCGACACGGAATCTGCGCACGCAGTGCCAATCGCTACAAGCGGCAAGCATTAAGCTGCCGGCAGAGTTATCCCACGGGGATTTCCTCCGGTCATCGGCATCGTTGCGTGGGGGTGCGACCCGTTTAGCATGATGGGCGATCAGTCTCAAAGCAAGCGCGGGGACGTGGACCTCAAGATGTTTTCTCCTTACAGACTATGCGGCGACATCATTCGAGGCGCGTGCGCGAAAAGCCGCGCAGGCGCCTCAACTCCATGTTCGGCGTCTTGTAATCTGTAACGACTATGGTTACACTGGTGCATGATCCTGAGTTTCAAACACAAGGGCTTGGCTCGCTTCTTCGAGCACGGATCCGAGTCTGGCATCCAAGCTCAGCATGCAGAGCGGTTGCGGCTCATACTCGGTTGGCTAAGTGCCGCCACGGCCGCCCGTGATATGGACTTGGCCGGTTTGCGCCTCCACGCACTCAAGGGAGAACGCAAAGGTGTTTGGTCAGTGTGGGTGAGCGGCAACTGGCGGGTCACGTTTCAGTTCGTGGGAAGAGACGCCGAACTGGTGGACTACGAGGACTATCACTGAGGTAATTTGCTATGCGTATGCACAACCCCCCTCATCCGGGTGAAATCATCAAGGCTCTTTGCCTAGAGCCTGCAGGCCTTACGGTTACCGCGGCTGCGGAAGGTCTGGGCGTAAGCCGTAAGACCCTTTCGGCAATCCTTAATGGGCGATCGGGCATCAGTCCTGAAATGGCGGTACGCCTATCCATTGCCTTTAACACCAGCGCCGAGAGCTGGCTGAGCCAGCAAGTGCAGTATGACTTGTGGCACGCGGAGCAAGGGCGTAAAGCACTCAAGGTCAGCAAGCTTGCCGCGTAGCCAGCCGCCGAACCTGTCATTCCACCGGACGCTGCGCGATGGAGCCGCACCCCGCCGGTAGATTCAATTCGTTTTGGTGCCTTAATGTCATCGAGCATTCTGGCTAGGCCTAGCCATAAGGCAAACGAATATCACGAGGAGATGCCGTGCGACAGTTGAAATTGAGCAAGGCTTTTACCCTGATGGAATCAGGACCTGTCGTCCTCGTGACGACCCATGACGGGCAGAAGGACAACATCATGACCATCTCCTGGACCATGGTGATGGATTTCACTCCGGTATTTGCCATCGTCATGGGCGAATGGAATCACTCTTTCGCGGCGTTGCGAAAGAATAGGGAGTGCGTCATTGCCATTCCCACGGTGGACATGCTGGATAAGGTCGTCGGTATCGGGACGTGCTCCGGAGCCGACACAGACAAGTTTGCCAAGTTCACGCTCACACCTGTGCAGGGCAAAGTCGTCACGCCGCCATTGATCAAGGAGTGCCTCGCGAACATAGAGTGCAAGGTCATCGACATCGTCAAGAAATACAACATCGTCGTGCTGGAGGCGGTTGCCGCATGCATCGATAGCGCACGCAAGGAGAAGCGCACGCTTCACGCAGTTGGCGACGGAACGTTCATTGTCGACGGGCGCAAGATTGACCGGAGGAAGATGATGGCCTCCAAGCTCCCATACGGCGTTTAGCGTTCCACTGGCCAGGCACGAGGAAATCCAGGGAGCCGAAATGAAAAGCAAGGCGCCGCCCGACAATGCGCATATGGACTCCCCCCCAAAGGACAAGAAGCTGATCGACAGCTCTGGCCGGGAGGAAGCGCACGCAGCCGTATATACGCTCGGCGTCGCACCACGAGTAGTATGAAAATAAACGCCCACAGGCCCTAATGAAAACGATTTTTCTGTAGCTTCGCTAGACGTCACAACATGCAGCCGCTCTACGACTCAATCGGCTCGGCTTACTGCGCTACACGTCGCGCCCAGACCCAACCCGGCGGGCAACCGCACCTGCGCGAGAGGCCGCTGATCGAAAACCGCCGCCGGCGCTCGATGCGGGACAGCAGGGGACCGCTCAGCCCTTCATGTGATTGGCATCGACCACCGCCAGGGCGGTCATGTTCACCAGCCGGCGCACGGTCGTGGTCGGGGTCAGGATATGCACCGGCTGGGCGGCGCCGAGCAGCATCGGACCGACGGTGATGCCGTCGCCGTTGGTGATCTTGAGCAGGTTGAAGGCGATGTTGGCGGCGTCCACGTTGGGCATGATCAGCAGGTTGGCTTCGCCCGAGAGGTGCGAACCCGGATAGCTGCGGTTCCTGATCAGCTCGGACAGCGCCGCGTCGCCGTGCATCTCGCCGTCGACCTCCAGATCCGGCGCCAGGCGCTCGATCAGCTCGCGGGCGGCGCGCATCTTGTGCGCCGAGGCCGAATGCACGCTGCCGAAGTTGGAGTGCGAGAGCAGTGCCAGCTTGGGCACCAGGCCGAAGCGGCGCACCTCCTCGGCTGCCATCAGGCTGATCTCGGCGATCTCCTCGGCGGACGGGTCCTCATTGACGTAGGTGTCGCAGATGAACAGCGTGAACTTCTGCAGCATCAAGAGGTTCATCGCGGCGAAGCTCTTGGCGTGCGCTTCCAGGCCGATCACGTCGGCGACATGCCTGAGGTGCTGGGCGTGATGGCCGACGATGCCGCAGATCAGGGCATCGACGTAGCCGCGCTTCAAGAGCATCGCGCCGATCAGCGTGGTGTCGGAGCGCAGCAGCTGCTTGGCCACCTCGGGAGTGACGCCGGAGCGGCCCATCAGCTTGTGGTATTCGGCCGAGAGCTCCAGGTGGCGCTCGTCTGAGGACGGATTGATGAGGTCGAAGTCGCGGCCCGGGACGATGCGCAAGCCCGCCCGCTTGATGCGCGTTTCGATCACCTCGGGGCGGCCGATCACCACCGGCTGCGCCAGGCCTTCGTCCAGCACCGCCTGGACGGCGCGCAACACGCGCTCGTCCTCGCCCTCGGCGTAGAGCACCTTGGCCGGCGCCTTCTTGGCGGCGGTGAACACCGGTCGCATGACGAAGCCGGAGTGATAGACGAAGTTGTTGATCTGCTCGCGATAGGCGTCGAAGTCGGCGATCGGCCGGGTCGCCACACCCGAGTCCATCGCCGCTCTGGCCACCACCGGCGCGATCTTGCCGATCAGGCGCGGGTCGAAGGGCTTGGGGATCAGGTAGTCGCGGCCGAACTTCGGCGTCTCGCCGCCGTAGGCCATGGCCACGATGTCCGAGGACTCGGCCTGGGCCAGTTCGGCGATCGCATGCACCGCGGCGAGCTGCATCTCCTCGGTGATGGTGGTGGCGCCGGCGTCGAGCGCGCCGCGGAAGATGAAGGGGAAGCACAGGACGTTATTCACCTGGTTCGGGTAGTCGGCCCGGCCGGTGGCGATGATGGCGTCGTCGCGCACCGCGCGCACCTCTTCCGGCGTGATCTCCGGCGTCGGATTGGCCAGCGCCATGATCACCGGATTGGCGGCCATCCTGGCCGCCATCGCCGGCTTCAGCACGCCGCCGGCGGACAGGCCGAGGAACACGTCGGCGCCCTCGATCACCTCGGCGAGCGTGCGCGCGTCGGTCTTCTTGGCGTAGCGCGCCTTCAGCGGATCCATCAGCACGGTGCGGCCCTCATAGACCACGCCCTCGATGTCGGTGACCCAGATGTTCTCGACCTTGACGCCGAGCAGCACCAGCATCTCCAGGCAGGCCAGCGCCGCGGCGCCGGCGCCGCTGGTGACCAGCTTGACCTTGCCCAGATCCTTGCCGACCAGCTTCAGGCCGTTCAACACCGCGGCGCCGACCACGATCGCGGTGCCGTGCTGGTCGTCGTGGAACACCGGGATCTTCATCCGGCTGCTCAACTGCTTCTCGATGTGGAAGCACTCGGGCGCCTTGATGTCCTCCAGGTTGATGCCGCCGAAGGTCGGCTCCAGCGCCGCGATCATCTCGATCAGCTTGTCCGGGTCGCTCTCGGAGAGCTCGATGTCGAACACGTCGATGCCGGCGAACTTCTTGAACAGCACCGCCTTGCCCTCCATCACCGGCTTGGCCGCGAGCGCGCCGATGTTGCCCAGGCCGAGCACCGCGGTGCCGTTGGTGACGACGCCGACCAGGTTGGCCCGGCTGGTGAGCCGGCTGACCTGGGAGGGGTCGGCGACGATGGCGTTGCAGGCGGCGGCGACCCCGGGCGAATAGGCGAGCGAAAGGTCGCGCTGGTTGATCAGTCCCTTGGTCGGGGTGACCGAGATTTTTCCGGGTGTCGGATGGCGGTGGTATTCGAGTGCGGCGGCGTCGAGGTCTTTATCCATGGATAGAATTTACTTTTGGCAAAGCGCGATGATACTCCGAGCGGCGGCGGCTCAGAATGTCCCGGGGTAGGCGCCCCCGTCCAGCAGCCAGTTCTGTCCGGTGATGAAACCGGCCTGGGTCGAGCACAGGTAGGCGCAGGCGGCGCCGAACTCGGCGGGGTCGCCGACCCGCCCGGCGGGGATGGTCGCGACCCGTTCAGCCAGCGCCTGGTCGTAGCTGATGCCGCGCGACTTCGCGGACGCGGTGATCACCGAATGGATCCGGTCGGTGTCGAAGAAGCCAGGCAGCAGATTGTTGATGGTGACGTTGTGGCGCACGGTTTTGCGCGCGATCCCGGCGACAAAACCGGTGAGCCCGGAGCGGGCGCCGTTGGACAGGCCGAGCACGTCGATCGGCGCCTTCACCGCGCCCGAGGTGATGTTCACGATGCGGCCGAAGCGGCGTTCGATCATCGCATCCACCGTCGCCTTGATCAGCTCGATCGGCGTCAGCATGTTGGCGTCGAGCGCCTTCAGCCAGTCCTCGCGCGTCCAGTCGCGGAAGTCGCCGGGCGGCGGCCCACCGGCGTTGTTGACCAGGATGTCCGGCTGCGGGCAGGCGGCCAGCGCCGCGGCGCGGCCCTCGGCGCTGGTGATGTCGGCGGCGACGGTGGTCACGGCGACGCCGGTCTCGGCACGGATCGCCGCGGCGGTGGCTTCCAGCGCCTCGACCCCGCGCGCCACCAGGGTCACCTCCACGCCTTCGCGGGCCAGCGCAAGAGCGCAGCCCCGGCCCAGTCCCTTGCTCGCGGCGCAGACCAGCGCGCGCCTGCCTTCGATGTCGAAATTCATCGCTTGTTCTCCGTGGGGATCAGAAATTCGCAGAGCAGACGGTTGAAGCATTCCGCCTGCTCGATGTTGGTGAGATGGCTGGCCTCGGGAATGATTTCCAGGCGCGCGCCGGGGATGCGGTCGGCGATCTCGCGCGCCAGGTCGGGCGGCGTCCCGGCGTCATCGGCGCCGGCGATCACCAGCGTCGGCGCCCGCAGCTCGCCCAGGCGCTCGGTGAGGTCTATGGTCGGGATCGCCTGGGCGCAGCCGACGTAGCCATTGACCGGGGTATTGCGGATCAGGGCGCCGATCCGCGCCATCACCTCCGGATGGGCGGCGCGATAGGGCGTGGTGAACCAGCGTTCCAGCGTGCCCGCCTCCAGGACCGCCATGCCCTTTTCCCGGACCAGTTTGATGCGCTCCTGCCACAGGGCGGCTGCGGCGGCCGAATAGCGGCTGGTGGTGTCGGCCAGCACCAGGTGGTCGATGCGCCCGGGCGCGGCCAGGGCCAGGTACTGGGCAATCATGCCGCCCATCGACAGGCCGACGAAGTGCGTCCTGGCGATGCCCAGCGCATCGAGCAGAGCCAGCGCGTCGTTGCGCAATTCTTCCCACGTGTAAGCGCCGGGCGGCGCGCTGCTCTGGCCGTGGCCGCGGGTATCGAAGCGCAGCACGGTGAAGTGCGGGGTCAGCGCCGCCATTTGTGGCGCCCACATCGACAGGTCGCTGGCGAGCGAATGGGAGAGGGTGAGCCAGGGGCCGGAGCCCTCGACCTGATAGTGGATGTCGATGCCGTTTGCGTGGATCTTCATGCTTGCCTCATGCCGGAGTGAGTTTGGCCACCGCCAGCGCCAGCCACTTGGTGCCGGCGTGCTTGAAATTTACCTGAACCCGCGCCTCGCTGCCCGAACCCTCGGCATCGACGATCACGCCCGGACCGAACTTCGTGTGCTGCACGCTCTGGCCGATGGCAAAGCCCGAGTCGGACGCGCGGCGCAGCGTCTGCGGCGCGCCGGCGCCCGCCGCTGCCGGATAGCCCGCGCCCTGCTTGGGCGTGAGCCACTTCAGGAGCGCGGCCGGAATCTCGTCGATGAAGCGCGACGCCAGGCTGTAGCGGGTCTGGCCGTGCAGCATCCGGGTCTGGGCGAAGGACAGATAGAGCCGGGCGCGCGCCCGGGTCACCGCGACGTACATCAGGCGGCGCTCCTCCTCCAGCCCCCGGTCCTCCTGGGCCGAGTTCTCGTGCGGGAACAGGCCTTCCTCCAGGCCGCTGATGAAGACCACGTTGAACTCCAGCCCCTTGGCCGAATGCACGGTCATCAGCTGCACCGCGTCGTCGGAGTCGCCGGCCTGGTGCTCGCCGGCCTCTAACGCGGCGTGGGCCAGGAAGGACGCCAGCTCGCTCTGTTCGGGCTCTTCCTCCGCCCGCTGACCCTCCTCGGAAACGAAGGCGGCGCTGGCATTGACGAGCTCGTCCAAGTTGGCGACGCGGTCGGCGCCCTCCTTCTCGTTCTGGTAATGGTTCTTCAGGCCGGAGAGCTCGATCACGTGATCGACCACCTCGGGCAGCGGCAGCCCCGCGGTGCCCTCGCGCAGCCGGTCCACCAGCGCGGCGAAGGCGGACAGCGAGACGCCGGCCTTGCCGGACAGTCCGCCGATCGCGGCGTGCAGGCTCAAGCCCCTGGCTGCGGCGGCGTCGGCGAGTTGCTCCAGCGAGCGAGCGCCGATGCCGCGCGCCGGGAAATTCACGACGCGGGCGAAGGCGGTGTCGTCGTCGGCATTGGCGATCAGGCGCAGGTAGGCCAGCGCGTGCTTGATCTCCTGCCGCTCGAAGAAGCGCAGGCCGCCATAGACGCGGTAGGGCAGGCCGGCGGAGAACAGCGCGTGCTCCAGCACCCGCGACTGGGCGTTGGAGCGGTAGAGCAGCGCGATCTCGGCGCGGGCGTGGCCCTCGCGGGCCAGCGCCCTGATCTCCTCGACGATCCAGCGCGCCTCGTCCAGATCGCTGCCCGCCTCATAGACCCGGATCGGCTCGCCGCTGCCGGCGTCGGTCCACAGGTTCTTGCCCAGCCGGGTGGGATTGTTCTTGATGATGGCGTTGGCGGCGTCGAGGATGTTGCCGTGCGAGCGGTAGTTCTGCTCCAGGCGGATCACGTTCGCCACCTTGAACTCGCGCTCGAAGTCGCGCATGTTGCCGACCTCGGCGCCGCGAAAGCCGTAGATCGACTGGTCGTCGTCGCCGACCGCGAACATCGAGCACCTTTCCCCCGACCCCCTTCCCACGGAAGGGGGTGACGATGGTTCGCTTCGCTCCACATCCCTGGCGGCGCCGCCGGCCAGGAGCTTCAGCCAGCGGTACTGGAGCGCGTTGGTGTCCTGGAACTCGTCGACCAGGATGTGGCGGAAGCGCTGCTGGTAGTGCCGGCGCAGGATCTCGTTCCTCGACAGCAGCTCGAAGCAGCGCAGCAGCAGTTCGGCGAAATCGACCACGCCCTCGCGCTGGCACTGGCGCTCGTAGGCCTCGTAGATCTCCACGCGCCGCCTGGTGTAATCGTCCCAGGCCTCGACCTGGGAAGCGCGCAGGCCCTGCTCCTTCTGGGCGTTGATGAAGTGCTGCAGCTCGCGCGGCGGGAACTTCTCGTCATCGACGTCGAGCGTCTTCAGCAGCCGCTTGATCGCGGACAGCTGGTCGGCCTGGTCGAGGATCTGGAACAGTTGCGGCAGTCCGGCGTCCTGGTGATGGGCGCGCAGCAGGCGGTTGCACAGGCCGTGGAAGGTGCCGATCCACATGCCGCGCAGGTTGATCGGCAGCATCGCGGAGAGCCGGGCGAGCATCTCCTTGGCCGCCTTGTTGGTGAAGGTCACCGCCAGGATGCTGTGCGGCCCGGCCTGGTTGGTCTGGATCAGCCAGGCGATGCGCGTGGTCAGCACGCGCGTCTTGCCGCTGCCGGCGCCGGCCAGGATCAGGGCGTGCTGCGGCGGCAGGGTGACGGCGGCCAACTGCTCGGGATTGAGTCCGTGAAGGAGGTTCTGCATTTGTGCCGATTATACAGGCCGCCCCGATTCGGCCCACCGGTCGCCCCTCGCCTATCATGCCAAAGGTATACAATAAATATATGGCATATATGCTGCGCGACAAGGACTCGACACCAACCGCGGCGGCTCCGGAAGATCGGCCGGGAGCGATGCTGCCCTTCGCCGACAAACTCGCCGACAAGCGCTGGCTGGAGATCTTGCGCCTAGCGGTGTATCTGTTGCTGGCCGGCGGCCTGGCGGGCGCGGTGCTGCTGCCCGAGGTGTACCGGGCCGAGCGTCTGGCCGCGCTGTTGCTGCTGGCCGTGGCGGTCGTGGCGCTGATCCTGCTGCGCCGCGACGCGGTTCGCCCGGCGGTGTCCGTGCTCGCCTGGGGACTATGGCTGGCGCTGGCCACGCTGGCGGCGGCGGATGGCGGCCTGCGCTCGCCGGCGCTGATCGGTATTCCGGTGCTGGTCACGATGATGGGCCTGATGCTCGGCCCGATGCCGGCATTCTCCGCCGCGGCCGCCACCGCGGCGCTGCCGGCGCTGTTCTCCCTGACCGAACGCGACCGACCGATGCCTTCGGCCGGGCCAGCCTCAAGCCTGTCGCTCTGGCTGTGCCTGGTTCTGGCGCTGGCGCTGGGCGCCTTGCTCTCCTATTTCGTGACGCGGCGCTTCGCCGAGCGCTACCGGGAGTCGCAACGGCTGGGCCGGGAACTGGCCGCGCGCATCGACGAGGTGAGCGCTCGGGTGAGCGAGAAGCGCCGTTCCGAGGAGAAGTTTGCCCGGGTCTTTCACGCCAGCCCCGTCGCCATCCTGATCTCCCGGCTCGACGACGGCCGTCACCTCGACGTCAATGGCGCCTTCCGGCAGCAGTTCGGCTGGTCGCGCTCCGAGGCGCTGGGCGCCACCGCGCTCGACCTCGGCCTCTGGCCGGATGCCGCCGCCCACGCCGGCTGGCTGGAGACGCTGCGCCGGGCGGGCAAGGTCCGCGACTACCCGGCGGTGCTGCGAACCCGGTCCGGAGAACCGCGGCAGGTGCTGGCCGCGGCGGAGATTCTCGAACTGGGCGAAGCGAAATGCGTGATCACGCTGATCCACGACATCACCGCCTTGCACCAGGCCATCGCCGAGATCAGGGTATTGAATGCCGCCCTGGAAGAACGGGTGCGCCAGCGCACCGCCGAACTGACCGAAGCCAACAAGGAACTGGAGTCCTTCGCCTATTCGGTCTCCCACGATCTGCGCGCCCCCTTGCGCGGCATCGACGGTTACGCCCACCTGCTGTTCGACGAGTACGCCGGGCGCCTCGACGACCAGGGCAGGGAATACCTCGCCAGGATCCGTCACGCCGCCCAGCGCATGGGCACGCTGATCGACGATCTGCTCGACCTCTCCCGCGTCAGCCGCCACGAGATGCGCCGCGAGGAAGTCGACCTGTCCCGGATCGCCGCCGAGGCGATCGACGATCTGAAGAAATCCGGGTCTCCGAGGAACGCCGAGATCCACGTCGAAGACGGCTGCACCGCCCACGGCGACCCGATGCTGCTGCGCCTGGTGCTCGAGAACCTGCTCGGCAACGCCTGGAAATACACCGGCAGGAACGCCACCACGGTGATCCGTTTCGGCAACCGGCGCAACGTGGCCGGCGAGGCGGCTTTCTATGTCAGCGACAATGGCGTCGGCTTCGACATGGCGTACGTAGACAAGCTGTTCCTGCCCTTCCACCGTCTGCACAAGACCGAGGACTTCGCCGGCACCGGTGTCGGCCTGGCTTCGGTCGCGCGCGTGGTGCGCCGCCACCGCGGCCGCGTCTGGGCCGAATCGGCGCCGGGGCAGGGCGCGACCTTTTACTTCACCCTCTCGCCCCAGGCTTGACCGGTCACCGGCTGGGCACGGCGGCGGCGCCAAGTTCCGCGCTTATTCTCCTGGCCAGCACGGCGGCATCCTGTCCGCTCGCCAGGTGCGCGAGCAGGACCTGGTAGCGCCACTTCCGCGGCTTGCCGGCGGCGGCGCGCGGGCGGATCTGCGCCGCATAGCCGGCGGCGCGCGCACGGTCGTAGATGGCCAGCGCTGCCGCTTCGTCGGCTACGCTGGCCAGCCGCACCGTCCACCGGCCGCCGCGCTCCGCCGCGCCGTCGCCCGGCAGGATCTCGGTCTCCCGCGCCCAGATCCTGAACTGTCCGGGATCGACCGGCGCCACCGGCAGCGCCGGCGCATTCCGGGGCGCCACGAACAGGCTCATCGGCTGCGCCATGGTCAGTGACTGAGCTGCGTCTCTCACCTCGATCCTGCCCTCGATCAGCACCACGAGGTCGCGATCGGCTGTCGATTTGCCCCACAGGTCGGTGCCCCGGATACCCACGGTGGCGGTGCCGACACGGATGTCGATGGCGCGGCTGGCGCGCAGTCGTTGCAATGCACCGGTGGTGAAGCGGAATGCGCCGCGGACCACGTCGAACGCGCCCCTGAAGGCCCGCGCCGGGTGCAGGCTGCGGCTGTAAAAGAGGAAGGCGGCGCGCTCGCCGAGCTTGACGGTGCTGCCCTCGGCCAGCTTGAGATAGGCACGGGCCTTGGCCCCGGTGCGGATGCGATCGCCGTTATTCACTTCCATGCCGACGGCGAGCGGCTGACTGACCCCGGCCCGATCGAGCCAGGCGGGCATCTGCACCCGTTCGACCACGGCCTGGGGCACGGCGAAGGCCGGGGCGCAGAAAAACACGGCCAGGGCCCATCCGAGTCTGCCCGCCCGCCCAAGCTTGCCCATGTCGCCTCCGCTATCCCGGCCGGCGTCGCCATCGGCGCCGGGTATAATCCGCCTCTTCGCAAAGCCCATCAGAGCGCCCAGTCCATGCAGGAAAAATACCACCCGAGCGAAATCGAACAGGCCGCCCAGGCGCACTGGGAGAAATCCGCAGCCTTTCGCGCCGTCGAGGATTCGGCGCTGCCGAAATACTACTGCCTGTCGATGTTCCCCTACCCGTCGGGCAAGCTGCACATGGGACACGTGCGCAACTATACCATCGGCGACGTGCTCTCCCGCTTCCACAGGATGCGCGGATTCAACGTGCTGCAGCCGATGGGCTGGGACGCCTTCGGCCTGCCCGCCGAGAACGCGGCGATGGCCAACGGCGTGCCGCCGGCGAAGTGGACCTACGACAACATCGCCTACATGAAGAAGCAGCTGCGCGCGCTGGGCTTCGCCCTCGACTGGCAGCGCGAGCTGGCCACCTGCACGCCGCAGTACTACAAGTGGAACCAGTGGCTGTTCCTGCGCATGCTGGAAAGAGGCATCGCCTACAAGAAGACCGGCACGGTGAACTGGGACCCGGTGGACCAGACGGTGCTCGCCAACGAGCAGGTGATCGACGGGCGCGGCTGGCGCACCGGCGCCCTGGTGGAAAAGCGCGAGATCCCGATGTACTACCTGGCGATCACCAAGTACGCCGACGAACTCTTGGATTCGCTGGAGACGCTGCCCGGCTGGCCCGAGCGGGTCAAGACGATGCAGGCCAACTGGATCGGCAAGTCCCACGGCGTGCGCTTCGCCTTCCCCTATGAGCTGGACGGCGAGCAGGGCAAGCTGTGGGTATTCACCACGCGGGTGGACACCCTGATGGGCGTGACCTTCTGCGCCGTCGCCGCCGAGCATCCGCTGGCGGCGCACGCCGCCAGGAACAATCCGGAACTCGCCGCCTTCGTCGAGGAGTGCAAGCACGGCAAGGCAGCCGAGGCCGAGCTTGCGACCATGGAAAAGAGAGGCATGCCCACCGGCATCTTCGTCGCCCATCCGCTGACCGGCGAGAAGATCGAGGTCTGGGTCGGCAACTACGTGCTGATGAGCTACGGCGAGGGCGCGGTGATGGCGGTGCCGGCGCACGACGAGCGCGACTTCGCCTTCGCCAAGAAGTACCGACTGCCGATCAAGCAGGTGATCGCCGTGCCGGGCAAGACCTACTCGCAGGATGCCTGGGAGCCCTGGTACGCCGACAAGGAGCATGGCGTCTGCGTCAATTCCGGCAAGTACGACGGCCTGGGTTTTACCGCGGCGGTGGCGGCCATCGCCGCCGATCTCAAGGCCAGGGAGCTGGGCGATACGCAGGTCACCTACCGCCTGCGCGACTGGGGCGTGTCGCGCCAGCGCTACTGGGGCTGCCCGATCCCGCTGATCCATTGCCCGTCCTGCGGCGTCGTGCCTGTGCCGGACGAAGAGCTCCCCGTCGTCCTGCCCGAGGACTGCGTCCCGGACGGCACCGGCAATCCGCTCGCCAGGCGCGCCGACTTCGTCGATTGTTCCTGCCCCAAGTGCGGCCAGCCGGCGAAGCGCGAGACCGACACCATGGACACCTTCGTCGATTCGTCCTGGTATTACGCCCGCTATTGCTGCGCCGACAACGACACAGCGATGGTCGATCGCCGCAGCGATTACTGGATGCCGGTGGACCAGTACATCGGCGGCATCGAGCACGCCATCCTGCACCTGCTCTACTCGCGCTTCTGGAGCAAGGTGATGCGCGACCTGGGACTGGTCGGCTACGACGAGCCCTTCGCCAGGCTGCTGACCCAGGGCATGGTGCTGAACGAGATCTTCTTCAGGAAGCCCCTGGGCGAAGGCGGCGGCCGCATCGTCTATTTCAATCCGGCGGAAGTCGAGCTGCAATTCGACGACAAGGGCAACCGCAGCGGCGCGCTCTTGAAGAGCGACGGCCTGCCGGTCGAATCCGGCGGCATCGGCACCATGTCCAAGTCGAAGAACAACGGCGTCGATCCGCAGGCCCTGGTCGATCAGTACGGCGCCGACACCGCCCGCTTCTTCATGATGTTCGCCGCACCGCCGGAGCAGACCCTGGAGTGGTCGGACTCCGGCGTCGAGGGCTCGTTCCGCTTCCTCAAGCGGCTGTGGGCCTTCGGCCATGCGGCCAGGGATGCCATCCGCGCCGCCGGACCGCTGCCGGAAAAGCCGACGCCTGCTGCGGCCCAGCTGCGCCGCGAGATCCATGTCAATCTCAAGCAGGCCAACTACGACATCGGCAAGCATCAGTTCAACACCGTCGCCTCGGCCGCGATGAAGATGCTCAACGCGCTGGAGAAGGCGCCTCGGGAAGGCGCGGTCGTTGCCGAGGGCCTGTCCATCCTGCTGCGCCTCTTGTCCCCGATCACCCCGCATATCTGCCACGCGCTGTGGCGCGAGCTGGGCTACGGCGACGACATCCTGGCTGCATCCTGGCCCGAGCCGCTCGAAGCCGCCTTGCTCCAGGAAGAGATCGAGCTGGTGCTGCAGATCAACGGCAAGCATCGCGGCAGCCTGCGCCTGCCCGCCGGCGCAGCGAAGGAAGAGATCGAGCGGGCAGCGCTGGCCTCCGACGCCGCGCAGAAGTTCCTGGAGGGCCGGCCGGCCAAGAAGGTCGTGGTCGTCCCCGGCCGCCTGGTCAATGTCGTCGTCTGAGGAGAGACCCTTGCGCCGCGCGATCGCCCTGCTCTCATTGCTGTTGCTCGCCGCCTGCGGCTTCCAGTTGCGCGGCACCTATCAGCTACCCTTCCAGACCCTCTACATCAGCCTGCCCGAGACCAGCGAGCTGAACGCCTTGCTGAAGCGCTCGATCGTCGCGGGCAGCAGCGTCCGGGTGGTCGATACGCAGAAGGATGCCCAGGCGACCTTCCTGGTGCAAAGCGACAACCAGACCAAGAATATCCTCAGCATCTCCGCTGCCGGTCAGGCCCAGGAGTACCAGCTGGTGCGCGACTTCCGCTTCCGTCTGATAGACAGCAAGGGCCGCGACTGGCTGCCGCCCAGCCACATCGTCCTGACCCGCGACATCACCTTCAACAACGACCTGGTGCTCTCCAAGGCATCCGAGGAAGTGCTGCTCTGGCGCGACATCCAGCACGACCTGGTGCAGCAGGTGCTGCGCCGCCTGGCCGCCGCCAAGGCGCCCGCCTGAGGCAGAGCATGGCCACCGCGCAGACCTTCTCGCCCGGACAGGCTCTCTCGCCGCTCTATCTGCTGCACGGCGACGAGCCGCTGCTGGTGTTCGAAGCCGCCGACGCCATTCGCGCCGCGGCGCGCACCCAGGGCTTCGACGAGCGCGAGGTGCTGGTGGCGGGGCCGGGCTTCCGCTGGGAGCAGCTCGCCGCCGCCGGCGGCAACCTGTCGCTGTTCGGCGGCAACAAGCTGATCGACCTGCGCATTCCCACCGGCAAACCCGGACGCGAAGGCGGCGAGGCGCTCACCCGGCACGCGCAGCGGCCGCTCCAGGGCGTGCTCACCCTGATCACCCTGCCGCAGCTCGACTGGCAGACGAAGAAGGCGGCCTGGTTCGTCGCCCTGTCCAAGGCCGGCACCGCCATGGAATTGAACGCACCGCCGCTCTCCCGGTTGCCCGACTGGATCGCGGCGCGCCTAGCGCGCCAGGAGCAGACGGCGCCGGCGCAAGCGCTCGAATTCATCGCCGGCCACGTCGAGGGCAACCTGCTCGCCGCCCATCAGGAGATCCAGAAGCTCGCGCTGCTCCACCCCGCGGGCGAACTGACGCTGGAACAGGTGCAGGAGGCGGTACTCGACGTCGCCCGCTTCGACGTGGACCAGCTGCGCTCCGCGCTCGTCGCTGGCGACGGGCCGCGCGCGGCCCGTCTGCTGGAAGGTCTGCGCGCCGAGGATACGGCGCCGCCGCTGATACTCTGGGCGCTGGCGCAGGAGACGCGCACCCTGGCGCAGTTACGTTCCGCGCTCGACCAGGGTGCCAGCTTCGACGCCGCCTGCGCCGGCTTGCGCATCTTCGGCGCGCGCCAGGGGCCGTATCGCGATGCGGTGCGCCGCTGCGCGACGCCGCTGCTGCGAACGACGCTCTTGCAAGCGGCGCGCATCGACCGCATGATCAAGGGCCTGAACCGCGGCGACCTGTGGGACGAGCTCCTGCAGCTCGTGCTGCGGCTCACCCAAACCAAGCGCATGGGGCAGACATGATGAACCTGAAAGAACAGATCGAGCACATCGGCCGCGCCGCCCGGACCGCCTCGCGGGCCGTGGCGGTCGCCTCGACCGCGGCCAAGAACGCCGCGCTCCACGCCATGGCGGCACAGATCCGCGCCAGCCGCGACGAACTGCTCGCCGCCAACTTGCAGGACGTCGATCAGGCCAGAGCCGACGGGCTGGAGCCGGCGATGATCGACCGCCTGACGCTCACCGCCGCCGGCGTCGAGACCATGGCGCAGGGCCTGGAGCAGGTGGCCGCCCTGCCCGATCCGGTGGGCGAGATCACCGATCTCAAGCTCAGACCCTCGGGCATCCAGGTCGGCAGGATGCGCGTGCCGCTGGGCGTGGTCGGCATCATCTACGAGGCGCGGCCCAACGTCACCGCCGACGCCGCGGCGCTGTGCCTGAAGTCCGGCAACGCCGCGATCCTGCGCGGCGGACGCGAGGCGCTGGCCTCCAACCAGGCGATCGCCGCCTGCGTGCGCGAGGGCCTGATCGCTGCCGGCCTGCCCGAGTCGGCGGTACAGGTGCTGGAGACCACCGACCGCGCCGCCGTCGGCCACCTGGTCGCCATGCCGCAGTACGTCGATGTGATCGTGCCGCGCGGCGGCCGCGGCCTGATCGAGCGCATTTCGCAGGAGGCGCGGGTGCCGGTGATCAAGCATCTGGACGGCATCTGCCACGTCTATATCGACGCCGGCGCCGACCTCGACAAGGCCATCAGGATCGCCGACAACGCCAAGACGCAGCGGCTGGGCACCTGCAACACCATGGAGACGCTGCTGGTCGATGGCGCCATCGCCGCAACCGTGCTGCCGCCTCTGGCGAAGATCTACCTCGACAAGGGCATCGAGCTGCGCGGCTGCGACCGTTCGATCGCGCTGGTGCCGCAGATGAGGCCGGCCAGCGAGGAGGACTGGGCGACCGAGTATCTCGGCCCGATCCTCTCGGTGAAGGTGGTCGATGGACTCGATGCCGCGATCGACCACATCGCGCGCTACGGCTCGCAGCACACCGACGCCATCGTCACCGAGAACTACAGCCGGGCGCTGCGCTTCCTGCGCGAGGTGGATTCCAGCTCGGTGATGGTCAATGCCTCGACGCGCTTCGCCGACGGCTTCGAGTACGGGCTGGGCGCGGAGATCGGCATCTCCACCGACAAGTTCCACGCCCGCGGGCCGGTCGGGCTGGAGGGCCTGACCTCGCAGAAATGGATCGTGCTTGGCAACGGAGAAATACGTTCATGACGCAATACAGGATAGCCACCATTCCCGGCGACGGCATCGGCAAGGAAGTGATGCCCGAGGGCGTGCGCGTGCTCGACGCCGCGGCGACGAAATTCGGCTTCGCCATCGCCTGGGACTGGGTGGACTGGGCGAGCTGCGACTACTACCAGAAGCACGGCCAGATGATGCCCGACGACTGGTTCTCCCGGATCTGCGGGCACGACGCGATCTACTTCGGCGCCGTCGGCGATCCGGCCCGGGTGCCCGATCACATTTCGCTTTGGGGCTCGCTGATCCAGTTCCGCCGCCGCTTCGACCTGTACGTGAACCTGCGCCCGGCGCGCCTGATGCCGGGCATGAAGTCGCCGCTGGCGGGCCGGCTGCCGGGCGACATCGACATGATGATCGTGCGCGAGAACACCGAGGGCGAATACTCCAACGCCGGCGGCCGCCTGTTCGAGGGCACGGCGCGCGAGATGGCGATGCAGGAGACGGTGATGACCCGCCACGGCGTAGACCGCGTGCTGAAGTTCGCCTTCGAGCTGGCTGCTGGCAGACCGAAGAAACATCTCACCTCGGCGACCAAGTCCAACGGCATCTCGATCACCATGCCCTACTGGGACGAGCGGGTGCAAGCAATGGCCGCAGCTCATCCGGGAGTGCGGGTGGACCAGTACCACATCGACATCCTCTGCGCCCAGTTCGTCCAGCACCCGGACTGGTTCGACGTGGTGGTGGGCTCCAACCTGTTCGGCGACATCCTCTCCGATCTGGGCCCGGCCTGCACCGGCACCATCGGCATCGCGCCCTCGGCCAACCTCAATCCGGAACGCGACTTCCCCTCGTTGTTCGAGCCGGTGCATGGCTCGGCGCCGGACATCTATGGCAGGAACATCGCCAACCCGCTCGGCCAGATCTGGTCCGGGGCGATGATGCTCGAACATCTGGGCCAGCCGCAGGCCGCCGCCGCCGTGGTCAGGGCGATCGAGGCGGTATTGACCGCCGGCCCGAAGACCCGGGACATCGGCGGCAGCGCCGACACCCAGGATGTCGGCCGGGCGGTCGCCGCCGCGCTTTGAGGAGGGGACCGTGAGCAAGCTCAGGGGCTCCCTGTTCGCGCTGACGCTGCTCTTCGCCGCGCTGGCCCACGCCGACATCGACGTCGCCGGGGTGAAATTCGCGGACCACGCCAAGCTCGGGGCGGCGACGCTGGCGTTGAACGGCGCCGGCATGCGCAACAAGTTCTTCTTCAAAGTCTATGCGATGGCTCTCTACCTGCCGCAGCCGCAACGCGATGCCGCAGCGGTGCTGGCAATGCCGGGCGCCGAGCAGATCCGCATCGTGACGCTGCGCGAGCTCACCGCCCGGCAGTTCGCCGACGCCCTGGTCGAGGGCATACGCAAGAACTATCCGGAAGCGGAGCGGGCGCCGCTCGCGTCGCGCCTCGCCGCATTCGAGGCGAAGATGCTGGCGCTGAAGACCGCCGCCGAGGGCGCCGTGATCGAGATCGACTGGCTGCCCGGCGACGGCACGCGCCTGGTGGTCAATGGTGAGCAACAGGGTGAGGACATCCCGGGCGAGGATTTCTACCGGGCGCTCCTGAAGATCTGGCTCGGCGACAAACCGGCGGCCCAGGATCTAAAGGAAGCGTTGCTAGGCCACGCGCATTAGGCTGATGTAATATGCGGTTTCGCAAACACCACCTCAAAGGAGATGACATGCTATCAAGATTCCTGCGCCGGGCGCTGTTCCCGACCTGCGCCGCGCTGCTGCTCGCCGGCGGCGTCGCCAGCGCCCAGGCCGAGCAATTCATCAACATCCTCACCGGCGGCACCAGCGGCGTCTACTATCCGCTCGGCGTCGCCCTGTCGCAGATCTACAGCAAGGCCATCCCCGAAGCCAAGTCCTCGGTCCAGGCCACCAAGGCCTCGGCCGAGAACCTCAATCTGCTCCAGGCCGGCCGCGGCGAGATCGCCTTCACCCTCGGCGACGCGCTCTCCGACGCCTGGAAGGGCAACGCCGAAGCCGGCTTCAAGAAGCCGCTGAACAAACTCCGCGCCGTCGCCGCGATCTACCCCAACTACATCCAGATCGTCGCCAGCGCCGACTCCGGCATCAAGACCCTGGCCGACCTGAAGGGTAAGCGCGTCTCGGTCGGAGCGCCGAAATCGGGCACCGAGTTGAATGCCCGCGCCGTACTCAGGGGCGCCGGGATGACCTACAAGGATCTGGGCAAGGTCGAATACCTGCCCTTCGGCGAATCGGTCGAACTGATGAAGAACCGCCAGATCGACGCCACGCTGATCTCTGCCGGCCTGGGCGTCTCGGCCATCCGCGATCTCGCGACCTCGGTGAAGATGGTCGTCGTCTCCATTCCGCCCGCGGTGGTGGCGAAGATCAACGACCCGGCCTACCAGTCCGCGGTGATCCCGGCCAACACCTACGAGGACCAGACCGCCGACGTGCCCACGGTGGCGATCGGCAATGTCCTGGTCACCCGCGCGGGCTTATCGACCGACACCGTGTACAAGATGACCAAGGCGATGTTCACCCACCTGCCCGAGCTGGTCGCCGCCCACTCCGCCGCCAAGGCGATCAAGCTGGAGAACGCGGTCAAGGGCTTGCCCCTGCCGTTGCATCCCGGCGCCGCCAAGTACTACCGCGAGGTCGGGCTGATCAAGTAAGTCTGCGGGATCGAGCTTGGTCCACTCCGCGCCGGCCGATGATCATCGGCCGGCGCTTTCATTGATTTCGATACGGGAAAACCATGACCCAAGCCGCGCATGACCCCAGCGAGCTCTCGTTCGAGCATCCCGCCCCCAGCGAGGAATTCCAGGAGCACGGCCACACCCGCAATCTGGGCGGACCGGCGCTGCAGGCGGTGATCTTCACCGCTATCGCCTTCTCCGCCTACCAGTTGATGATCGCCGGCTTCACGCCGTTCTCCAGCCTGGTCACGCGCTCCTTCCACGTCGGTTTCCTGCTGCTGTTGGCCTTCCTGCTCTACCCGGCGGTGCAGCGCGCCAAGCCGGCGACCCGCATTCCCTGGTACGACTGGGTCCTGGCGCTCACCGGCTTCGTCCTGGGCTTTTACCAATGGATCTTCGAGGGCGACCTGATCCAGCGCTCGGGCGACCCGACCACGATCGACCTCGTCGTCGGCACCATCGTGGTGGTGCTGATATTCGAGGCGGCCCGCCGCATCCTCGGCGTGGCGCTGCCCATCGTCTGCGGCCTGTTCCTGCTCTATGGCCTGTTCGGCCAGTTCCTGCCCGGCGAGCTCGCCAGCCGCGGCTACAGCTTCGCCCAGGTGATCGATCAACTGAGCTTCGGCACCGAGGGCATCTACGGCATCCCGACCCTGGTCTCGGCCACCTACATCTTCCTGTTCATCCTGTTCGGCGCCTTCCTCGAACACGCCGGCATGATCCGATTGTTCAACAACGTCGCGCTGGGCTTCGTCGGCCACGCCCAGGGCGGACCGGCCAAGGTGGCGGTGATCTCCTCCGGCTTCATGGGCATGATCTCGGGCTCGGGCGTGGCCAACGTGCTGACCATCGGCCAGTTCACCATCCCGCTGATGAAGCGCTTTGGCTATACGCCGATCTTCGCCGGCGCGGTCGAGGCCACCTCCTCGATGGGCGGCCAGATCATGCCGCCGGTGATGGGCGCTGTCGCCTTCATCATGGCCGAGACGCTCAACGTGCCCTACGCCACCATCGTCAAGGCCGCGGTGATCCCGGCCTTCCTCTACTACTTCACGGTGTTCGTCATGGTGCACCTGGAGGCGGGCCGCCTGAGCCTGCTCGGCATCCCCAAGGACCAGTGCCCGAATCCCTGGCGCGCGATGAAGGAGAACTGGTACCTGCTGCTGCCGCTGGCGGTGCTGGTGGTGATGCTGTTCGAGGGCTTCACGCCGATGTTCGCGGGCATGATGGGCCTGGCTCTGACCGCCATCATGATCCTGGGCATGGCCATCGCCGCGCGCATTTCGTACACCGCCTTCCGCGTCGTCTTCTGGGTCGCGATGGGCCTGTCCGCCGCCTCCTTCGCCAAGTGGGGGATACAGCCGGTGATGGCGGTGATCGCAGCGCTGGCCGTCGCCAACCTGTTCATCAAGGGCGGCAAGAAGACCCTGCACACCATGAAGATGAGCCTGGTCGACGGCGCCCGGCAGGCGCTGCCGGTGGGCGTCGCCTGCGCCATCGTCGGCGTCATCATCGGCGTGCTGACCCTGACCGGCGCGGCCTCCAGCTTCGCCGGCTACATCCTGACCATCGGCCAGAAGAGCCTGTTCGCCTCGCTGTTCCTGACCATGATCGTCTGCCTGATCCTGGGGATGGGCATCCCGACCATTCCCAACTACATCATCACCAGCTCGATCGCCGCGCCGGCGCTGTTGAAGCTCGGCGTGCCGCTGATCGTCAGCCACATGTTCGTGTTCTACTTCGGCATCATGGCCGATCTGACGCCGCCGGTGGCGCTGGCCGCCTTCGCCGCCGCCTCGATCGCCCGCGCCTCGCCGATGCGGATCGGCTACAAGGCGACCCAGATCGCGATTGCCGGCTTCGTCGTGCCCTACATGGCGATCTACGATCCGGCGCTGATGCTGCAGGGCAACTGGACCGCGCTCTCCGTCGCCTACGTGTTCTTCAAGGCGCTGGTGGCCATCAGCCTGTGGGCGGCGATGACCATCGGCTACCTGTGGCGACCGATCGGCGTCTTCGGCCGCGTCTTCGCCTTCGTCGCCGCCGCCATGCTGGTCGCCGCGGTGCCCTTCACCGACCAGATCGGCTTCGCCATGGCGGCAGCCTTCATCGTCTGGCAATGGACGATGAACCGCCGGGTTCCGGAATGATCGGCATTTGTCTGGCGGCGGGGCTGATCCACGCCTCGCTGCCGCTGCCTTCCTTCACCCTGGCCTGGATGCATTCGATCGAAAAGATCCGCTGGGAGGAGGATTACCGCATCGAGGGCCGCCGCCTGATCTTGACCGAGGCGCGCATCCTGGGCAGCGGCGCGGGCATGGAGCCGCCCGCCGACGCGGTGTTCAAGGACGGCGTCTATCACTACCACCCGAAGCTGCCGCCGCTCAAGGAGCTGCGCCTGACCCAGTCGCCCTTCACCAAGGGCTACGAGCTGTGCAGCGCCGGACACTGCCGGCCGCTGGCCGATTACCTGCCGGGCATCGCGAGGATCACCGTGATCACGGTGACGCCCTGCAAGGCCCCCTGACCCGGCTATACTTTGGTCTTCGCCCCCCCGCGGAGATCTTCATGAACAGCTATCAAGCCATCGCTGCCGCCCCCGGCTTTTCCCTGGGCGTCGCCTGCAACGACGACGAAATCCTCGGCATCGATTTCCTCGCCCCCAGAGCCGAACAGCCGCCCAAGACCCTGCTGGCCAAGGAGGCGGTGCGCCAGATCCGCGCCTACCTCGGCGATCCGGACTTCGTCTTCGGCCTGCCGCTGGCGCCCGCCGGCACGCATTTCCAGCGCCGGGTCTGGAACAGCATCGCCGCGATCCCCAAGGGCCGGACCCGGAGCTACGGCGAACTGGCCCAGGAGCTCGCCAGCGCCCCGCGCGCCGTGGGCGGCGCCTGCGGCGCCAATCCCTATCCGCTGGTCGTGCCCTGCCACCGGGTGATCGCCGCCGACGGCTCCCTGGGCGGCTTCGCCCGCGAGCGCGGCGGCTTGCTGCTGGAGATCAAGCGCTGGCTGTTACAGCACGAGAGGCCGACCGTCGGGGCATGAACGCCGCTGACGCCGAACTGCTCGACCAGTTCTGCGACGCGCTGTGGCTGGAGGAAGGGCTGGCGAAAAACACGCTCGCCGCCTACCGCAGCGACCTGGCGCTGTTCGCGGCCTGGCTGCAGACATCCGGCGGATCGCTGCTCGAAGTCGGGGCTGCGGACATCCAGTCCTATCTCGCCCACCTCTACCGACGAGCGCGCGCCGAACAGCCCAAGCCCGCCAGCCTGCGCCGGCTGCAGGCGGCGCTGCGCCGCCTCTACCGTTTCCTGCTGGCGCACGGGCGGATCAGTGCCGATCCGATGCAGAACATCGAGCAGCCGCGCATGCCCCAGCGCTTCCCCAAGACGCTGTCGGAAGCGGAGGTCGAGGATCTGCTCGCAGCACCGGACATCGAGCGTCCGATCGGCCTGCGCGACCGCGCCATGCTCGAACTGCTCTACGCCGCCGGCCTGCGCGTCACCGAACTCGTCAAGCTGCGGCTGTTCGAGGTGAGTCTGGACGACGGCGTGGTGCGCGTCCTGGGCAAGGGCGACAAGACCCGGCTGGTGCCGCTGGGCGAGGTGGCGATCGACTGGCTGGGCCGCTACCTCGCCGAGGCGCGGCCGCTGCTGCTGAAGGGTCAGGCCTGCGACGAGGTGTTCGTCACCGCCCGGCGGCAGGGCTTGAGCCGGCAGATGTTCTGGTCGCTGGTCAAGCGCCACGCCGCCACCGCCGGCATCGCCAAGCCGATCTCGCCGCACGTGCTGCGCCACGCCTTCGCCACCCATCTCATCAATCACGGCGCCGACCTGCGCGTGGTCCAGCTGCTGCTCGGCCACGCCGACATCTCGACGACGCAGATCTACACCCACGTTGCCCGCGAGCGCCTGAAGCGACTGCACGCCGTTCACCATCCCCGCGGATAGGATCGCCAAGTTCCCAGAGAAGCCGGTGGCCCTCAGCAGATCCGCGGCAGCTGCTCGCCGGTGAGCCAATCGACGATGCGGCGGCCGCCCAGGCGCGTGCGCATTTGCACGAAGTGCTGGGCGTCATCCTGCACCCGGCCGATCACCGCGCCGTCGCTGCCCAGCGGATGGGCGGAGAGCGCGGCCAGCAGCGCTGGCGCGTCCTCTTCGGCGCAGATCGCCACCAGCTTGCCCTCGTTGGCGACGTAGAGCGGATCGAGGCCGAGCAGTTCGCAAGCCGCCGCCACCGCCGGCCGCACCGGAATCGACGCCTCATCGATCAGCATGCCGACGCCGGACTGTCCGGCGATTTCGTTGAGCGTCGTCGCCAGGCCGCCGCGCGTCGGGTCGCGCAGCACGTGGATGTCCGGCACGGCGTCCAGCAGGGTCGCGATCAGACCGTGCAGCGCCGCCGTATCGGAGACGATCGGCGCCGAGAAGCTCAGGTTCTCGCGCTTTGACATGATCGCCATGCCGTGGTCGCCGATGCTGCCCGAGAGCAGGATCGCGTCGCCCGGCCTGGCCCTGGCGCCGCCGGGGCTGACGCCCTCGCGCAGCACGCCGACGCCGGTGGTGGTGATGAAGACGCCGTCGGCGTGGCCCCGCTCCACCACCTTGGTGTCGCCGCAGACGACGGGCACGCCGGCGGCGCGGGAGGCCGCCGCCATCGAGGCGACGATGGCCTGCAAGTCGGCTAGCGGGAAGCCCTCTTCGAGGATGAAGCTCGCCGCCAGCCACAGCGGCCGGGCGCCCATCACCGCGACGTCGTTCACCGTGCCATGCACCGCCAGGCAGCCGATGTCGCCGCCGGGAAAGAACAGCGGCGAGACCACGTGGGCGTCGGTGGACAGCACCAGCCTGCCGCTCACGGTCGGCAGCACCGCGCCGTCATCGCCCCGGTCGAGATGCTCGTTGGCCAGCGCGGCGGCGAACAGTTCCGCGATCAGCTGCGCCATGGCGCGGCCGCCGCTGCCGTGGGAGAGATCGACGCGGCCGTGCGCGAGGTCGAGCGGGCGGACCTGGCCCGGTTTGGCCGCGCTCATGCCGCGGTCCGGAAGCGGCCGTAGCTGTAGTGCGCGGCGCAGGCGCCCTCGGGCGAGACCATGCAGGAGCCCACCGGATTGTCCGGCGTGCACGCCGTGCCGAAGATCCTGCACTGCTGCGGCCGCTTCTCGCCGCGCAGGATGGCGGCGCATTCGCAGGCCTTGTGGTCGGGGACGGCGACGTAGCCGATGCCAAAACGCGCTTCGGCATCAAAGCCGGCATAAGGCTGCGACAAGCGCAAGGCGCTGTCGGGCACGCTGCCCAGCCCCCGCCACTCGAAGGACTCGCGGCGCTCGAAGACCTCGGCCATCAGCGCCTGGGCCTTGAGGTTGCCCGATCGCGTCACCGCGCGGATGAATTGGTTCTCGACCCGGGCCGCGCCCGCATTCACCTGGCGCACCAGCATCAGGATGGACTGCAGCACGTCTAGCGGCTCGAAGCCGGCAATCACCACCGGCTTGCGGTAGTCGCTGGCGAACACCTCGTAGGGCGCGGCTCCGATCACCGCGGACACGTGCGCCGGCCCGACGAAACCGTCGAGCTCGGCGCCGCCGGACAGGATGGCGTGCATCGCCGCCGGCGTCAGCACGTGGTTGCAGAGCACGCTGAAATTCTTCAGACCCTCGGCTTCGGCCAGCTTGACCGCCACCGCGGTCGGCGGCGTCGTGGTCTCGAAGCCGATGGCGAGGAACACCACCTCGCGCCCCGGGTTTTCCCGGGCGAGCTGCAGGGCGTCGGCGGTCGAATACACGATGCGGATGTCGCCGCCTTGGGCCTTGGCCTTGATCAGCGAGAGCTGGCCGGAGGCCGGCACCCTCAGGGTGTCGGCGTAGCTGCACAGGATCACGCCGCGCTCCAGCGCCAGGCGGATCGCCTGGTCGATGCGGCCGATCGGCAGCACGCAGATCGGGCAGCCTGGGCCGTGGATCATCCGCACCGCGGGCGGCAGCAGGTCCTCCAGGCCGTAGCGCGAAATCGCGTGGGTATGGCCGCCGCAGAACTCCATCAGCCGGTATTCGCCGCCCGTCGCGGCGGCGGCGATGGCCGCGGCCAGGCCCCGCGCAAGATGGCCGTCGCGAAATTCGTCGATGTATTTCACTGTGCTTGAGCACCCAGTTCAGCGAAGAGCGCCAGCGTCTTCTCCGCCTCCTCGGGATCGAGCCGGGTCAGCGCGTAGCCGACGTGCACGATCACGTAGTCGCCGACGGCGACGTCATCGACCAGGGCCAGCGAACATTCCTTCCTGACCCCGCCCAGTTCGATCACCGCCTGATCGGAGCTGCGGATTTCGACGACGCGTGCGGGCAATGCCAGACACATGATTCAAGCCTCCTGGGTTTGCCGGGCCACCCAGGCCTGGCCGAGCGACAGGCCGCCGTCGTTGGGCGGCAGTTGGCGCGCGGCGAGCACCCGCAGGCCGGCGGCCTCCAGGCGTCCGGTGAGCGCGCGCCTCAGAACTTCGTTGAGCAGGCAGCCGCCGGCGAGCGCCACGGTGGCGATGCCCTGCGTGCCGGCCGCGGCGCCGATCCAGCCGGCCAGGGCCGCCGCCAGCGTCGCGTGGAAACCGGCCGCGGCCTGCGTCGGATCGTCGGCGTCGGCCAGCGCCGCCA
>MLJW01000129.1_pt1 | contig 75080 bp, 72 predicted proteins | sample 888231 | NCBI WGS metagenome assembly MLJW01 (sample SAMN05788063, study PRJNA343431) | mine drainage metagenome | isolation source: sample collected from the inflow into an acid mine drainage treatment plant... | place: Germany: Lusatia, lignite mining district
GCCTCCAGCACTCCGTCCTGAGCACCAACGTTTCATTCCGCGGTTTCCTCCCTCGAGGATTGCACGACGCCTGCCCGCAGAGGCTTGCCACGTCATACGCAGGGCAGGCGTCCTACAATCCTTAACCCATGCGGTCAGCCGGAGCCCTTGCCTGGACTCGGAATCGGTTCGACACGTCTTCTGGCTACCGGATCAGCCGGATCGCTGCGCCTTCCCGCCGGGGTGACCCCCGTCAGTGGCCGGTTTTTTCAACCTTGCAGCGGCCGTCCCCGGATACAGCGGCGGGCCCGCCACGGATTCACACCGTGTTCCGTTTCGTCGAACCGAACGGTGGTGGGATTCTCTCTGAGTCGGCGGTACCGGTCAACCCGCGACAGCTGGTATGCCCGGGCGAAGGCTGCTAGACAACCTCCAGCTCGTCGAAGCGTTTCATCCGGTAGATGAATACCGACGCAGCCCAACTGAGGGTAAAGATGCCGATGATGAAGTAGCCCAGAGTGCCGAAGTTATGGTTCATGGCTCCTATTGCATTCCATGCTGCGCCTTGCAGTTTCAGCTTATCCGCGATCAGGCCCAGCGTCTCGATGGAACCGATGACGATGGCAACAATGACCGACATCAGGGTCATGGTCATGTTGTAGTAGATCTTGCGGATGGGCTTCAGGTAGGCCCAGCCGTACGCGCCCAGCATCAAATGGCCATCCAGGGTGTCTACCAGGGACATACCGGCACTGAACAACACCGGGAAAACCATGATGGACCAAGAAGAAAGCCCTTGAGAGGCCTGGGTCGCCGATATGCCCAGCAAGCCTATTTCGGTAGCGGTATCGAATCCAAGTCCGAACAAAAAGCCCAGCGGAAACATGTGCCAGCTACGAGTGATCATGCGGAACAGTGGGCGGAATATACGCGCCAGAAAGCCCCGATCTGCCAGCAACATGTCGAAGTCTTCGTCGACATAAGCACCGCCGTTCTTGAGCTTTCGCCACGCCCGGTAGATCGACCTCAGAATGATCAGATTCATGATGGCGATGGTAAACAGAAACAGGGCCGATACCGAGGTACTGACCACCCCGCCCATTCCCTTCAAGTGGTCGAAATGTCCTTTCATTGCCGCCGTGGCGGCAGAAATGGCGACCGAGGCAAGCACGACGACGCTGGAATGACCAAGCGAAAAAAAGAGGCCAAGCGAAACCGGACGCTTTTTCTCTTGCATCAGTTTTCGCGTGACATTGTCGATCGCAGCAATGTGATCGGCATCGACTGCATGGCGCAAGCCAAAGCCGTAAGCCAGCAGGGCGTTGCCGAGCAATACCGGATAATGACGAAATGCCGCTAGTGCCCAAACCCAGGCGAGAACGTTGATGGCGACCAATACACCGTAGATGCCGAACAGTCTGCCTCTGACCTGGGTGTTCGAGTCATTAAAAACCTGTACTAGTTGAGAAACCATCGGACAACTCCATGGGATTACGCGTCCCGTTTGAGTTAAGGCGGATGGTTAAGTGAGGTCTGACTCTTGGTCCGACATGTCCAAGACATACGAACCAAATACAGTGACGCGACCGCGCCGGGTTCCCACCGGCTTCCCACTCAACCTACATAGATGCAATTCTGGCCATCATTATCCAACAGTTGCGCATGCCTTCGGGCAAGTTTCGATACCGCCGCTGATGCCGCCGATGCGTCGGGGCAGGCGACTCATTTCTTGCCGCTAGGGACGACGGGGCGCCGGCCGCGCACCGTCTCCATGTCGTTGCAGAGCATTCTGGCGCCTTCGAGCACGCGCGGCGTCGGGCGGTTGATGAGATCGGGGGGAACGAAGAACAGATTGCCGCGCGCGACCGCCGTCAGGTCTTTCCAGCGCTTCCACCTGTCCAGCCACTCCGGCCGGGTGGCGTCCGCACCGCTGGCGATGATGGCCTCCGGATTGGCGGCGAGCACCGCTTCGATCGAGACCGTCGGCGCCAGTTGCGACAGACCGGCGAAGACGTTGTCGGCGCCGCACAGGCGCATCACGTCGCTGATCAGCTGCTCGCCGTTGACGGTCACCAGCGGCCGGTTCCAGATCTGGTAGAAGGCGCGCACCGGCGGCCGCTTGGCATATCTGGCGCGCATTTCGGCTACGCGGGCACGGACGGCGCGCGCCTCGGGAACGGCGACGGCGCTCGTGCCGGCCAGCTCGCCGAAGCGCGCGATGTCGGTCGCGATGTCGTCGATCTTCAGCGGCCGACTGACGAACAGCGGCAGTCCCAGCGCCTTCAGCTTGGCGAGCTGGCCGGCCTGGTTGCCGCTGTCCCAGGCGATCACCAGGTCGGGCTTCAGCGCCAGGATGGATTCCAGATCGAGGCGGTCATAGCCGCCGACGCGCGGCAGCTTCTTGGCCGCCGCGGGGTAATCGCTGTAATCGACGACGCCGACGATGAAGGCACCGGCACCGGCGGCGTAGAGGTTTTCGGTGATGTGCGGCGCCAGGCTGACGATGCGCCGCGCCGGTGCCGCCAAGCGGACGGTCTGGCCGGCGTCGTCGTGCACGGCGATCCCGGCGTGGGCGAAGTGCGCCGCCAGCAAGAGCACTATGGCGATCAAGCTTCTTTCAAATCGCATTCGAGTTCTCCAATTGTTCCAGCGCCGCAGCGAGGCGCGTCCATGCCGCTTCGCCGCCCGGCAGGCCGAAACGCAGACTGGGCAGGCCGGGGGGTTGATCGTACAGGCGGACCAGGATGCCGCGCCGCGCCAGGGCTTCGTGGATGGCTGCGGCGCGCGCGTGCGGTAGCCATTGGAACAGCGTCGTGCCTTGCGGCTGCCCCAGATGATGTTCGCGCAGCAAAGCGGCGAGACGTTCTCCCTCATTTTTCAAGCGCAGGCGCATCGCCGCCTGCCAGGCGTGGTCGGCCAGCGCTGCACGCGCCACGGCGCGCGCCGGTCCGCTCAAGGTCCAGGGGCCGAGCGTTTCGCGCAGCGCCGAGAGCAGGCCGGCCTCGGCCAGGACGAAGCCGACGCGGGCGCCGGCCAGGCCGAAGAACTTTCCCAGCGAGCGCAGCACGACCAGGCCCGGCCGGCCGCAGGCCTCGGCCAGGCTGTCTTCCGGCGTGCCGTCGATGAAGGCTTCGTCTAGCACCAGGACGCCGCCGCGTTGTTCCAGGGATCCCGCCAGCGCCAGCAGTCTCTCCCTGGCAAAGCGCGTTCCCGTCGGGTTGTTGGGCTGGCACAGCAGCGCGTGGTCGCAGCCGGCCGCCGCCGCTTCGAGTTCGCCATTGCCGGCGTGCGCATCCAGGAAGCGCAGGGCGTGACCGGCGCGCTTCCAGGCCGCGGCGTGCTCGGCGTAGGAGGGCGAGAGCAGCAGCACCCGGCCCGGCGGCAGGAGCCCGGGCAGCGCCTGGATCGCCGCCTGCGAGCCAGCCACGGCGAGCAGATCTTGGCTGCCGTAATAGGCCCGCGCCGCGGCCTCCAGGCCGTCGTCGTCCTGCGGCAGGCGGCGCCAGCATTCAGGATCGAGCGCGGGCACCGGATAAGCGTGCGGGTTGATGCCGGTGGACAGATCCAGCCACTCTTCCGCCGGCCGGCCGTAGCGGACCGCCGCCGCGTTCACGGCGCCGCCGTGCTCAAGCACCGGCCAGGCTCCACGCCAACCATAGCGCCAGCCATAGCCACAGCGCATGCCGCACCAGTGCCGCGGCGCGGCGGATGTCCGCCGCCACGGGTTCGGCGCCGAATCCGAGCCGCGGCCGGATCTCGCTGGTCCCGTGGTAGCTGGCGCTGCCGCCCAGCACGAGGCCCAGGGAGCCGGCGCCGGCGGCCATCACCGGCCCGGCGTTGGGGCTGTCCCAGGCGCCCGCCTGGCTGCGCCAGCAGGCCAGCGCGCAACGGGTTCTTCCGAGGAGGGCGTAGGACAGGGCGGTGAGCCTGGCCGGCAGATAGTTTAGGACATCGTCGAGACGCGCCGCCGCCCAGCCGAAATATCGATAGCGCGGCGTGCGGTAGCCCCACATCGCATCGAGGGTGTTGGCCAGGCGGAACAGCAGCGCCCCCGGCCCGCCGGCCAGAGCGAACCAGAAGAGCGCGCCGAACACCGCGTCGTTGCCGTTTTCCAGCACCGATTCGACGCCGGCGCGCGCCACGCCGCGGGCATCGAGATCGCTCGTGTCGCGGCTGACCATGCGGCCGACGCGCGCCCTGGCCTCCGCCAGCCGGCCTTCGGCGAGCGGGACGGCGACCGCCTCGGCGTGCTCGGCCAGGCTCCTCGCGCCCAGGGAGAAATAGAGCAGCAAGACGTCGACGGCCCAGCCCAGCTGCGCCCGCAGCCACAGCGCCAGGAGCAGCCAGGGCGAGAGCGCGAGCAGCCAGGCCAGGACGCCGATGAGGCGCTGCACGAGCGGCTGCGCTGCCTGCCGCCGCAGTCCCGCCTCGATGGCCGCCGCCCACGAGCCGAAACCGACCAGCGGATGGAAGCGGCGCGGTTCGCCGAGCAGGCGGTCGAGGAGTATCGCCAACGGCGCCGACAGCAGTGCTGCGCTCGGGTAGGGGTGCCAGGGTGGCATGGGATAATCGCGGCGGCGCAGCCTTCGCTACGCCCAGTGGAAAGGCCGATTTTACTATGCGCAGCGACACCCTGATGGTGCAGGGCACCACCTCCGACGCCGGCAAGACGACGCTGGTCGCCGGGCTGTGCCGCGTGCTGGCGCGGCGCGGCGTGCGCGTGGCCCCGTTCAAGCCGCAGAACATGGCCCTGAACAGCGCGGTGACCGCCGACGGCGGCGAGATCGGCCGCGCCCAGGCGCTGCAGGCGCTGGCGGCGCGCGTGCCGCCGCACACCGACTTCAACCCGGTGCTGCTCAAGCCTTCCAGCGACACCGGCGCGCAGATCATCATCCACGGCCGGGCGCGCCTGGACATGGACGCCCGCGCCTACCACGACTACAAACCGCGGGCGATGGCGGCGGTGATGGAGTCCTACGATCGTCTGACCACGCAATACCAGGCGGTGATCGTCGAGGGCGCCGGCAGCCCGGCCGAGATCAACCTGCGCGACCGCGACATCGCCAACATGGGCTTCGCCGAACTGGCCGACTGCCCGGTGATCCTGATCGCCGACATCGACCGCGGCGGCGTCTTCGCCCATCTGGTCGGCACGCTGGAACTGCTCTCGAAGAGCGAACGGGATCGCGTGGTCGGCTTCGTCATCAACCGCTTCCGCGGCGACATGAGCCTGCTCCAGTCAGGTCTCGACTGGCTGGAGACGCGCACCGGCAAGCCGGTGCTGGGCGTGCTGCCTTATCTTTCCGGCCTGCATCTGGACGCCGAGGACGCGCTGCCGCGCACCGTCAGCGGCGATTGCCGATCGCGTCTGACCGTCATCTGTCCGGCGCTGCCGCGCATCGCCAACGCCACCGACTGCGACCCGCTGCGCCTGCATCCGGAACTGGCCTTCCGCTTCGTCGGTCCGGGGCAGACGATCCCGCCGGCCGACCTGATCGTCCTGCCCGGCAGCAAGGCGGTGCGCGCCGATCTCGGCTGGCTGCGCGATCACGGCTGGGAGCGCGCGATCCAAAGGCATCTGCGCTACGGCGGCAAGCTGATCGGCATCTGCGGCGGCCTGCAAATGCTGGGCCGCGCGCTGCACGACCCGCTCGGGCTGGAGGGTGCGCCGGGCAGCAGCGCCGGGCTCGGCCTCCTCGATCTTAAGACGACGCTGGCCGCCGAAAAGCAACTGGAAAACGTCGCCGGCACGCTGGCGCTCGAAGGCGGCGCAGAACTCCGGGGCTACGAGATCCACATGGGGGTGTCGCACGGGCCGGCGCTGGGCAGACCCGCCGCGCACCTCGAGGGCAGAGCCGACGGCGCGATCTCGGCAGACCAGCAGATTCTTGCCACTTACGTGCATGGCCTGTTCGATGCGCCCGCCGCCCTGTCCGCCCTGCTCGCCTGGGCCAGCCCGGCCGATGCGGCAGCTTTCGCCGAATTCGACGTGGCGGCCAGGCGCGAAGCCGACATCGACCGTCTCGCCGACGCGTTGGAGCAGCACCTCGACTGGCGGCGATTGGCCGAGTGGCTGCCGGCCATGCAGACTATCCGGGCTTGAGCTCCAGGGGCAGGCCGGCCGCCACCAGCGTCACCCGCTCGCAAACCGCCGCGACGCGCTGATTGAGGCGGCCCTGTTGGTCGGCGAACGAGCGGGAGACCGGATGCATGGGCACGACGCCCCAGCCGAGCTCGTTGGAGACGAGCAGTATCCGCCCGGGCAGGGCGGGCAGCGCATCGAGCAGAGCCTGCGTCTCCCCGGCCAAGAGCGGGCAATCGACGGCCAGGCCGGCCTCGGCCTGGCGCCCCGCGCGGCCGGCGAAGAACAGGTTGGAGAGCCACAGGGTCAGGCAGTCGACCAGCAGGCAGGCATCGGCAGCGGCGTGCCTGCTCAGGGCCGCCGCCAGTTGCAGCGGCACCTCGGCCAGCCCCCATTCTGCGGGACGGCGGGCGCGGTGATGTTCGATGCGGCGCGCCATCTCTTGGTCGCGGGCTTCGGCGGTGGCAAGGTAGATGACGCGCAGGCCGGACTCCCGCGCCCGGCTCTCCGCCAGCGCGCTCTTGCCGGAACGCGCGCCGCCCAAGATCAGTTCAGCCATGAACCGAGCGTAGCACAGCAGACTTGCGCAGCGGTTTGCACAAAGCCTCGGCGCTCTCCATAATTCGCTCCGATCCAGCATCCAGGAACACGGTGCAATTCCGTGGCGGGCCCGCCGCTGTAATCGGGGACGGATGCCGCGAGGCCGATCATCGGCCAGCCACTGCCGAAAACGGCGGGAAGGCGCGGCGCTTCCGGTCGATCCGAGAGCCAGAAGACCTGCTGGTGTCATTGCATGCCTTTGGCGAGGGCTGCGCTTTGCGCTGGTCGCGCGGGGCGCAGCCTTTTTGTCGATCGAATGAAAGGAAGAACCGGATGCGTTCGAACATAGAAACCCCCGATACCGGGCTCGCGGCGGCACTGCAGGCCAGAATAGACGGCAAGACCAAGCCGCCGGGCAGCCTCGGCCGGCTGGAGGCCCTGGCGCTGCAGTTGGGCCTGATCCAGAACACGCTCGAGCCGCGCCTGACCCGGCCGCACATCCTGGTCTGCGCCGGCGACCACGGCGCGGCGAGAGCCGGCGTCTCGGCCTATCCGCAGGATGTCACCTGGCAGATGGTGGAGAACTTCCTCGCCGGCGGCGCGGCGATCAACGTCCTGGCGCGGGCCGCGGGCATGGCGCTGACCGTCGCCGATGCCGGCGTCAATCACGACTTCGGCGCGCGGTCCGGCCTGATCGACGCCAAGGTGGCGCCCGGCACCGCGAACTACCTCGAAGGTCCGGCGATGAGCGCCGCCCAGCGCGACGCCGCGCTCGCTCACGGCGAGAAGATCGTCCGCGCGCTGGCGGAAGACGGCTGCAACGTGCTCGGCTTCGGCGAGATGGGCATCGGCAACACCGCCTCCGCGTCGCTGATCACCCATTGCCTGACCGGGGCGCCGCTGGCGGTCTGCGTCGGCCGCGGCACGGGTCTGGACGACGCCGGCCTGGAGAGGAAGCGCACGCTGCTCTCGCAGGCACTGCCGCGCTTCACGGGCGCGCACGACGACGCACTCGCGGTGCTGGCGCAGTTCGGCGGCTTCGAGATCGCCATGCTCGCCGGCGCCATGCAGGCCGCCGCCGGTCTGCGCATGCTGCTGCTGATCGACGGCTTCATCGTCACCGCCGCGCTGCTGGTGGCCGCGCGGCTCTCGCCCGCCATCCTCGATTACTGCGTGTTCGCCCACCGCTCCGACGAGGCGGGCCACGCCGTGCAGCTCGAACACCTCGGTGCCGAGCCGCTGCTGCAGCTCGGCATGCGCCTGGGCGAGGGCACCGGCGCCGCGCTGGCCTATCCGCTGGTCGCCTCCGCCGCGGCCTTTCTCGACGAGATGGCGAGCTTCGAATCGGCCGGGGTGAGCAACAGGGAATGAGGCGCGAGCTCGCCTACTTCTTCGCCGCGCTGCGCTTCTTCACGCGGCTGCCGGTGCCGGGTTGGGTCGGGCACTCCCAGGATCAATTGGACCACGCGGCGCGTTACTTTCCGCTGGTCGGCGTCATCGTCGGCACCATCGGCGCGGCGGTCACCTGGTTCGCGGCCCTGGCGCTGCCGCTGTCTCTGGCGGTGCTGCTGGGCATGGCGGCGACGATACTGGCCACCGGCGCCTTCCACGAAGACGGCTTTTCCGACAGCTGCGACGGCTTCGGCGGCGGCTGGGAAAAGGCGCAGGTCCTGGCCATCATGAAGGACTCGCGCATCGGCAGCTACGGCGCCATCGGCATCGGCCTGCTGCTCCTGGCGAAGTGGGACGCCCTGGTCGGACTGGCCGATGACCGGATGGTGCCGGCACTCGCCTTTGCCCTCATCGCCGGCCACGCCGTCTCCCGCCTCGCCTCCACGCTGCTGATCCGGACGCTCGATTACGTCCGCGACGACGAGACCTCGAAGTCCAAGCCCCTGGCGCGGCGCATGGGCGCGGGCGAGCTGCTGGCGGCAGTCTTCTTCGGCCTGGCGCCCTGCGCTCTCCTGCCCTGGCGGCACGCGCTGGTCGCCCTGGCCTTCGTCGTCCTCACCACCTGGCTCGCGGCGCGCTACTTCGTGCGCCGCATCGGCGGCTATACCGGCGACTGTCTCGGCGCCGTCCAGCAGGCGACCGAACTGGCCTTCTACCTGGGCCTGCTGTGCAGCTTTACCTGATCCGCCATCCGCGCCCCGACGTGGCGCCGGGGCTGTGCTATGGCCGCAGCGACCTGGACCTGGCCGAGGATGCAGTTGTCGTCGCCGCGGCGCTGCGCCCGCTGCTGCCCGGGAACTTGCCGGTGTTCAGCAGCCCCTTGAAGCGCTGCCGCCTGCTCGCCGAGGCGCTGCATCCGGTGCCGCGCTTCGACCAACGTCTGCTGGAGCTCGATTTCGGCGCCTGGGAAATGCGCTCCTGGGCTGACATCGGCCGCGCCGCGATCGATGAATGGGCGGCTGACCCGGAAGCCTTCACGCCGCCCGGGGGCGAGTCGGTGGGCGAGATGCGCGCACGCGTGGCGGACTTCCTCAGTGATCTCGCCAGCAGCGGCCTGGTGCGCGCGGCGCTGGTCGCCCACGCCGGGGTGATGAAGGTCTGCGCCGCAGAGCTGCTGGGGATCCCAGCGGCAAAATGGTTCCCGATGCAATTCGAGTTCGGTGCGGCGAGTCTGATCGATGACGCCAGCGGAGTTCATGAGCTGATCTGGCACAATAGGACGCTTCCCTTGCCACCGGACTGATTTTCCCGATGCCCCAGACCCCCGGCGACAGCAGCCGCGAAATCTATCTGCGCCTGCTGGGCTACGTCCGCCCCTACCGCAAGGTGTTCGTGCTCGCCATCCTGGGCATGGCGGCAACCGCGATGACCGAGCCGCTGTTCCCGGCGATCATGAAGAAGTTGCTCGACTCGGGCTTCGTGGCCAGCAACAGCGAAGACCTCTACTTGCTGCCGCTGGCGATGGTGGGCATTTTCGTGGTGCGCGGCTGCCTCACCTACTTCACCTCCTACAGCCTGGCCTGGGTCACCAACCGGCTGGTGATGGACCTGCGCCAGCAGATGTTCGCCCGGTTGCTCGGCCTGCCCACGCGCTATTTCGACGACCAGTCCGCGGGCGCGCTGATTTCCAAGGTCACCTACGACGTCGGCAACGTCACGGCGGCGGCCACCAACGTGCTGACGGCGCTGGTGCGCGACTCGCTGACGATACTGGGTCTGCTGGGATTCATGCTCTACTACAACTGGAAGCTGACCCTGATCGCGCTGGCGGTGGGGCCCCTGATCATCGGCGTCGTCAAGGTCTTCGGCAAGCGCCTGCGCGCCGCCAGCCGGCGCGGCTACAGCGCCATGGGTCTGATCGCCCACATTCTCGAGGAGATCGTCGGCGCCCACAAGGTGGTCAAGGTGTTCGGCGGCCAGCGCTACGAGGCGAAGCGCTTTGCCGAAGCGAGCAATGAATTCCGCCGGGCGGCGATGCGCGAATCGATGGCCGCCTCGGCCACCGTGCCGCTGACCCAGGTCGCCGCGGCCACCGCCTTGTCGATCATCATCTACGTCGCCCTGCTGCAGTCGTCCCAGAGCCACATCACGGTGGGCGGCTTCGTCTCCTTCATCACCGCGATGCTGCTGCTGCTGGCGCCGGTGAAGCGCCTGACCGAGGTCAATGCACCGCTGCAGCGCGGCCTGGCGGCATCCGAGAGCATCTTCGCCCTGCTCGACCAGGCGCCTGAGGATGATCGCGGCGCCAAGATGCTGGCCCGTGCGCAGGGCGAGATCCGCTTCGAGGAGGTTTGCTTTTCCTACGATCCGGCGCTGACGCCGGCGCTGCAGGACGTCAGCCTGGCGATCCTTCCCGGCCAGACCGTGGCCCTGGTCGGCCCCTCGGGCAGCGGCAAGAGCACGCTGGCCGCGCTGATCCCGCGCTTCTACGGTCCCGACCGCGGCAGGATCACCATCGACGGCGCGGACATCCAGGACCTGACGCTGGCCAGCCTGCGTCAGAACATCGCGCTGGTGAGCCAGGAGGTGGTGCTGTTCAACGACACGGTGGCGGCCAACATCGCCTACGGTTCCTCGGCCGGCGCCGCCGAGACCGAGATCATCGCGGCGGCAAAGGCCGCCAACGCCTGGGAATTCATCAGCCAGATGCCCGAAGGCCTGAGAACAACGGTCGGCGAGAACGGCGTCAAGCTCTCCGGCGGCCAGCGCCAGCGCCTGGCGATCGCCCGCGCCTTCCTCAAGAATGCCCCGATCCTGATCCTCGACGAGGCCACCTCGGCGCTCGATTCCGAATCCGAGCGGCAGATCCAGTCGGCGCTGGACGGTCTGATCCAGGGCCGGACGACGCTGGTGATCGCCCACCGGCTATCGACGGTGGAGCGCGCCGACCGCATCGTCGTGCTCGACCGGGGTCGCGTCGTCGAAGCGGGACGGCACGACGAACTGCTCGCGCGCAATGGCATCTACAGCCATCTCTACCGGCTGCAGTTCGAGTCGGTCGCCCAGGCCGGCGCCTGAAGCAGCGCCTCCGCGGCAAGGACGACCTGGCCGGCGCCGAGTCTCCTCAGGCATTCGCTGCCGCTAGCGACGTTGCGCTCGCAACCTTCCTGCATGCAGGGCACGCACTCCCCCGGTCCCTGCACCAGGAAGACGTTGCCACGCCTGCCGCTGCCGCGGCGCCCCCAGGGGCTCTCGAAGCTGGCCCAGCCGCGCGGCCACGGCCCCCACTTGACCGGATTGGACGGCCCGAACAGGGCGATCGTCGGCGCACCGGTCGCGGCGGCGATGTGCGTCACCGCCGTGTCGGGGCCGACATAGAGCACCGCCCGCCGGATCAGCTCGGCGGTCTCGGCGAGCGACAGGCTCCCCGAGAGGTCCAGGCCGCCGGCCCGCAGCGCGATGTCGCCGACGTAGGCGCGCTCCTCGGGTGCCGGCCCGCCGGTGAAGGCCAGCGCCAATCCCCGTCCTTGCAGCCAGTTCGCCAGTTCCAGCCAGGCCTCCCGGGTCCACATCTTGTAGGCGAACTTCGGGTAGGGATGCAGCACGGCGTATGACTTGCCTTGCAGCGGTAGCAGCTTGGCGAGCAAGGCGTCGACTCGGGCCGCTGAGAGGCCGGGCGGCACCACCTCGAAGGACGGAGGGATGCCGAGCAGATCCGTCAGGCGGAGACCCATCGCCACGGTGTGGGTGTCGAGATCGTCGAACTCGCCCCAGGCGCTGAGCAGCAAAGACTTCGCTCGCTCCTGGCGCCCGGGGCGCAACAGGCCGATACGCTTATTTGCCGCCGCCCAGCAATAGAGGCGGGAGCGGTCGGTCGGCAGCGGCGAGAGGGCCAGGTCGTAACGGCGCCACAGGCGTCTTAGCTCCTGGTACCGCTCGCGCAGACCGGCCCGCCTGGGAACGGCTATCACCCGGTTGATGTCCGGATTGCCATCGAGCACGGCCTCGGTGTCGCCAAACACCAGCATGTCCAGCGCCGCCGCGGGCCAGGCGCGCTTCATCGAGCGGGCCAGGGGCGTGGCCAGCAGCACGTCGCCGATGCGCTGGGTACAGGCGAGCAGGATGCGGCGGGGCGGATCATGAAACGCGCGCGCACCCGACTGCAAAGCCTCCGCCACTATCCTCTCCACTATAATGCCCGCCATCGTTTGCCGCCCGGCCATTATGCCCAAACTCTACATCGACGAGTTCGTCGGCATTTCCAACCGCCTCGAAGTCCTGCCGCTCGCCTTCGCCATTCGCAAGGCTTATGGCCACGACATCATCCTCGACTGGCACGAGCTCGACTCCTTCTCGGTGGCCGATACCCGGCGCGGCAAGGTGAGGCTGCTCGCGCGCCTGGGCGCGCTGCGCGTGCGCAACTGCGACGAGGCATTGTTCGCCACGCTGGGCGGCAGAAAAATCATCCTGCGCTCGCTCGACGGTCCGGCCGACCGGCTCGACCCGATCTACCTGGAAACGGCCGCCAGGCTCAAGCTGGCGCCCACGCTGGCCGCCTCGATCCGCCGGGCGTTCGACCGCTACCGCGGCCGGCCGGTGATCGGCGTGCATATCCGTCAGGGCGACTACGAACTGGTCGATGCCGAACGCTACGAGATCAGCCGCGAGTGGCCGGCGGTGCCGGTGTGGTGGTACGAACGGCTGATGACCAGGATCGTCGCGCGGCAACCCGATGCCTGCTTCTTCCTCTCATGCACCGGCGATCCGGCGGCCTTTCGCGAGCTGTTCGAGCGCTTCGAGGTGTTCTCCCTCGACCTGCGCTCGCCATACGCTTACAAGGGCCCGGATCACCGATCGAGCGTGAACCCGGTCGCGGACCTGTTCGCGCTGGCTTGCTGCCGGATGCTCCTGGCCACCCCGATCTCCGGCTATTCGCACTGGGCGGCCAACGCGCTCGGGCCGGCGAGCACCTGTCTCGTGCCGCTGCCCGGCGCCACCCGGGAGGCGCCCTTGGCCGGGATCCTCCGCCTGCACGGCCAGCGCCTGCCCCGCTGGCGGGCGGCGGGCCGCACCGGCGCCGATACCGAGCCGGCCGACGCGTCGCTGACCGGCATCGATTTCGAAGCGGCCGACACCTCTTGGCTGTGACGGCGGAACGTATCCTGTTCTCGGAGAGCTCGCCCAATCTGGGCGGACAGGAGCTGCAGTTGCTGCAGCAGATGACCATGCTCATGGCGCGTGGCGTCGCGGTGCGGCTGGCCTGCCGGCGGGGCAGCCGCATCGACGAGATCGCCCGCGAGCGGCAGCTCGACACCGTCGCCATCCCTTTCCGCAACAGTCTCGACCCGCGCAGCATCGCGGCCCTGGTCCGGCTCGTGCGCGCCTGGCGCCCCGATGCCATCGTCAGCCACAGCGGCCACGACGCCAACAACTGCGCGCTCGCCGCCCGGCTGGTCGCCGCCCGGCCGCGCCTGATCCGGATGCGCACCTATCAGCCGGGCCCGCCGCACGCCTGGACCTACAACGCGCTGGCCGACCTCACCCTGGTGCCGAGCGAAGCGCTGCGCAACAGCCTGCTCGCCCATCCGCGCATCAAGCCCGGACGCATCCGCGTGCTCTACCCCGGCATCGACTTGGAGCGCATCGAGCGCGAGGCGCGGGCGGCGCTGCCCGAAGCGATCGCGCGCTGGCTGGAGCGCCGCCCCGGCCCGCTGCTGGTGCAGGCCGCCATGCTGCGCGCGGAAAAGGGCCAGGCGCTGATGCTCTCGGTCATGGCGCAGCTCGTGAACACCCACCCGACGCTGCGCTACGTGATCGCCGGCGAGGGCGAACTGCGCGCGACACTGTCGTCACGGGTGCGCGAGCTCGGGCTAACAGAACACGTGCTGATCGCCGGCCTCGTTCCCCAGGTCGCGCCGCTCTACCGGCGCGCCGATCTGGTGCTGATGCCCTCTTCCTACGAACCGCTGGGCCTGTCCCAGAGCGAAGCCCTGAGCCTGGGCGTGCCGGTGCTGGCCAGCCGCACCGGCGGCATCCCGGAGACCATCGAGGACCGGCGCACCGGCCTGCTGGTAGAGCCCGGGAAGGTTTCGGCATGGACCCGGGCGCTCTCCTGGGCGCTCGCACATCCGGCCGAGATGCGGCGCATGGCGGGGGCCGGGCGCGAATTCGTCAAGACTCGCTTCTCGATCGCCGCCAACATCGATAGCCTGCTCGCTCACCTGAAACAATCCTAGGCTTCAACCATGACGCTCCTGCCGAGCAAGACCAAAGCACTCACCGCCGCCACCTGGAGCGCGATCGCCCTGGGCTTCTTCATCCCGATCGCCACCGCGACCAGCAACCTGCTGCTGGCCCTGACCGCCCTGCTGTTCGCGCTCTCCGGCGACTATCGCGGCAAGGCGCGCGCCATCGCGCGCAACCCGGTGGCGCTCGCCTGTCTGCTGTTCTTCGCACTCACCCTGCTCGGCAGCCTGTACGGCCTGGGCGCCTGGCACGACAAGCAGCACTACCTCGGCAAATACCTGACGCTGCTCGCGGTGCCGCTGCTCGCGCCGCTGTTCGCCGAACGCGCCGCCCGCATCTATGCGCTCGCCGCCTTCTGCGCCGCCATGCTGCTGACCCTGGCGCTGTCCTATGCGATCCGCTTCGGCTGGCTGCCGCCGGGCAGTCTGCCGATGATGGACGCCGCCGATCCGGTGGTCTTCAAGCTGTCCATCACCCACGGTTTCCTGATGGCCATCGCCGCCTTCCTGCTGGCGGTCGCGGCGCGCCACGCCGACTCGCTCCGGGCGCGCTGGGTCCTGGCCGCGCTCGCGGCGCTGGCGGCCTTCAACGTGCTGTTCATGGTGTTCGGCAGGACCGGCTACGTGGTGCTGGCGGTGCTCGGCGTGTACTTCTTCTTCCGCCGTTTCGGCGCCCGGGGCATCGCCATCGCAGCGGTCGGCTTCGCGCTCGCCTGCGCCGCCGCCTACCAGTGGTCGAGCGCCTTCCACCAACGCACGGACATGGCGCTCGACCAGGCGAGCGCCTGGCGGGAGGGTCGGGGCGACCAGACCTCGATCGGTCTGCGGCTCGACTACTATTCGAACACGCTGGCGATCATCCGCGCTCACCCGCTGTTCGGCGTCGGCACCGGCGGCTTCGCGCTGGCTTACGGCGAGCGGGTGCAGCATACCGCCATGGCGCCGTCGAACAATCCGCACAACCAGTATCTGCTGATAACGGCGCAACTGGGCATCATCGGCCTGGCCGCCCTGATCGCGCTCTACGCCGTCTACTGGCGCAGCGCCGGGCGTCTTAGCCCGCCCTTCGGCGAGATCGCGCGCGGCCTGCTGCTGGCGATGCTGGTCGGCAACCTGTTCAATTCCTTCATGCTCGACTTCACCGAACGGCTGTTCTTCGCCTGGCTCTCCGGCATCCTGTTCGCCGAGCTGTCGGCCCGGCGCGACGACAGCAACACCGGCTGAGGGTAGCCGCGCTCGGCGCACGCTCAGTGCGCCGCCTCCCAGTTCGGCCCGACGCCGACATCGACCAAGAGCGGCACCTTCAGCTTCGCCGCGTCACCCATCAGGCGCGGCAGTTGTTCGCGCACCGCGGCGAGTTCCCGGTCGGGCACCTCCAGCACCAGTTCGTCATGAACCTGCAGGATCAGCTTCGATTCCAGCCGCTCCTGGTCCAGCCAGCGCTGCACCGCGAGCATCGCCAGCTTGATCAGGTCGGCGGCGGTGCCCTGCATCGGCGCGTTGATCGCGGCGCGCTCCGCGCCCTGGCGGCGGCCGGCGTTGCCCGAGCGGATCTCGGGCAGCCACAGGCGGCGGCCGAACACGGTCTCGACGTAGCCCTGTTCGCGCGCCAGCTTTCTCGTCTCTTCCATGTAGCGGGCGACGCCGGGATAGCGGGCGAAGTAGCGGTCCATGTAGGCCTGCGCCGCGCCGCGCTCCAGTCCCAGTTCGCGCGCCAGGCCGAAGGCCGACATGCCGTAGATCAGACCGAAGTTGATCACCTTGGCGGCGCGGCGCTGGTCCGGCCCGACCTCCAGCGGCGTGACGCCGAAGATCTCCGCGGCGGTGGCGCGATGCACGTCCTCGCCGCGGCCGAAGGCTTCGAGCAGGCGCGCGTCGTCGGAGAGATGCGCCATGATGCGCAGCTCGACCTGGGAATAGTCGGCCGAGACGATGGCGTGATCGGGCGGCGCGATGAAGGCGCTGCGGATGCGCCGGCCTTCCGCCGTGCGCACCGGGATGTTCTGCAGGTTCGGCTCGGAGCTCGCCAGCCGGCCGGTGACCGCGGTGGCCTGCGAGTAGCTGGTGTGCACCCGGCCGGTGGCCGGATTGACCATGCGCGGCAGCTTGTCGGTGTAGGTTCCCTTCAGCTTGGCCAGACTGCGGTGCTCCAGCAGCAGCTTGGGCAGCGGATAGTCGAGCGCCAGTTCGGAGAGCACTTCCTCGTCGGTGGAGGGACCGCCAGAGGGCGTCTTCTTCAGCACCGGCAGCCCCTGCTTGGCGAACAATATCTCGGCCAGCTGTTTCGGCGAGCTCAGATTGAACGGCTGGCCCGCCTGCCCGTGGGCCTGCCCCTCCAGTTCCAGCAGGCGCCGGCCGAGCTCGTCGCTTTGCCTGGCCATGGCGGCGACGTCGATCAGCACGCCGGTGCGCTCCATGCGGAACAGCACCTCGGCCACCGGCAGCTCGATGTCGCGGTAGAGAGCCTCAAGCCTGGGCTCCTGTGCCAGCGCCTCCCGGAAGACCTGATGCACGCGCAGCGTCACGTCGGCGTCCTCGGCGGCGTATTGGCCGGCGCGCTCGACTTCGACCTGGGCGAAGGAGATGCGCGACGCGCCCTTGCCGGTCACCGCGTCGTAGGAGATCGTCGCCAGATTCAGGTGGCGCGAAGCCAGCGCGCCCAGGTCGTGCGTCTTGTCGCTCTCCAGCACGTAGGATTCGAGCAGGGTGTCGTCTCGGATGCCGGCAAGCGCGATGCCGTGGTTGGCGAAGACATGCCGGTCGTACTTGAGGTGCTGGCCGAGCTTGGCGTGCTGCTCGGACTCCAGCCAGGGCTTCAGTTTCTCCAGCACTTCGGCCAGCGGCAACTGCGCCGGCGCGCCGGCGTAGCTGTGGCCGAGCGGCAGATAGGCCGCCCGCCCCGCTTCGAGCGCGAAGGAGATGCCCACCAGCCGGGCCGCGAAGGGATCGAGGTCGGTGGTCTCGGTGTCCAGCGAAGTACACTCCGCCTGCTCGATCAACGCCCGCCAGCGCGAGAAATTCTCCCAGTCGAGAATGGATTCGTAGCCGCCGCGATGGTTTTCGGTGAGCGGCTCAGTGACCGGCTGCGCCAGACCGGATTCCAGCTCCTTCAGCCAGGTCTTGAATTCCAGACGGGCGAACAGTTCCCGGAGCCCGGGAACATCCTGGGGGCGCGGCGCGAGATCGATCACCCGCTCGGGCAATTCGAGATCGCAGACCACGGTGAGAAGCTTCCTGCCCAGGGGCAGAAAGGACAGCGCGCGCCGCAGGTTTTCGCCCACCGCCCCGCCGATTGCCTGTGCGTGTTCGATGACGCCGTCGAGCGAGCCGTATTCGGAGAGCCACTTCACCGCCGTCTTCGGCCCGACCTTGGCCACGCCAGGGACGCCGTCGGCCGCGTCGCCGGTGAGCGCCAGGTAGTCCACGATCAGCCGCGGCGGCACGCCGAATTTCTTCTCGACGCCGGCCTCATCCAGGGTCTCGTTGCTCATGGTGTTGACCAGCCGGACATGGCGATCGACCAGCTGCGCCAGATCCTTGTCGCCGGTGGAGATCACGCAGTCGATGCCGGCCGCGGCAGCGGCGCGCGCCAGGGTGCCGATCACGTCGTCGGCCTCGACCCCGTCCTCCATCAACAGCGGCCAGCCGAGCGCGCGGATGCACTGGTGCAGCGGCTCGATCTGACGCACCAGGTCGTCGGGCATCGGCGGCCGGTGCGCCTTGTACTCGGGATACCAGTCGTCGCGGAAGGTCTTGCCCTTGGCGTCGAAGACCACGGCGCGATAGTCGATGCCGTCGGCCGCCTTGTAGTCGCTGGGCAGCCGGCGTAGCATGTTCAGGACGCCGTAGATGGCGCCGGTCGGCTCTCCCGCGCGGTTGCGCAGGTCGGGCATGGCGTGAAAGGCGCGGTACAGATAGGACGAACCGTCGACCAGGATCAGCGTGGGCATGGGGTCAGAAGGGCTGGGACAATGAGCGCGAAGGACAAGCTACCGAATATTGCCGAGCCTTGGCCCGCAGCGCCCCCCGGGCAAGGCACGGCGAGCTCGGCACGGGAAGCATGGCGCATCTTCGGCATTATGTCAGAATTCGTCGAGGCGACCGACCGCCTGAACGCCATCCGCCCGGCGGTCTCGATCTTCGGCAGCGCCCGGATCGGGCCGGATTCCCCGCACTACCTGCTGACCGAAAAGATCGCGCGCCTGCTCTCGGACGCCGGCTTCGGCGTCATCTCGGGCGGCGGCCCGGGGGTGATGGAAGCCGCCAACAAGGGCGCCTACGCCGGCAAGAGCCCCAGCGTCGGCCTCAACATCCAGCTGCCGATGGAGCAGAAGAGCAATCTCTACCAGGACATCTCGCAGACCTTCCGCCACTTCTTCGCGCGCAAGTACATGTTCGTCCGTTTCGCCAGCGCCTACGTGGTGATGCCGGGCGGCTTCGGCACCCTGGACGAACTGCTCGAAGCGCTGACCCTGATCCAGACCAACAAGTCGCCGCGCATCCCGCTGATCCTGGTCGGCAGCGCTTTCTGGGGCGGCATGATCGGCTGGTTCCGCGCCCGGCTGGTGGCCGATGGCATGATCAGCCCGGAGGACATGGAGCTGATCCAGTTGATCGACGAACCCAAGGAAGTGGTCGCGGCGATCTTCAGGCACTACGAGCGGCGCGGCTTCGAGCGTCTGCCCGAGGAGCACGAGCTGCTGTTGAATCTGTGAGCGCCCGTTCTGCTAGAATCGCGCCACCCGCCCCCAGGACATCGCCATGCGCCGCACCCTGTTAATCCTCGCCCTGCTCGCCCTGCCGGCTGCAGCCCAGCAGCCCGCCGGCCGGCAACCGCTGCCGGAGCTGCCCCCGCCGCCGCCAGCGGTGCAAGCGGATCCGGGACTCGAACCCCAGGTGACGATCACCCAGCGCGGCCAGGACAAGATCGAGGAATACCGCATCCACAACAAGCTGTACATGATCAAGGTGACGCCCCCGCACGGCAAGCCCTACTACCTGGTCGACCAGAAGGGCGACGGCAACATGGTCCGCCAGGGCACGCTCAACCCGCGACTCAGCGTGCCGATGTGGGTGATCAAGACCTTCTGAGGCGATGACGGATCACCGGCAATGAGCGCGGGCTGACCCGCTCGTCACCGCCCATTGCCCGTTTCCCATCGCCCCACTCCGAGCACACGCCGATGCAAGCGCAACGACTTCCCGCGGCCCGCGGCTTCTCCTGGCTCACCGAGGGCTTCCTCCTGTTCCGTCGCAACCCGCCGCTACTGACCCTGCTGACGCTGAGCTACCTGCTGATCGTTCTGGCCGTAGGCATGCTCCAGCCGGTCGGTCCCTTCCTGCTGCCGCTGCTGTTGCCGGCCCTGACGACGCTGGTGGCCAACGGTTGCCGCGCCCTCGACCTGGGCCTGACGCGCCAGGCGCTCACCAGCGGCTTGGCCGAGCAACGCGGCCCGCTGCTGCGGCTGGGTTTCCTGCACCTGGCCGGCACGCTGGCGGTGCTCGCCATCGACTTGTTGCTGGAAGGCGGGGGCTGGTCCGCGTTCCAGCGCGGCATGGACCCGGAGACCGTGAGCCTGACCCATATGCTGCGCCTGATGCTGATCGCCTCGCCGCTCCTGCTGGCGTTCTGGTTCGCGCCGCTGCTGACGGCCTGGGATCGCGTGCCGGCGGCAAAGTCGCTGTTCTTCAGCTTCGTCGCTGCCTGGCGCAACTGGCGCGCCTTTCTTGCCTACGGCGCGGCAGTGATGCTGATCGGCGTGTTCCTGCCCGGCCTGATTCTGGTCGGCGCCAGCCTGCTGTCCGCGACCCTGGGCGATATCCTGTCGATAGCGTTGCGCCTGCTGCTCGTTCTGGTGTTCGCGCCGGTGCTGATGGCCAGCGTCTATCTCAGCTATCGCGACGTCTTCGTCCCGCCGCCCGCCGTCCATGGCTGAGGCCCCGGGCCCTCGTCCGCTGGGCATCCTCGGCGGTACCTTCGACCCGGTGCATTACGGCCACCTGCGCCTGGCGGAGGAGGCGCGCGCCGCGCTCGATCTGGAGCGGATCCTGTGGCTCCCCGCCGGGCAGCCGCCGCACCGCCAGGTGCCGGCGGTTTCGGCCAGACACCGGCTGGAACTGGTGCGCCTGGCTGTCGCCGACAACCCGGCCTTCACCCTCGACGACGCCGAGGTGCAAAGCGCGGCGCCAAGTTACACCGTGACCAGCCTGGCCCGGCTACGCCGGCTCCACGGCGCGCAATTGCCGCTGGTGCTGCTGCTCGGCGCCGACGCCTTCGCCGGCCTGTGCAGTTGGCATCGCTGGCGGGAGCTGTTCGCCCTGACCCATCTGGCGGTGGCGACCCGGCCCGGCTACGCGCTCGATCCCAGCCTGCTGCCCCACGCCCTGGCCGACGAACTGCGGCTGCGGCTGCGCACCGACGCCGGCTCGCTGGCGCGGGCGGCCGCGGGCAGCATCGTGCCCTTCGCCATCACCTCCCTCGACATCTCGGCGACGAGGATCCGCGAAGCACTGGCGACAGCCGGCAGCGTCCGCTATTTGCTCCCGGATCCGGTTCTCGACTATATTGCCGAGCATAATCTCTACCACCAGGCGCCACACTAGAGAACCAATGGATCTACGCAAGCTGCAAAAAATCGTCGTCACCGCGCTCGAAGACATCAAGGCGCGCGACATCGAAGTGATCAGCACCACCAAGCTCAGCCCCCTGTTCGACCGCATCGTCATCGCCAGCGCCGACTCGACGCGCCAGGTCAAGGCCTTGGCGCGCAACGTTCATGACAAAGTCAAGGAAGCGGGCGGCGAGGTGCTGAGCATCGAGGGCGAAGAGACGGGCGAATGGGTGCTGGTCGACCTCGGCACCATCGTCGTCCATGTGATGCAACCTTCGGTGCGGAGCTACTACAATCTCGAGGAGCTGTGGCAGGCCAAGCCGAGCAAACGCATCTCCAAAGGGACGGATGATGGCCTCGCGCAATGAGGCTGTTGATCGTCGCCGTCGGCACGCGCATGCCCGACTGGGTCGAAGCGGGCTACGCCGGATTCGCCAAGCGCATGCCCCCGGAAATGCCGCTGCAACTCGTCGAAGTAAAGGCCGAACCGAGAACTTTGGGCAAGCCGCTCGCGGCGTTGCTGGCGGCTGAGGCAGCGCGCTTGCGGGCGGCGCTGCCGGCCCGTTGCCATCTGGTGGCCCTGGACGAGCACGGCAGCGACGTGGATACCCGGGGCCTGTCGGCGCGGCTGGAGAAATGGCAGGCCGGCGGCAGCGATGTCGCGCTGATAATCGGCGGGCCAGACGGACTGGATCCCGCGCTGAAACAGGCGGCCGCAGAATCGCTGCGCCTGTCCAGCCTGACCCTGCCCCATGCGCTGGTGCGGGTGCTGCTGGCCGAGGCGCTGTACCGGGCGATCAGCCTGCAGAAGGGTCACCCCTACCATCGCCAGTGAGCTGATCATCGAACCGCGCATTTATCTCGCATCGAGCAGCCCGCGCCGGCGCGAGCTGCTGCATCAGATCGGCGTCCGCTTCGAACTGCTGCTGTTCCGCAGCCAATCCCGCGCGGACGCCGAAGTGCGCGAAGAGGTCCTGTCCGGAGAAGCGCCGGACGATTACGTGCTGCGCGTCGCCCGCGCCAAGACCGAACACGGCGTGAGGCTGATCCGTCTGCGCCACCTGCCGCAGCGCCCGGTGCTCGCCGCCGATACCACGCTCGACCTGGACGGCGAGATCATCGGCAAGCCGCGCGACCAGGCCGACGCCGTGGCGATTCTCTCGCGCCTGTCGGGTTCCAGCCATCGCGTGCTGACCGCGGTGGCGCTAGCCGACGGCGAGCGGCTCGAACACGTGCTCTCCGTCAGCGAGGTGCGCTTCCGCAAGCTCGACTCCGCCGAGATCCGCCGCTACGCCGTGTCCAACGAACCGCAGGACAAGGCCGGCGCCTACGGCATCCAGGGCCGCGCCGCGATGTTCGTCGAGGAGATCAGGGGCTCCTACTCCGGCATCGTCGGCTTGCCGCTGTGCGAGACGGCGCTGCTGTTGCGTTCCTTCGGTTATCCTTTGTAGCACCATGAGCGAAGAGTTCCTGATCAACTTCACGCCGCAGGAGACGCGCGTCGCCCTGATGCAGAGCGGCGTCGTGCAGGAGCTGCACATCGAACGCACGGCCAGCCACGGCATCGTCGGCAACGTCTATCTCGGCCGCGTCGTGCGGGTACTGCCCGGCATGCAGTCGGCATTCGTCGAGATCGGCCTGGATCGCACCGCCTTCCTGCACGTCGCCGACATCTGGGAGGAGCGCTGCGCCAACGGGCAGGAAGGCGGTGCGGCCAGGCCGATCGAGCGGATACTCTCCGAGGGTCAGAACCTGCTGGTGCAAGTGCTCAAGGATCCCATCGGCACCAAGGGCGCGCGGCTGACCACGCAGATGTCGATCGCCGGCCGGCTGCTCGTGTACCTGCCGCACGAGCGCCACATCGGAATTTCCCAGCGGATCGAGGGCGAGATCGAGCGCGAGCGGATGCGCGCCCGCATCGAGGCGCTGGTGCCGGGCGACGAACGGGGCGGCTTCATCGTCCGGACCGTGGCCGAATCGGCCAGCGACTCCGAACTGGTGACCGACATCAACTACCTGCGCCGGCTCTGGGCCGAGATCAGGAGCCGCGCCCAGAATACCGCCCGGCCGCCGGCGCTGCTGCATCACGATCTGACCCTGGCGCAGCGATTGCTGCGCGACCTGGTGACGCCGGAGACGACGCGGGTGGTGATCGATTCGCGCGAAAATTTCCAGAAGCTCCATGCCTTCGCCCTGGAATACATGCCGCAGGTGGCGGGACTGCTGGAGCATTACACCGGCGAGCGGCCGCTGTTCGACCTGTTCGGCGTCGAGGACGAGATCCAGAAGGCGCTGGCGCGCCGCGTCGAGTTGAAGTCCGGCGGCTATCTGATCATCGACCAGACCGAGGCGATGACCACCATCGACGTGAACACCGGCGGCTTCGTCGGCCTGAAGAACTTCGACGACACCATCTTCAAGACCAACCTGGAGGCAGCGCTGACCATCGCGCGCCAGCTGCGCCTGAGAAACCTGGGCGGCATCATCATCGTCGACTTCATCGACATGGAGAACGAGGAGCACCGCGCCTCGGTCCTGGGCGAACTGAACAAGTCGCTCGCGCGCGACCGCACGCGAATCTCGGTGAGCGGCTTCACCGCTCTCGGGCTGGTGGAGATGACCAGGAAGCGCACCCGCGAATCGCTCGCCCACGTGCTGTGCGAGCCCTGCCCGACCTGCAGCGGCCGCGGCGAGGTGAAGACCGCGCGCACCGTCTGCTACGAGATCCTGCGCGAACTGCTGCGCGAGGCGCGCCAGTTCGACGCCCGGGAATACCGCGTGCTGGCGGCGCGGGCGGTCACCGACCTGTTCCTCGACGAGGAATCGCAGGCGCTGGCGATGCTCTCCGACTTCATCGGCAAGACCATCTCGGTCCAGGCCGAATCCGGCTACTCGCAGGAACAATACGACATCGTTCTGATGTAGGTGTCACGGCTTGGGCAGCCGCCCCATCGCTCGTTGTTCGGGCGCATGGCGGGCAGGTTGAAACCCCGGGTGGTTCGGGGTAATTTTGCGCTTGCCGCCGTTAGGAGAGCCCATGACCCAGCATGATCCGGAATTCGACAGCTTGCTCCCCGGGGTGCCGCTCAGCCGCCGCGGCTTCGTCGTCACCGCGCTCGGCGCCGGCTTTGCGCTGGCCGCCCGGCCGATCACGGCGCAAACCGCCATCCATACCGACAGCCGCGGCCTGGTCGCCGGAGAAGTCCGGGTGCCGGTGACCGACGGCATGATGCCGGCCTACCGCGCCAGACCGGAGAGCGGAGCGAATTTCCCGGTGGTTCTGGTGGTCCATGAGATCTTCGGCGTCCACGAATACATCAAGGACGTCTGCCGGCGGCTGGCTCACGCCGGCTATCTGGCGATCGCCCCGGAACTGTATGCGCGCCAGGGCGACGTGGCCAAGATGAGCAACGTCCAGGACATCCTGGACAGCGTCGTCGCCAAGGTGCCCGATGGGCAGGTGGCGAGCGACCTCGACGCCTGCGTCGCCTGGGCGGGGGCGCACCACGGGGACCTCGGGCGTCTGGGCATCACCGGCTTCTGCCGCGGCGGCCGGACGGTCTGGCTCTACGCTGCGCATAACGCCCGCCTGAGGGCCGGCGTCGCCTGGTACGGACCGCTGGAGACCGCGGCGACCGCGATCCAGCCGCTCTGTCCGGTCGATGTAGCGGGCGCGCTCAAGGCGCCGGTGCTCGGCCTCTACGGCGGCAAGGACCAGGGCATCAGTGCCGACGACATCGAAGACATGAGAGAGGCGCTCAAGGCCGCCGGAAGCGAATCGCGAATCCATGTCTATCCGGATGCCCCGCACGGCTTTCACGCCGACTACCGCGCGAGCTACCGCAAGGGCCCGGCGGAAGACGGCTGGCGGCGCATGCTCGCCTGGTTGCGCGAGCACGGCGTGTAACAAGCTCCGCTTGCGCGCCGTCGCGACGGGAGGGATAATCGCCAAGCAAATGCTTGCTTGAAAGTTGCAGCCCGCCCGCGCCGCCCGGAATACAAAACCTCAACCGGAAACGACCATGCCGCCCTATCCCCATCTGCTCGCCCCGCTCGACCTGGGCTTCACCCAACTCAAGAACCGCGTCCTGATGGGCTCGATGCACACCGGCCTGGAGGACATCAAAGACGGCCACAGGCGCATGGCGGCCTTCTATGCCGAGCGGGCCAGGGGCGGCGTCGGCCTGATCGTCACCGGCGGCTTCGCGCCGAACGCCGACAGCGTGGTGGTGCCCGGCGGCGCCATCTTGGACAACGAGGTCGAGGCGGAAAAGCACCGGGTGATCACAGACGCGGTGCACCAGCACGGCGGCAAGATCTGCCTGCAGATCCTGCACACCGGCCGCTACGCCTACTCGCGCCAGCCGGTGGCGCCCTCGGCGCTGCGCGCGCCGATCAATCCGGCGACGCCGCGGGCGCTGGAAGAGCAAGAGATCGAGCAGACCATCGCCGACTACGCGCGCTGCGCCGCCATGGCCAAACACGGCGGCTACGACGGCGTCGAGATCATGGCCTCCGAGGGCTACCTGATCAACCAGTTCATCGCGCCGCAGACCAACCACCGGACCGACCGCTGGGGCGGCAGCTTCGAGAACCGCAGCCGCTTCGCGCTGGACATCGTGCGCCGCACCCGGGCCGCGGTCGGAGCCGAGTTCATCATCATCTTCCGCCTGTCGATGATCGACCTGGTCGAGGGCGGCAGCACCTGGGAGGAGATCGTCCAGCTCGCGCGCGCGGTGGAAGCCGCCGGCGCCACATTGATCAACACCGGCATCGGCTGGCACGAGGCGCGCATCCCGACCATCGCCACCATGGTGCCGCGCGCCGCCTTCACCTGGGTCACCCGGCGGATGAAGGGACAGGTCAAGATTCCGCTCATCACCACCAACCGCATCAACACCCCGGAGGTGGCCGAGGCCGTGCTCGCCCGCGGCGACGCCGACATGGTGTCGATGGCGCGGCCCTTCCTGGCCGACGCCGAGTTCGTAAGCAAGGCGGCCGAAGGCCGCGCCGAGCAGATCAACACCTGCATCGCCTGCAACCAGGCCTGCCTCGACCACATCTTCTCGCGCCAGATGTGCTCCTGCCTGGTCAATCCGCGCGCCTGCCACGAGACCGAATTCCTCGTCTCTGCCGCCGCGGAGAAGAAGCGCATCGCGGTGGTCGGCGCCGGACCGGCGGGGCTGGCCTGCGCCACCACCGCCGCCGAGCGGGGCCACGAAGTGACCCTGTTCGAGGCGGGCGGGCAAATCGGCGGCCAGTTCAACCTGGCCCGGCGCATTCCCGGCAAGGAGGAGTTCGCCGAGACGCTGCGCTACTTCGCCAACAAATTGAAATCCACCGGCGTCAAAGTGAAGCTCGACACCCGGGCCGGTGCCGCGGAACTCAAGGGCTTCGACCACGTCGTGCTGGCCACCGGCATCGTCCCGCGCACTCCGGCCATCCCGGGTGTCGACCACGCCAAGGCGATGAGCTACGTCGAGCTGATCGAGGGCAGACGGCGGGCCGGTCGGCGCGTCGCCATCGTCGGCGCCGGCGGCATCGGCTTCGACGTCGCCGAACTGCTGAGCCACGCGGCAACTAAGTCCGACCCGATCGACGCCTACCGCAGGGAGTGGGGCATCGATCCCCAGATCGGCGGCCGCGGCGGCCTGGCGGCGCCGCAGATGGGCGAGTCGCCGCACGAGATCTGGCTGCTGCAGAGGAAATCCACCAAGGTCGGCGAAGGCCTGGCCAAGACCACCGGCTGGGCGCGCCGCCTGCTGCTGCAAAAGCGCGGCGTGCACATGATCGCCGGAGTCGACTACCGGAAGATCGACGACGCCGGCCTGCACATCCGGGTAGACGGCCAGGACCAACTGATCGAGGCCGACACCGTGGTGATCTGCGCCGGGCAGGAACCCAGGCGCGAATTGGTCGAGAGTCTGGCCGCGGCCGGGCTGCCGACGACGCTGATCGGCGGCGCCGACGTCGCCGCCGAGCTCGACGCCAAGCGCGCGATCGAGCAGGGAACGAAGCTGGCGCTGTCGCTGTGAGCGGGTGACAGGGAGCTGCACTTATTGGTACTATATGGTTGCCAATGGGTTCAATTGGTCAACCAATAGGGAGTCCAAGAAATGCAGTTGATCAGCTTTTCCGACCGCGACGGGATGCGCATCGGCATCCTCGACCGAAGCACTCAGACGGTGCTCGACCTGGCCCAAGCGGCACCCTCGCTCGCGCGCGACATGAACGCGCTGATCGCGATGGGACCTGCCGGTCTGGCGGCATTGCGCGCGGCGCAAGCCGCCGGCGGCGCCCGCCTGCCGCTTTCCTCGGTCAAGCTACTGGCGCCCATCCCGCGGCCGCTGAAGAACGTCTTCGCGGTCGGCAAGAACTACCATGAGCACGCCAAGGAATTCGAGAACAGCGGCTTCGACGCCACCGGCGGCACCGCGGTGCCCGAGCTGCCGATCTTCTTCACCAAGGCGAGCACCAGCGTTTCGGGCCCGGGCGAGCCGATCCCGAGCTATCTCGACTACAGCCATTCCACCGACTACGAGGGCGAACTGACGGTGGTGATCGGCACCGGCGGGCGCGGCATCCAGAGAGCGGACGCGCTGCGCCACGTGTATGGCTACACCATCATCAACGACGTCACCGCGCGCACGCTGCAAAACGCCCACAAGCAGTGGTTCCTCGGCAAGAGCCTGGACGGCTACTGCCCGATGGGCCCGACCCTGGTCACCGCCGACGAGATTCCCGACCTGGGCAAGCTTCGCCTGCTCACCCGGGTCAATGGCGAACTGCGCCAGGACGCATCGGTGTCCGACCTGATCTTCGACGTGCCGACCATCATCGCCGCGCTGTCGGCGGTGATGACCCTGGAGCCGGGCGACCTGATCGCCACCGGCACCGCGGCCGGCGTCGGCATCGGCTTCAAGCCGCCGAAGTACCTCAATAAGGGCGACGTGGTGGCGGTCACCATCGAACCCATCGGCACCCTGGAAAACCCGGTGGCCTGAGTACCATCCGGACGCCGCGGCGTCCGGCGCCGATCTGCGCTATGCTCACGGGCCCGAAATGCGCCGAGTCCCGATGAACAACCGTCAATTGCTGGAGCGTAGCCTCAAGGCCGTCTGGCATCCGTGCACCCAGATGAAGGCGCACGAGACGCTGCCGCTGGTGCCGATCAGTCGCGGCGAGGGCGTCTGGCTCTACGACTTCGAAGGACGACGCTACCTGGACGCGATCAGCTCCTGGTGGGTAAATCTGTTCGGCCACGGCAACCGCCGCATCAACGCCGCCCTGCGCGAGCAGTTGGAGCGCCTGGAGCACGTGATGCTGGCGGGCTTCACCCACGAGCCGGTGGTGGAACTGTCGGAGCGGCTGTCGGCAGCGACCGGCCCGGCGCGCCTGGGCCACTGCTTCTACGCCTCCGACGGCGCCTCGGCCACCGAGATCGCGCTGAAGATGAGCCACCACTACTGGCGCAATACCGGCCGGCCGGAGAAGTGCCGGCCGCTCTCCCTGGCCGGCAGCTATCACGGCGAGACCGCCGGCGCCCTGGCGGTCACCGACGTCGCCCTGTTCCGCGACGCCTACGCGCCGCTGCTGCGCCCGGGTGCGACCGTGCCCAGCCCGGACGCGCGCCTGGCCGAGGCGGGCGAATCGGCGGCCGACTATGCCACGCGCTGCGCCGGCCAGCTCGACGATTACCTGGCGCGGCACCACGCCGAGACCTCGGCTCTGATCGTCGAGCCGCTGGTGCAGTGCGCCGCCGGCATGGCCATGCACGACCCCGAATACCTGCGGCGGGCCAGGACGATCTGCGACAAGTACCAAGTGCATCTGATCGCCGACGAGATCGCCGTCGGCTTCGGCCGCACCGGCAGCTTCTTCGCCCATCAGCAGGCGGGCATCCGGCCCGACTTCCTGTGCCTGTCCAAGGGCATCAGCGGCGGCTACCTGCCGCTCTCGGTGGTGCTGACCACGGACGAGGTGTATGGCGCCTTCTACGCCGACGAACTCGCGCGCGGCTTCCTCCATTCCCATTCCTACACCGGCAATCCGCTGGCGTGTCGCGCCGCGCTGGCGACCCTGGACATCTTCGCCGAGGACGAGGTCGTCGCCGCCAACCGGCGCCTCGCCGCGCTGATCAATGCACGCGCCAGCGTCCTGGCCGGGCATCCGCGGGTGAAGCATTTCCGCAACCGCGGCATGATCTGGGCGTTCGAGGTCGATAGCGTCGATCCCCAGTTTTCCCGCAAGGTGTTCGCGCAGGCACTGGAACGCGGACTGCTGCTGCGTCCGATCGGCCGCAGCCTCTATTTCATGCCGCCCTACGTGATCGACGAGGAAGAGATCGGGCACCTGGTGACGCAGACGCTGGCCGTGATCGGCGAGGTGCCATGACGCTGACTGAAAAACTACAAGACCTGCGCGAGCGTTCGCTCTTGCGCCGCCGCCGCTCGGTCGAGTCCGCCTGCGGGCCGGAGCTCGTGGTCGATGGACGACGCCTGCTCGCCTTCGCCAGCAACGACTACCTGGGCCTGGCCGCCGATCCGGCGCTGATCGACGCAGCCCGGGAGGGCGCCGGCCGCTACGGCGTCGGCGCCGGCGCCTCGCACCTGATCAGCGGCCACTACGCGCCGCACCAGGCGCTGGAGGAGCGGCTCGCCGCCTTCGTCGGCATGGAGCGCGCGCTCTACTTCTCCACCGGCTTCATGGCCAATCTCGGCGTCGTCACCAGCCTGGCAGGACGCAATGACGCGGTGTTCTCCGACCAGCTGAACCACGCCTCGCTGATCGACGGCATCCGCCTCTCGGGCGCAGAGAAATACATCTACCCCCACCGCGATCTCGCGGCGCTGGAAGCCATGCTTAGTACCTGTTCCGCGGCGAACAAGCTGGTGGTCAGCGACGCGGTGTTCGGCATGGACGGCGATCTCGCGCCCCTGCCCGAGCTTCTGGAACTGTGCCAGCGCCACGACGCCCATCTGGTGGTGGACGACGCCCACGGCTTCGGCGTGCAGGGACCGCAAGGGCGCGGCAGTCTGGCGAAATTCGGGATCGCCTCGCCGCGCGTCGTCTATGTCGGCACCCTGGGCAAGGCGGCGGGCGTGTCCGGCGCCTTCGCCGCGGGAGCCGACGAGGTGATCGAATGGCTGCTGCAAAGCGCCCGCAGCTACATCTTCACCACCGGCGCGCCGCCGCTGCTGGCCCAAGCCCTGCTCGCCAGCGTAGACCTGATCGAGCGCGGCGATGATCGGCGCGCGCACCTGGCGCAACTGATCGCGCAACTGCGCGCCGGACTGAGACTCAAGCGCTGGCGGCTGTCGGATTCCACCACCGCGATCCAGCCGCTGATCATCGGCGAGAACAGCGAGGCGCTGCGCATCGGTGCGCGACTCTACGAGTCCGGCCTGTGGATCCCGGTGATCCGGCCGCCGACCGTACCCGAGGGCAGCAGCCGGCTGCGCATCAGCCTGTCCGCGGCGCACACGCCGGCCCAGGTGGAGCGCCTGGTGGCGGCCCTGAACGAACTGGAGTAAATGATGCGCTGCTTCGTCGCCGGCACCGACACCGACGTGGGCAAGACCCTGGTCGCGGCGGCGCTGCTGCATAAATGCCGCGAGCGCGGGCAGACGGCGGCGGGCATGAAGCCGGTGGCCGCGGGCTGCGAGCCGAGGGGCAGCCGGCTGTGGAACGCCGACGTCGCGGCTCTGACCGCGGCGAGCGGATTGGCGCTGGATCGCGCGCTGGTCAATCCCTACCTGTTCGCGGCGCCGATCGCGCCGCACATCGCCGCGGCGGAGGAAGGCATAGACATCGATCTGGAGCACATCGCCAACTGTTACGCCCGGCTCTGCGAGCAGGCGGAGGCGGTGGTGGTGGAGGGCGCCGGCGGCTTCCTGGTGCCCCTGGGCGAGGACAGCGACGGCGGCCACCTGGCCCGCCGGCTCGGACTGCCGGTGCTGCTGGTGGTCGGCATGCGCCTGGGCTGCATCAACCACGCACTGCTCACCCAGGAGGCGATCGCGGCGCGCGGCCTCACCCTGGCGGGCTGGGTCGCCAACCGCGTCGATCCGGGCATGGAACGCATCGACGCCAACCTGGCGGCGCTCAAGTCGCGTCTGCGCGCGCCGCTGCTCGGCGTGATCCCCTTTCTCGACAGGCCCGAGGCGGCCGCCGCCGCGCGTCATCTGGAACTGCCCTCACCAAGCAACTGATTGCTCGACCGGCGGCATTCCGTGCCAAAATGCCCTCCTCTGTCGGCGGAGGAGCCGCGATGGATCCGATTCTGATGTCCACCCACGAAGTCTTCAACCAGGCGCCGCCGCTGGAGGGCGGCAACCTCTACACGCGCAACCTGGCTTTGCAGGAAGCGCTGGCGCGCGAAGGCGCGGGCGACGCCCACGGCTGGATGAGCGAGCGCGGCGCCGAACTGGGCTCGGCGGAAATGATCATGAAGGCGGTAGAGGCCAACAAGTATCCGCCGACGCTGAAGCTCTTCGACAACGCCGGCAACCGCCGCGACGAGGTCGAATTCCACCCCAGCTATCACGAGCTGATGGCCTATCTGAAGCGCCACGGCGCATCAAGCGAGCCCTGGGCCAGGCCCGGACCCGGCGCCCAGGTCAGGCGCGCCGCCTTCTTCATGATGGTCGCCGAGACCGAGGACGGCACGCTCTGTCCGACCACCATGACCTACGCGGTGGTGCCCGCGATCTCGCGCGATGCGCCGCTGGCCGCCGAGTGGCTGCCGCGGATCTTTTCGCCGGACTACGATCCGCGCTTCCTGCCGGCGCAGCAGAAGCGCGGCGTGACGCTGGGCATGGGCCTGACCGAGAAGCAGGGCGGCTCCGACGTGCGCGCCAACACCAGCCGGGCCGAGCCTGTCGCCGGCCGAGAATACCGGATCGTCGGCCACAAGTGGTTCATGTCGGCGCCGATGTGCGACGCCTTCCTGATCCTCGCCCATTCGCCCGGCGGACTGTCCTGCTTCCTGCTGCCGCGCTTCACGCCCGACGGCAGGCAAAACGAGATCCGCATCCAGCGCCTGAAGGACAAGCTGGGCGACCGCTCCAACGCCAGCGCCGAGGTGGAGTTCTGGGGCGCCGCCGCCTGGCTGGTGGGCGAGGAGGGACGCGGCGTGCCGACCATCCTGGAGATGGGCACCTATTGCCGTCTGGACTGCGCGCTGGGCAGCGCCGGCCTGATGCGCCAGTCGGTCTCCCAGGCGCTGCACCACGCCAGGCACCGCTCCGCCTTCGGGAAGATGCTCTGCGAGCAGCCGCTGATGAGGAACGTCCTGGCCGATCTCGCGCTCGAGTCCGAAGCCGCCACTGCGCTGGCGCTGCGCCTGGCGCGCGCCTACGACGAGCAGGACGAGCAGGCGAGGGCCTTGCGCCGCGTGCTGACCCCGGCCGCCAAGTACTGGATCTGCAAGCGCGGGCCGGCGCTCGGCGCCGAGGCGATGGAGGTCCTGGGCGGCAACGGCTACATCGAGGACGGGACGATGGCGCGGATCTACCGCCAACTGCCGCTCAACTCGATCTGGGAGGGCTCGGGCAACGTCATGTGCCTGGACGTGCTGCGCGCCATCGCCAAGCATCCGCGCGTGCTGGAAGCGCTCGAAGCGGAACTGGCGCCGGCCTTGGGCCGAGACCCCCGCCTCGACAGATTCTGCGCCCGGCTCAAGGACGAGCTGATGCGGCCCGCCGAGTCGCGCGCGCGGGCGCTGACCCAGAACATCGCGCTGGCGGTGCAAGGCGCGCTGCTTCTGCGCTTTTCCCCCGAGGCCGTGGCCGATGCCTTCTGCGCCAGCCGTCTGGCGGGTGACGGCGCTGGCATCGGCGCCTTCGGCACCCTGCCGGACAGCAGCGGCTTTGCCGCCATCCTGGAACGGGCCTGGCCGACATGAATTTCGCACACGAATCCGGAGAAGACATGAACATCGATCCCGCCTGGCTGGCACCCACCCCCTTCCTCGACTACGAAACGCCCGAGGTGCGGGACTTCGTCGCGTGCGCCGTCGGCGCCGCCAAGACGCCGAAGGAGCAGGCGGTCCGACTCTATTACGCGGTGCGCGACGGCATCCGCTACGATCCCTACCGTTTCCGCGTCGAGCCGGAGTGGTACCGCGCCAGCCACACCATCCGCGAGGGCGCTTCCTACTGCGTGCCCAAGGCCCTGCTCTATGCCGCAGGCCTGCGTTCGCTGGGCATCCCGGCGCGCCCGGGCTTCGCCGACGTGAAGAACCACCTGGCGACCGAGCGCCTGCTGGCGCTCACCGGCACCGATCTGTTCTCCTGGCACGGCTACGTCAGCCTGCTGCTGGACGGCCGCTGGCTCAAGGCGACGCCGGTATTCAACATCGAAATGTGCGAGCGCTTCCAGGTGCTGCCGCTGGAATTCGACGGCAGCGAGGATTCGCTGATGCAGCCCTTCGATGCCCGCAACCGGCGGCACATGGAGTACGTGCACTACCACGGCGAATACGACGACCTGCCCTACGAAGAGATGGCCGCCGAGATGCATCGCGCCTACCCGAGGCTGATTGCGGCGGCCGGGGGCGGATCGCCTGGCGACTTCGCCGCCGAGGCCGTCCGCGAGAACGCCTGATGACGGCCGAAGAGCCCAACCGCCGCACCGAACTGATCCGCAGCGCCGGCCGACTGTTCCACGAACAGGGCTACGCTGCCACCACCATCCGCGACATCGCCGCGGCGGTCGGCATGCGCTCGGGCTCGCCCTTCTACCACTTCAAGAGCAAGCAGGAGATCCTGAAGGCCGTGGTGCTGGAAGGCCTGAACTCGGCGCTGGCCGGAATGGCGGCGGTGACACGCGAAAAGCTCGGGCCGCGCGAGACCTTCCGCGGCCTGATCCGCGCCCACCTGCGCACGATCCTCGAACACGGCGGCGATTTCGTGCCGGTGCTGCTCTACGAATGGCGCTCGCTGTCCGACGAATCGCGCGCCGAGATCGTCGCCCTGAAGAACCGCTACGAGGCGGTCTGGCAGAAGACCCTGAAGGATCTGAAAAAGGCCGGGCTGATCAGGGCCGATGCCAAGCTCTCGCGCCTGTTGATCTTCGGCGCCCTGAACTGGACGGCGCAGTGGTATCGCCCGGACGGTGCGCACTCGATCGACGACATCGCCGATCAGACGGCCGAGTTGTTCCTCTGCCCCGGGCGAGCGCCTACTTCGCGCCGGCGAGCGCGTCCGGCTGCGGGCTGAAATAGCGCCGGGCGTCTTCGAAGTGCGCGGCGAAGTAGCCGTGCTCCAGGCTGTCGATGCGCACCCGGCCCCGGGAGTTCGGCGCATGGACGAAGCGGCCGCCGCCGATGTAGATGCCGACGTGGGAGTTTGGCCGGTGCAGGGTATTGAAGAACACCAGATCGCCCGGGCGCAACCGGCTCGACGCGATCGGCCGGCCTTTCTCGGCGATCTCGGCGGCGTTGCCGGTGAGATCGATTCCCGCCGCCTGGCGGAAGACCTGGGTCACCATGCCGCTGCAATCGAGCCCGGCCTCGGGATTCTTGCCGCCGTAGCGGTAACCGGTGCCGATCAGGCCCAGCGCATAGAGCGCGACGTCGTCGCCCTGACTGCGGGCCGCTGACAGGGGTATCGGCATCGGCGATGCCGGGGGCGGGGCGGGGGGCAGAAGCCCGCAGCCGGCCAGCGTCAGCGTCAAGAGTATTGCGGCGGTGCGCATCACGGCAACATTCTGTTCGGGTAGACTGGCTTCGATCGTCGGAACAGCACTGGAAAAACCGGACAGTTCCGGTGCCGCCGGCGTCTTCTTCCAGGAAAGCGAAAATGAAAATCCGCGCCGCGATACTCGATGCCATGCAGCGCCCCCGACCCTACGCAGGATCGCGGCCGGTGAGCATCGAGAGCGTCATCCTCGACTCGCCCGGCCCGGGCGAGGTGCTGGTGAAGATAGCCGCCGCCGGCCTGTGCCATTCGGATCTGTCGATCATCAACGGCGACCGGCCCAGGCCGATGCCGATGGCGCTGGGCCACGAGGCCGCCGGCGTGGTCGAGGAGCTCGGCCCCGGGGTAACCGGTCTCGCGCGCGGCGACCACGTCGCGCTGATCTTCGTTCCCAGCTGCGGCCATTGCGCGCCCTGCATGGAGGGCCGGCCGGCGCTGTGCGAACCGGGCGCGGCGGCCAACGGCGCCGGCACCCTGGTCGGGGGCGGGCGCCGTCTGCACCGCGCGGACGGCAGCACGCTCAATCACCAGGTCGGCGTCTCCTGTTTCGCCGAATATGCGGTGGTGGCGCGCGGCAGCCTGGTGAAGATCGATCCCGAACTGCCGCTCGACATCGCCGCGCTGTTCGGCTGCGCGGTGCTGACCGGCGTCGGCGCGGTGATCAACGCGGCGCAGGTTCGGCTAGGCGCCTCGGTGGCCGTGGTCGGACTGGGCGGCGTCGGCCTGTCGGCACTGCTCGGCGCCCGCGCCGCCGGCGCCCGGCAGATCGTCGCCGTCGATGCCCTGGAAGCCAAGCTGGAATTGGCGCTGTCCCTGGGCGCCACGCACGTCTTCCGCGCCGACGATCCCGATCTCGTCGCCAGGATCAAGGAGGTCACCGGCGGCGGCGTCGAGGCGGCGATCGAGGCGGCGAGTTCGGTCGCGGCGCTGGACTCGGCCTACAGGATCACCCGGCGCGGCGGCACCACCGTCACCTGCAGCCTGCCCAACCCCGCCCACAGCTTCAATCTGCAAGCGGTGAATCTGGTCGCCGAGGAGCGGACGCTGAAGGGCAGCTATTTGGGGTCGGGCGTGCCCGCGCGCGACATTCCGCATTTCATCGCGCTCCATCGGGCCGGGAAGCTGCCGGTGGAAAAGCTGGTGAGCCACCGGATCGGCCTTGACGAGATCAACATCGGCTTCGACCGGCTCGCCGACGGTTCCGCGGTGCGCCAGGTGATCATTTTTTAGTGCCCGTTTTGTCGCTGGGTGCCCTCACCCAGCGACAATTACGGGCACTTATGCCGCGCAGCGGCATGGTGCCTGTGCTGCGGCATGGTGCCTGTGCTGCGGCATGGTGCCTGTGCTGCGGCATGGTGCCTGTGCTGCGGCATGGTGCCTGTGCTGCGGCATGGTGCCTGTGCTGCGGCATGGTGCCTGTGCTGCGGCATGGCGCCTGCGCTGCGGAGTGGTAAGGCACTTGTGCCGCGAAGTAGGTACTAGCGGCCACTAGCGCCAGGGACATGAGCGAGCACGCTCTCGGCCGTGGCGCGCAGCTGCTTCACTGTGCCCCAGAGCAGCCAGCCGCGCCCCGCCAGGCGCAAGACCGCGCGTGGTCTTGCCACGAGGATCGTCACCAGCGCGGCCACCGGCAGCGCCGGGTGCCGGCGCAGCCAGGCCGCTCCCAGCCTCATCCGGTCGGCGAGCGCGAACGCCGACTTGTAAGTCCCGGCGCTTTCGGCAAGGGCGTCGCGCAGCGCAGCGCTCTGCAGCTGCAGGCGCTGCTTCTTCAGGGCCAGATCGATCAGCTTGGTGTTCACGTCTGCCCGCCGCGCTCTGCCGCGGTCAACGCCGCGCGGTCCTGTGCCAGTTCGGCCAGACTGGCGGAGAACAAGCGCGTTCCGGCGTGGGCGTGACGCCGCGCCCGGTACAGCGCGAAACCGCCGCCGATCAGGAAGGCCGCAGTGGAGAAGGCCAGCACCAGCAGACGGTGGCTGTCCCAGAACAGCACGGTCAGGAAGATCGCCAGGAACACGATGCCCGTCCACAGCAGAAGGACAGTTGCGGCGCCGTAGGCGAGCAGGCCGAGCAGGCGGAGCTTTTCCTCCTGCAACTCCGTACCCAGGAGTTCGAGGCGGTTGGCGAGCAGACCGATGCTGCTCGCCAGCAGGCCGCGCAGCGAAGCGAACAGTCCCCGGGATGGGGCGGAGTCAGCCATCGCCTCAGCGGCGTCCGATCAGCAGGCCGATCAGGAAACCGACGCCGGCGGCGACGCCGACCGAAGCCCAGGGATTGTCCTGGACGTAGTCGTCGGCGACGCGGCCGACCTGCTTTGCCTTATCGACCAGGGCGGCTTCGGCATCGGCCAGCTTGGCCTTGGCGCTGGCCAGATGATCCTGCGCCTTGCTGCGCAATTCGCCCACCTTGTCGCCGGCGATGCCGGCCGTGGCGCGCAGCATTTCCTCGGCATCGGCCACCACCACCCGGAAATCGGCGACTAGCTTGTCTTTCGTGACTTGGCTCATTTCGCTCATGTTCTTCTCCGTGACAAATGAATAAACACAGCTTGCAGCCTAACCACTTTTCGCCGGCTAGGCAATGACCATGGTCATAAGCGCCAATCGTAATCGACCGTCAGCGGAGCGTGATCGCTGAAGCGTTGCGCCTTGAAGACGGACGCTGCGCGGGCTGTTTCGGCCAGACCGGGCGAGGCGATCTGGTAATCGATTCGCCAGCCGACGTTCTTGGCCCAGGCCTGGCCCCGGTTCGACCACCAGGTGTAGGCCTCGCCGCTGGCCTCGGGATAAAGTCTGCGATAGACATCCACCCAGCCCAACTGATCGAACACGCCGGAGAGCCACTCGCGTTCCTCGGGCAGGAAGCCCGAATTCTTCTGGTTCGATTTCCAGTTCTTGAGGTCGATTTCCCGGTGGGCGATGTTCCAGTCGCCGCACAGCACCACCTCCCGGCCGCTGCCGCGCAAGGCTTCGAGCTTGGGCCGGAACAGTTCCATGAAACGGAACTTGGCCTGCTGCCGTTCCTCGGAACTGGAGCCCGAGGGCAGATAGAGCGAGACCACCGACAGATCGCCGAAATCGGCCTGCAGGTAGCGGCCCTCGGCGTCGATCTCGGGTATGCCCAGGCCTTCGATCACCCGGTCTGGCGTGCGCCTGGCGTAGATGCCGACGCCGCTGTAGCCCTTCTTCTCGGCGCAGTGGAACCAGCCCTCGAAACCGGCCGGCCGCTTCAGGGCATCGGAGAGGTCGTCGTGCTGCGCCTTCAGCTCCTGCAGGCAGACGATGTCGGCATCCTGTCCGGGCAGCCAGTCGTGCAGGCCCTTGGCCGCCGCCGAACGGATGCCGTTGAGGTTCAGTGAAATGATGCGTAGCATGTGGGGCTTTTCGCGGCAGGAGGGGGAGCAGTGGATTTTAGCCGGGATTTCATCGCATTCGCTTGCGCGCGAAGCGCACTGCGCTTCGGCGAGTTCAAGACCAAGGCGGGCAGGCTGTCGCCCTATTTCTTCAACGCCGGCTCGTTCAACGACGGCGCCGCGCTGGCGCAACTCTCCGACTTCTATGCGCGCGCCATCCTGGCTTCGGGCATCGCCGTCGATACCCTGTTCGGCCCGGCCTACAAGGGCATCCCGCTGGTCGCTGGCACCGCCATGGCGCTGGCGCAACGGGGCCGCAATCTGCCCTTCTGCTTCAACCGCAAGGAGGCCAAGGACCACGGCGAGGGCGGCACGCTGATCGGCGCGCCGCTGGCGGGGCGGGTGTTGATCGTCGACGACGTGATCTCCGCCGGCACCTCGGTGCGCGAATCGGTCGATCTGATCCGCGCCGCCGGCGCCGTGCCGGCCGGGGTGCTCATCGCGCTCGACCGGATGGAGCGGGGCACGGGTGAACTCTCTGCGGTGCAGGAGGTCGAGCGCAATTACGGCTTGCCGGTGGTCAGCGTCGCCAGCCTGGACGACCTGATCGCCTACCTGGGAGACCACCCCGATCTGCAGCGCAATCTTGCGGCGGTGGCCGACTACCGCGCGAGATACGGGGTATCGGCGTCGGCTGGGCTTTAGCGGGACAGGCGCTGCTTCAGCAGCTCATTGACCTGCTGCGGATTGGCCCGGCCGCGGGTGGCCTTCATCAATTGGCCGACCAGCGCGTTGAAGGCCTTCTCCTTGCCGGCGCGGAACTCCTCGACCGACTTCGGATTGGCCGCCAGCACTTCGTCGATGATGGCTTCGAGTGCGCCGGTATCCGAGATCTGGCGCAGGCCCCTGGCCTCGATCACGGCATCGGCATCCCGGGCTTCGCCCGCCCACAGCGCGTCGAACACTTCCTTGGCGATCTTGCCGGAGATCGTGCCGTCGGCGATGCGCCGGATCATGCCGGCGAGCCTTGCCGCGGACACCGGCGCCGCCGCGATGTCGAGTTCCGCGGCATTGAGCCTTGCCGACAGCTCGCCCATGACCCAGTTGGCGCAGAGCTTGGCGGTTTTGACAGCTGCGGCTCCGGTCGTCGCGACGCAGTCCTCGAAGTAGCGCGCCGTCGCCAGCGTCGCGGTGAGCGCCCCGGCATCGTAGGCGGAGAGCTGGTAGTCGCGCTCGAAACGGTCCTTCATCGCCGCCGGCAGCTCGGGCATCGCGGACTTCACTTCCGCTATCCAGGCGGGCGAAATCTCCAGCGGCAGCAGATCCGGATCGGGGAAATAGCGATAGTCCTGCGCGTCTTCCTTGCTGCGCATCGCGCGGGTCTCGCCGCTGTCGGGATCGAACAGCACCGTGGCCTGCTCGATGACGCCGCCGTCCTCGATCCGCTCGATCTGCCACTTCACCTCGTAGTCGATCGCCTGCTGCATGAAGCGGAAGGAGTTGAGGTTCTTGATCTCGCGCCGGGTGCCTAGCTTGTCCGAACCCTTGGGCCGCACCGAGACGTTGGCGTCGCAGCGGAAGGAGCCCTCCTGCATGTTGCCGTCGCAGATGCCGATCCACTGCACCAGCGCGTGCAGCGCCTTGGCGTAGGCCACCGCCTCGGCGGCCGAGCGCATGTCCGGCTCGGTGACGATCTCCAGGAGCGGCGTGCCGGCGCGGTTCAGATCGATGCCCGACTTGCCGTGGAAATCCTCGTGCAGCGACTTGCCGGCGTCCTCTTCCAGGTGCGCTCGGGTGAGCTCTACGGTCTTCTCGTAGCGGCCGTCGTTCTGGCCGACGGCGATGGCAAGAGAGCCGCCGGAGATCACCGGGATCTCGTACTGGCTGATCTGGTAGCCCTTGGGCAGGTCGGGATAGAAGTAGTTCTTGCGGGCGAAGATCGAGCGCGGCGCGATGGCCCCGCCCACCGCCAGGCCGAAGCGGATCGCGCAGGCCACCGCGGCGCGGTTTAACACCGGCAGCACGCCGGGCAGGGCGATGTCGACGGCGCAGGCCTGGACGTTGGGTGCGGCGCCGAAGGCGGTGGATGCGCCCGAGAAGATCTTCGATTTGGTCCGGAGCTGGGCGTGGGTCTCCAGGCCGATGACAATTTCCCACTGCATGATCAGATATCCTCCGGCATGCGCAGGTGCCAGTCGGTCGCCTGTTGGTAGCGATGCGCGGTATTGAGCATGCGCGCCTCGTCGAAATAGTTGCCGATCAGCTGCAGGCCGACCGGCAGTCCGCCGGCGCCGAAGCCGCAGGGGATCGACATCCCGGGCAGGCCGGCGAGATTGACCGCGATCGTGTAGATGTCCGAGAGGTACATCGCCACCGGATCGTCGCTCTTGGCGCCGACCCCGAAGGCGACGCCGGGCGAGGTCGGGCCCATGATCACGTCGCAGTGCCCGAAGGCCCGGGCGAAATCTTCGGCGATCAGCCGGCGGATCTTCTGCGCCTGCAGGTAGTAGGCGTCGTAGTAGCCGTGGGAGAGCACGTAGCTGCCGATCAGGATGCGCCGCTTGACCTCGGCGCCGAAGCCCTGGGCCCGGCTCTTGCAGTACATGTCGGCCAGATCCGAATACTCCGGGGCGCGATAGCCGTAGCGCACGCCGTCGAAGCGGGACAGGTTGGAGCTGGCCTCGGCCGGGGCGATGACGTAATAGGCCGGCACCGACAGGCCGGAGTTGGGCAGGCCGACCTCGACCGTGACCGCGCCCGCAGCCCGGTACCAGGCCAGCGCCGCCTCCACCGCGGCGCGCACGTCTTCGGACAGTCCCTCGCCGAAGAATTCCCTGGGCAGGCCGATCTTCAGACCGGCCAGGGGCTTGTCGAGGTCGCGCGCATAGTCCTCGACGGGCCGGGCGAGCGAGGTCGAGTCGCGGGCATCGAAGCCGGCCATGGCCGAGAGCAGCAGCGCGCAGTCCTCGGCCGACTTGGCCATCGGCCCGCCCTGGTCGAGCGAGGAGGCGAAGGCGATCATGCCGTAGCGCGAGACCACGCCGTAGGTGGGTTTCAGCCCGGTCAGGCCGCACAGCGCCGCCGGCTGCCGGATCGAGCCGCCGGTGTCGGTGCCGGTGGCGGCGGGCGCCAGGCGCGCCGCGATGGCTGCCGCCGAGCCGCCCGAGGAGCCGCCGGGTACCTTCGCGGTGTCCCAGGGATTCCTCACCGGACCGAAGAAGGAGGTCTCGTTGGAGGAGCCCATGGCGAACTCGTCCATGTTGGTCTTGCCCAGCGTCACCAGCCCCTCGGTTTTGAAGCGCGACACCACGTGGGCGTCGTAGGGGCTGACGAAGTTCGCCAGCATCTTCGAGCCGCAGGTGGTCGCCCAGCCCTCGGTGCAGAAGATGTCCTTGTGGGCGAGCGGAATGCCGGCGAGCGGGCCGGCCCCGCCTGCGGCGATGGCGGCGTCGGCTCGCCTGGCCTGGGCCAGGGTCTTGTCGCGATCGACGCTGATGAAGGCGTTGAGGGTCGGATTGAGGCGTTCGATGCGATCGAGAAACAGCGTCGAGAGCTCGACGCTGGAGATTCTCTTCTGCGCCAGCGCCGCCGACAGTTCCCGGAGCGAGGCCTTGATCATTCGACCACCCGGGGCACCAGGTACAGCCCGGCCTCGACCTCGGGCGCGACCGCCTGGTAGGCCGCGCGCCGGTCTTCCTCGGTGACGATATCCTCGCGCAATCGCTGGGTGAGGTCCATGGCGTGCGCCATCGGCGCTACGCCGCGGGTGTCCACGGCCTGGAGCTGCTCGATCAGGGCGAGAACGCCGTTCAGCTGGTCGCGCGTCTGCGCCGCTTCCGCGGCGGAAATCTCGATGCGGGACAGCCGCGCCAGACGCGCTATCTGGTCAAGGTTCAGAGACATACAGTGACACGCCAGGCTGTGTTGTAAAGCCTGATAGGTTATCATATTGCAGCGTTTTCCCTGTGCCGCCGACCAGACCCACCCTTTACCGAAAGTCCCCGATGTTCAGCTTTCTCCGCTCCTACTTCTCCAACGACCTGGCGATCGACCTGGGCACCGCCAACACCCTGATCTACGTGCGCGGCAAGGGCATCGTCCTGAACGAGCCGTCGGTGGTGGCGATCCGCACCGAGGGCGGCCCCAACGCCAAGAAGACCATCCAGGCGGTGGGCATGGCCGCCAAGCAGATGCTCGGCAAGACCCCGGGCAACATCACCGCGATCCGGCCGATGAAGGACGGGGTGATCGCCGACTTCACCGTCACCGAGCAGATGCTGAAGCAGTTCATCAAGCGGGTGCACGACTCGCGCCTGCTGCAACCCAGTCCGCGCATCATCATCTGCGTGCCCTGCGGCTCGACCCAGGTCGAGCGCCGCGCCATCAGGGAATCGGCGCTGGGCGCCGGGGCGAGTCAGGTGTACCTGATCGAGGAACCGATGGCGGCGGCGATCGGCGCCGGCATGCCGGTTTCCGACGCCACCGGCTCGATGGTGGTGGACATCGGCGGCGGCACCACCGAGGTGGGCGTGATCTCGCTGGGCGGCATGGTCTATTCGGGCTCGGTGCGCGTGGGCGGCGACAAGTTCGACGAGGCGATCATCAACTACATCCGCCGCAATTACGGCATGCTGATCGGCGAAGCCACCGCCGAATCGATCAAGAAGCAGATCGGTTCCGCCTTCCCCGGCTCCGAGGTCAAGGAGATGGAGGTCAAGGGCCGCAACCTGGCCGAGGGCATCCCGCGCAGCTTCACGATCTCCTCGAACGAGATCCTCGAAGCGCTGACCGACCCCTTGAACCAGATCGTCAGCGCGGTCAAGTCGGCGCTGGAGCAGACCCCGCCCGAACTGGGCGCCGACATCGCCGAGAAGGGCATGGTGCTGACCGGCGGCGGCGCGCTGCTGCGCGACATCGACCGGTTGCTGATGGAAGAGACCGGTCTGCCGGTGATCGTCGCCGAGGATCCGCTCACCTGCGTCGTCCGCGGCTCGGGCCTGGCGCTGGAAAAGATGGACAAATTGGGCAGTATTTTCGCGAACGAATAGACGCTGCTCCGTGTAGCTTGGCATGGGCGCAGGAACTTGCGCCTTTGCCGGCGTTCTCATCCTTCAAACCTCCGGAGCAGGCGAAACTCCATTGATGTCCGTCGTCGGCCAAGAGCCGCCTCCGTTCTTCAAACGCGGCCCGGCGCCCCTGGCGCGGCTGGCCTTCTTCCTCGCCCTGTCGCTGCTGCTCCTGGTGCTCGATTTGCGCTACCACACCCTGGAATGGTCGCGTCAGGCCGTGGCCGTCGTCACCTACCCGATGCAGCGCCTGGCTTACGCCCCGGCCGAGGTCGCTGCCGGCGTCGCCGACTACTTCTCCAGCCTGGCCGCGGCCGAGAAAAAAATCACCGCGCTGCGCCGCCAGCAGCTGGAGGACGCCAAGCTGCTGCTGCGCCAGAACGCACTGGAACAGGAAAACCGGCGCCTGCGCGCCCTGCTCGGCATGAAGGAGCGCCAGACGGTCTCCGGCCAGGTGGCGGAGATCATCTACGCAGCGCGCGACCCCTTCTCCCGGCGCGTGATCATCGACAAGGGCACGCGGGCCGGCATCGCCGCTGGTCAGGCGGTGGTCGATGAACTGGGCGTGATCGGCCAGGTGACCCGCGTCTTCCCGATGCTCGCCGAGGTCACCCTGATCACCGACAAGGATCAGGCGGTGCCGGTGCAGGTCCTCAGAAACGGCCTGCGTTCGGTGATCTTCGGGGACGGCAACGGCAGCCTCGAACTGCGTTTCCTGTCTTCCAGCGCCAATATCCGGGTCGGCGACGAACTGGTCACCTCCGGCCTCGATGGCATCTATCTGCCGGGCCTGCCGGTGGCCAGGGTGACGCGCATCGACCGCGACACGACTTATGCCTTCGCCCACATCCGCTGCGAGCCGATCGCCGGCGTCGAGCACCACGGCCAGATCCTGGTGCTCAGCCGGCCGCCGGCGCCGCCGCCGGCGCCGCCCGAGCCGCAAGACAAGCCGGCCAAGGGCAGGGGAGAAAAGAAATGATGCAGCCGACCCACTCCTCCAATCGCATCCTGCTTCCGGTCAGGGGCTGGTTCATCTTCCTGACCCTGATGGCCGCCCTGTTCCTCGACATGATCCCCCTCGGGCGGCTGCCCGGCGTGCCCGACTTCGTGGCACTGGTCCTGGCCTTCTGGTGCGTGCGCGAGCCGTTCAAGATCGGCATGGCCGCGGCCTTCCTGCTCGGCATCGCGATGGACGTCGCCTCGGCCAGCGTCATGGGCCAGCACTCGCTCGCCTACGTGCTGCTCGCCTTCGCCGCCACCGGCCTGTCGCGGCGCATCCTGTGGTTCCCGCTGTCCCGCCAGGCGCTGCACATCCTGCCGCTGCTCCTGGGAACGCAGTTGGTGATGCTCGCCGCGCGGATGATCGCCGGCGCTGCATCCCCAGGCTGGCTCTACTTCCTCTCCAGCTTCACCGCCTGCCTGCTCTGGTACCCGCTAACTTACCTGCTGCTGCTGCCGCAGTACCAGTCGTCGATGGAAAAAGATGAGAACCGCCCGATCTGATCGGTGCTCCCTAACTGATGGAATTCAAGAACCCCGAACAGGAGCTGAAGCGCTTCCACCGCCGCCTCACCGGCGCCGGCAGCTTCGTCCTGGTCGCCTTCGCCCTGCTGTTCGCCCGCTTCGTCTGGCTGCAGGTGATCCAGCACGACTACTATCAGACGCGCGCCGAGGACAACAGCATCTCGCTGGTGCCGATCCTGCCCAACCGCGGCTTGATCCTGGACCGCAACGGCGTCGTGATGGCGCACAACTACTCGGCCTATACGCTGGAGATCACCCCCTCCAAGGTCCACAACCTGAACAAGACCATCGACGCCCTCGCGCAGATCGTCTCGATCCAGCCCAAGGACCGCAAGCGCTTCAAGAAGCTCCTGGAGGAGAGCCGGAACTTCGAGTCGCTGCCGATCAGGACCCGCCTTTCCGACGAGGAGGTGGCGAAGTTCATCGCCCGCCGCTACCGCTTTCCCGGCGTCGACGTCAAGGCGCGCCTGTTCCGTCAGTACCCGCTGAACGAGACGGCCTCGCATCTGCTGGGCTACATGGGCCGCATCACCGACAGCGATATCGATCGCATCGAGAGCAAGGATCAGGAAGACAACTACCGCGGCACCGAACAGTTCGGCAAGTCCGGGCTGGAGCAGCAATACGAGTTTCAGCTGCACGGCCAGACCGGCTTCGAGCAGGTCGAGGTGGACTCCAGCGGCCGTGCCGTGCGGGTGCTGGCACGCATCCCGCCGGTGGCCGGCAACAACCTGACGCTGACCATCGACGCCAAGCTGCAACAGGTGGCCGAGCAGGCCTTCGGCGACCAGCGCGGCGCCCTGGTCGCCATCGACCCCACCACCGGCGGCATCCTGGCGCTGGTATCGATGCCGAACTTCGACCCCAACCAGTTCGTCGACGGCATCGATACCCAGAACTGGGATGAGCTCAACAACTCGCCCGACAAGCCGATGGTCGATCGCGCCCTGAACGGCATCTACCCGCCCGGATCGACCTTCAAGCCCTATCTGGCACTGGCGGCGCTGCAGGACGGCAAGCGCACGCCGCAGCAGACCATCTTCGATCCCGGTTACTTCAGCTTCGGCGGCCACATCTTCCACGACGACAAGCCGGGTGGACACGGCACCGTCGACATGTACAAGGCGCTGGTGGTGTCCTGCGACACCTACTTCTACATGCTGGCCAACGATCTGGGCATCGAACGCATCGCCAGGTTCGTGCGCAAGTTCGGCTTCGGTCAGCGCACCGGCGTCGACATCGAGGGCGAGTCCGAAGGCGTGCTGCCCTCGCCGGAATGGAAGAAGAAGCACTTCAAGACCCCGGAGCAGCAGCGCTGGTACGCCGGCGAGACCATCTCGATCGGCATCGGCCAGGGCTACAACGCCTATACCCCGATCCAGCTCGCCCAGGCGGTTGCCACCCTGGCCAACAACGGCGTGATGTACCGTCCCCACCTGGTAAAGTTCGTCACCGACACCAAGACCGGCGCGGTCACCCCGATCGAACCCAAACCGGAGCGGACGATCCCGCTGAAGCCGGCAAACATCGAGATCGTGAAACAGGCCATGGACGGCGTAAACAGCGACAAGGACGGCACCGGCGCCGGCGCCTTCGCCGGCGCCGGCTACACCTCCGGCGGCAAGACCGGCACGGCCCAGGTATATAGCCTCAAGGGCGCGAAGTACTCCGCGGGCAAGACCAAGGAGAGGCTGCGCGACCACGGCCTGTTCATCGCCTTCGCCCCGGCCGACCAGCCGAAGATCGCGCTGGCCGTGGTGGTCGAGAACGGCGGTTTCGGCGCCCAGTCGGCGGCGCCGATCGCACGCAAGGTGCTCGACTACTACCTGCTCGGCAAGCTGCCCCCGGCACCGCCTGTGCCGACGGACGCCGCCGCGAAGGAGACGAATTGATGCTGACGCCGCAGGGCCGCCCCAAGGCGGAAGCAGCGAATGACAAGGAGTCCCGAAGGGACGAACGGGCGTCACCCCTTTCCTTGGGAAAGGGGTTGGGGGATAGGCTTATATGATCCGCAATCTCTGGCAGCGCCTGATCGCCCCCATCGACCCGCCGCTGATGATCGTGGCTGCGCTGCTGCTGGTCTATGGTCTGGTGGTGGTGGCTTCCGCCTCACCCGAGCGGGTCGGCGCCCAGTTGCTGAACATGCTGGTGGCCCTGGTGGTGATGCGCCTGGTGGCCCAGGTGCCGCCGCAGAAACTGATGCACTTCGCGCTGCCGGTGTTCGTCGTCGGCGTCCTGCTGCTGGTCGCCGTGGCGCTGTTCGGCGACGTCTCCAAGGGCGCGCGGCGCTGGCTCAATCTCGGCTTCATGCGCATCCAGCCCTCGGAGATCATGAAAATCGCCATGCCGATGATGCTGGCCTGGTATTTCCAGAAGCGCGAGACCTCGCTGCGCCTGCGCGAGTACCTGGTGGCGGCGCTGATCCTGCTGCTGCCGGTCGCGCTGATCGCCAAGCAGCCCGACCTGGGCACCGCCATCCTGGTGCTCGCTGCCGGCTGCTACGTCATCTTCTTCGCCGGCCTGTCGTGGAAGGTGATCTTCGGACTGTTCGCGGCGGCGGCCGCCGCCGCGCCGATGGCCTGGTCGATGATGCGCGATTACCAGCGGAGCCGCATCCTGACCCTGCTCAATCCCCAGGCCGACCCGCTCGGCAAGGGCTTCCACATCATCCAGTCGACCATCGCGATCGGCTCCGGCGGCATCTTCGGCAAGGGCTGGGGGCAGGGAACCCAGGCGCAGTTGGAGTTCATCCCCGAGCGCCACACCGACTTCATCTTCGCCGTGCTCTCGGAGGAACTGGGCCTGATCGGCATCACCTTGCTGATGCTGCTCTATGCCTTCCTGATCGGCCGCGGCCTGATGATCGCGGCCAACGCACCGACGCTGTTCACGCGCCTGCTGGCCGGCAGCATCACCCTGATCTTCTTCACCTACGCTTTCGTCAACATGGGCATGGTCAGCGGCATCCTGCCCGTGGTCGGCCTGCCGCTGCCGTTCATCAGCTACGGCGGCACGGCGCTGGTGACCCTGTTCGTCGGCATCGGCATCCTGATGAGCATCCACAAGCACCGGATGCTGGTGCAGAAATGAGCATGGCACGCTGGTGGCTGCTGCCGCTCGCTCTGCTCGCCGCCTGCGGCAGCCAGCCACCGCGGCCGACCATCGAGCGCGGCCCCGCGCCTGCGGCCAGCCCGGCGCCCCAAGCACCGGCACGGATAACCGGCGGCGGCTACTATCAGGACGACGGGCCCGGCGACCATCCGCCGGCAGACCTCGCCGCCATCCCCGACGCCCAGCCCAGGCTGGAGCCGCTCTCCCGGGCCGCCAACCGGCCCTACTCGGTGTTCGGGCGCGAATACGTGCCGATGACCCACCTGGAACCCTACAGTGCGCGCGGCATGGCGAGCTGGTACGGGCGCAAGTTCAACGGCCAGAAGACCTCGACCGGCGAGACCTACGACATGTACGGGATGAGCGCCGCCCATCCGACGCTGCCGATCCCGAGCTACGCCCGGGTCACCAACCTGAGCAACGGCAAGTCGGTGGTGGTGCGCGTCAATGATCGCGGCCCCTTCCTGGAAAATCGCCTGATCGATCTCTCCTACACCGCTGCGGCGAAGCTCGGCATCATCGGCAGCGGCAGCGCCCCGGTCGAGGTGGATAGCATCCTGCCCGGCCAGACCCAGCTCGCCGCAGCGCCGGAGATCGATCCGATCGAGCAGATCGCGCTGGCGACGCAGGCGACGCGGGTCAGCGCACCCCAGGAGCCCGCCCGACTGCCGGAGAGCCGCGACGGCCGTGGCGTCTACCTGCAGTTGGGCGCCTTCGGCAGCCGCGACAACGCCGAGGGCTTCAAGTCCCGCCTGGGCGGGGAGCTGCAGGATCTCGGCGACAGACTGCTGGTCACCGCCACGAACGGCATCTACCGGGTGAAGCTCGGACCGTGGCGGGACGACGCCGAGGCCCGGCGCGTCGCCGAGCGCCTGCGCCGCATGTTCGAGCTGGACTCGATGCTGGTCGTGAGGTAAAGGGGGCTGGCGCGCGGCTGTTATAATTTGCCGCCTGTCCCCCATACCCTTCCCCGATGCGCACCTTGCTGTTCCTGCTGGCCTTGCTGCTCTCGTTCGCGGCGCCGGCGCAGCCCCTGCCGCAGCCGCCCGGCATCGCCGCGCGCGCCTGGTTGCTGCAGGACTACGGTTCGAACCAGATCCTGGCCGGCGGCAACGCCGAGCAGCGCATCGAGCCCGCCTCGCTGACCAAACTGATGACCGCCTATCTGGTCTTCGCCGCCCTGAAGCAGGGCCAGCTCAAGCCGGAACAGTTGCTGCCGGTCTCGGAGCGCGCCTGGAGAGCCCAGGGTTCGCGCATGTTCATCGAACCGGACAAACCGGTGACGGTGGCTGAATTGCTGCGCGGCATGATCGTCGAGTCGGGCAACGACGCCTGCATCGCGCTGGCCGAGGCCATCGCCGGCAGCGAAGCGGCTTTCGTCGAGATCATGAATCACGAGGCGCAGCGCCTGGGGCTCAAGAACACCCACTTCGCCAACGCGACCGGCCTGCCCGACCCGCAGCACTACTCGACCGCGACCGACCTGGCGCGGCTCGCCTCGGCGCTGATCCGCGACTTTCCCCAGTACTACCCGCTCTATTCGCTCAAGGACTACAGCTACAACCACGTCACCCAGGCGAATCGCAATCGCCTGCTGTGGCTGGACCCGCACGTCGACGGCATCCAGACCGGGCACTCGGAGACGGCCGGCTACTGTCTGGTCGCCTCGGCCAAGCGCGGCACGCGCCGGCTGATCTCGGTGGTGCTGGGCGCTGACTCGGACGGCGACCGCGCCGACCAATCGCAGCAACTGCTCAACTTCGGCTTCCAGTACTACGACGCGGTCAGGCTCTACGGCGCCGGCCAGACGATCTCCCGGCTGCGCGTATACAAGGGCGCGCAAGCCACGGTCAGCGCCGGCTTCATCCAGGACTTCACGCTGTCGGTGCCGAAGGGGCAGGCCGGCCAGATCGGGGTGCAGCTCTCCAGCCTGCAGCCGCTCCTGGCGCCGGTCGAGAAGGGTAGCCGTATCGGCACCCTGAAGCTCACGCTCGGCGGCCGGCCCTACGGCGAATACCCGGTGGTGGCGCTGGAGACGGTGCCGGTGGCCGGCCTCCTCGGCCGCGTCTGGGACACCGTGCGGCTGTGGTTCGAATAAAGGAGGCCCCATGATCTACCTGAACGGCGAATTCATGCCCATCGCCGAAGCGAAGGTTTCGGTGATGGACCGCGGCTTCCTCTTCGGCGACGGCGTCTATGAGGTGATCCCGGTGTATTCGAAGCGGCCGTTCCACCTCGCCGAACACCTGAGGCGGCTGCAGGCCAGCCTGGCCGGCATCCGCCTGGCCAATCCGCATAGCGATGCCGAGTGGGCGCAGCTGATCGGCAGCATCGTCGCGCGGGCGGACTTCCCCGACCAGCAGGTCTATCTGCAGGTGACGCGCGGCGCCGACGACAGGCGCAACCACGCCTTCCCGAAGCTCGTCCGGCCGACCGTATTCATCATGACCGAGCCGCTGCTGCCGCCGCCGGCCGAGCAGCGCGAACGGGGCATCGCCGCCGTCTCCGCCGCCGACAACCGCTGGCTGCGCTGCGACATCAAGTCGATTTCGCTGCTCGCCAACTGCCTGCTGCGCCAGCAGGCGGTCGAGGCCGGCTGCGCCGAGACCGTACTGTTGCGCGACGGCTTCCTCTCCGAAGGCGCCGCCTCGAACATTTTCGTGGTGCAGGACGGCGTGCTGCTGGCGCCGCCGAAGACCCACCTGGTGCTGCCCGGCATCACCTACGACGTGATCCTGGAACTGGCGCAGCAGCACGGCCTGCCGTATCAGGTGCGCGATGTGCTGGAGACGGAGGTGCGCGCCGCCTCCGAGCTGTGGATGACTTCCTCGACCAAGGAGGTGCTGCCCATCGTCAGTCTCGACGGCCGGCCGGTCGGCGACGGTAGGCCGGGGCCGGTGTCCGCGCGGATGTATTGCTGGTATCAGGAATTCAAGCGCTCGGTGATGCACCGTGGCTGAGCCAACCGAGCCCTCGCTGCTCGAATTCCCCTGCGACTTCCCGATCAAGATCATGGGCCGGCGCGTCGACGGCTACGCCCAGGCGGTGCTGGAGATCGTGCAGCGCCACGCCCCGGACTTCGACGGCGCCACGGTGGAGATGCGTGCCTCGAAGCAGGGTGGCTATCTCAGCCTGACCTGCACGCTGCGCGCCACCTCGCGCGCCCAGCTCGACGCCCTGTACCGCGAGCTCTCCGCACACCCGCTGGTCAAGGTGGTGCTGTGAATGTTCCCCTGATCGCCAGGCGGCTCGGCCGCGTCGCTTACCAGCCGACCTGGCGCGCGATGCAGGATTTCACCGCCGCGCGCGATGCCGGGACGCCAGACGAGATCTGGCTGCTGGAGCACCCGCCGGTATTCACCCAGGGCATGGCCGGCAGGCCCGAACACCTGCTGCGCGATGCCGGTGTGCCGCTCGTCCAGACCGACCGCGGCGGTCAGATCACCTACCACGGCCCGGGCCAGGTGATCGCCTACCTGCTGCTCGATCTCGGCCGGCGCGGACTCAAGGTGCGCGAGCTGGTGGCGCGCATCGAGCAGGCGGCGATCGAGCTGCTCGCGGCGCACAATGTCGAAGGGCAACGCCGCGCCGGCGCCCCCGGAGTCTATGTCGGAGGCGCCAAGATCGCGGCGCTGGGCCTGCGCGTCAAGGGCGGTCGCAGTTATCACGGCCTGTCGCTGAACGTGGACATGGACCTTTCGCCCTTCGCGGCGATCAACCCCTGCGGCTATCCGGGCTTGAAGGTCACGCAGTTGCGCGATCTCGGCGTCCGCTCCGGTCCGGCCGAGGTCGGCGAACTGCTGCTTCAACAACTGCAAAATCACATCGGGAATCACCATGGCTGAAATCGGCGTCAAGCAGAAGGGCGAGGCCAAGACCTCGCGCATTCCGATCAAGATCGTGCCGGCACAGACGCTGAAGAAGCCCGCCTGGATCCGCGTCAAGGCCGGCTCGGACGCGACCCGCTATAACGAGGTCAAGGGCATCCTGCGCAGCCAGCAGCTCCACACCGTCTGCGAGGAGGCCTCCTGCCCCAACATCGGCGAGTGCTTCGGCAAGGGCACCGCCACCTTCATGATCCTGGGCGACCTGTGCACCCGCCGCTGCCCGTTCTGCGACGTCGGTCACGGCAAGCCACTGCCGCCCGACCCGGAAGAGCCGGAGCAGCTCGCCCGGACCATCGCCGCCTTGCGGCTCCAGTACGTGGTGATCACCAGCGTCGACCGCGACGACCTGAAGGACGGCGGCGCCCGGCACTTCGCCGACTGCATCCGCCGGGTTCGCGAGCTCTCGCCTTCGACGGTGATCGAGGTGCTGGTGCCCGACTTCCGCGGCCGGCTGGAGATCGCGCTCGACATCCTCACCGCGACGCCGCCCGACGTCATGAACCACAACCTGGAGACCGTGCCGCGCCTCTACAAATCGGTGCGCCCCGGCGCCGACTACGCCCACTCGCTGTCGCTGCTCAAGGGCTTCAAGGACCGCAATCCCGGCATCCCGACCAAGTCCGGACTGATGGTCGGCGTCGGCGAGAGCGACCAGGAGATCCTCGATGTGATGCGCGAGCTGCGCGATCACGGCGTGAACATGCTGACCATCGGCCAGTACCTGGCGCCCTCCGGCCACCACCTGCCGGTGCTGCGCTACGTGCACCCGGACGTCTTCGCAGACTACCAGCGCGCGGCGTTGGCGATGGGTTTCGCCAACGCCGCCTGCGCTCCGATGGTGCGCTCGAGCTATCACGCAGACCAGCAGGCGCACGCCGCAGGTATTTGACTGGTCGTCGCCGGCGCTCAAAACTTCTTCTTCGCGAGCGCTCCCGATGGGGAACCGCTTGGGTTCATGCTCAGTCGAACTGGTATTGGTGCTGGCTGAACAGAGGAGAAAAACATGAAGAACGAACCGCGCGCCGAACCGGCCGCCCATGCTGCATCGATTGCCGCGGGCCAGTCTTCGTTGGCCGATATCGGGTCGGGAACTGGGCAGAGATATCACTTTCTGGACGATTTTCTGCACTTGATGTTCCAGCCCAAGAGCGCCATGTTGCCCAGGACCCAGGAGATCAGGCAGCGGCAGCCGCAATACCAGCCCTTGCGGCAATCGAAGCTCAGACCCAATGCCGGCTACCATTTGCCCGACCCGACGATGTCCACGCCGGTCGGCAGCGAATCTCCCGCGATCGAGGTCATGACCGACTTGCGCCGGGTTGCGGCGGTGACCGTCGGTCGCTTCGCCTCGGTCAATGAAGCCAACCAGACCATGATCGCGCGCGGCGTCCGGGCATTGTTCGTGGTCGATGACCACTACACCCTGTGGGGCATTGTTACCGCCACGGACGTCCTGGGTGGCAAGCCGGTGCAAATCACCCAGCAGCGCGGCATCCGCCATGACGAAGTGACCGTGCGCGACATCATGACGCCGGTAGATCGCCTGGAAGTCATCGACCTCAGCGATGTGCTGAGAGCCCGTGTCGGCGACGTGGTGTTAACGCTGGAGCGCTCCGGCCGCCAGCACGCTTTGGTGGTCGACCAGTCGTGGGACTCGGCGGCGGGCCAGAGGCAGATGGTTCGTGGCATCTTTTCGCTCACCCAGATCGCCCGGCAACTGGGCATCACGCTCCAGGGACCGGAAATCGGCAGTAGCTTCGCGGAAATCGCTGCGGCGATCAGGTCGTGAGTCGCCTCAATCGCGACAGCCGGAAGCATCGCGCAAAGCCATGAGCTGATCGGCGAGCGCTGCGCGGTAGCGCAGGGTTTGTTCTTCTGAAGCCAGCGGCCTCTGACGCCGCCGGCTTTTGTGAGAAAATGGCGCTCCATCCGCTGTCGCTCGCCCGCCATGCTCTCCAAGCTCAATCCGCCACAGCGGGAAGCGGTCAAGTATCTCGACGGCCCGCTGCTGGTGCTGGCCGGCGCCGGTTCGGGCAAGACCCGGGTGATCACCCACAAGATCGCCTACCTGGTCGAGGAGTGCGGCGTCTCGCCCGCGCACATCGCCGCCATCACCTTCACCAACAAGGCCGCGCGCGAGATGCAGGAGCGCATCGGCAAGCTCTTGCCGGGCCGGGGGCTCAAGGGGCTGACGGTCAGCACCTTCCACGCCCTGGGCGCACGCATCCTGCGTCAGGAGGCCAAGCTGGTCGGTCTCAAGCCCGGCTTCTCGATCCTCGACGCCGGCGACAGCGCCGCGCTCGTCGCCGAGCTCGCGCGCAACGCCGACAAGGCGCAGGTCCGCGCCCTGCAGACGCGCATCTCAAACTGGAAGAACGCCCTGGTCGATCCGGCGCAGGCGCAGGATGAGGCAGCGGACGCACTGGAGCTCGCCGCGGCGCGGCTCTATGGCGATTACGAGAAGATGCTCTGCGCCTACCAGGCGGTGGACTTCGACGACCTGATCCGCCGGCCGGCGCTGCTCTTCGATGCCGAGCCCGAGGCGCTGGCGCGCTGGGCCGGCCGTCTGCATACCCTGATGGTCGACGAGTACCAGGACACCAACCGCTGCCAGTACCGCCTGCTGACGCTGCTGGCCGGCACGCGCGCGGCGCTCACCGCGGTCGGCGACGACGACCAGTCGATCTATGCCTGGCGCGGCGCCGACGTCGAGAATCTGAGCCAGTTGGCGTGCGACTACCCGCAGCTCAGGGTCATCAAGCTCGAACAGAACTACCGCTCGACCACCAGCATCCTCAAGGCCGCCAACAGCCTGATCGGCCACAACCCCAAGCTGTTCGAGAAACGCCTGTGGTCGGAGCGCGGCCACGGCGATGCGGTCGGCGCCACCGCCTGTCGCGACGGCGAACACGAGGCCGAGCTGGTGGTGATGAAGCTGATGGCGCACAAGTTCGAGCACCGCGGCGCGCACCGCGACTACGCCATCCTCTACCGCGGCAACCACCAGGCGCGCCTCTTCGAGCAGCAGTTGCGCAACCACAAGATCCCCTACCTGCTCTCCGGCGGCCAGTCCTACTTCGACCGCGCCGAGATCAAGGACCTCACCGCCTACCTGCGCCTGATCAGCAACGGCGACGACGACCCCGCCTTCATCCGCGCGCTCACCTGCCCGAAGCGCGGCATCGGCGGCGCCACCCTGGAGGCGCTCGGCCGCTACGCCGGCGGCCGCGAGATCAGCCTGTTCGAGGCGGCCTTCGAGGCCGGCGCCGACAGCCACGTCCCGGCCAAGCAGCTCGCGGGCGTCCGCGAGTTCGGCGAGTTCATCAACCGGATGGCGTCACGTGCCGTGCGGGAGCCGGCCGGCGAAGTGCTGGAGGATCTGGTCCGCGCCATCGACTACGAACGCCACCTGTTCGAGGCCTTCGAGCCGCGCGAGGCCGAGAGCAAGTGGGCGAACGTGCGCGACTTCGTCGACTGGCTTTCCAGGAAGGGCGTCGAGGAGGACAAGGGCCTGCTGGCGCTGACCCAGAGCGTGGCGCTGATCACCATGCTCGACAAGCAGGAGCAGGACAGCGACGCGGTGCAGCTCGCCACCCTGCACGCCGCCAAGGGCCTGGAGTTCAGGCACGTGTTCCTGGTCGGCGTCGAGGAGGGCATCCTGCCGCACCAGAGCGCAGTCGATGCCGGCAATATCGAGGAGGAGCGGCGCCTGATGTACGTCGGCATCACCCGCGCCCAGCACAGCCTGCACCTGTCCTGGTGCGCGCGGCGCAAGCTGGGGCGCGAGTGGCGCAACTGCCAGCCCTCGCGCTTCATCGCGGAGATGGGCGACGATCTGAAGATCGCTGGGGGCAAGGAGGACGCCCCGCCGGACAAGGCCGCGGGCCGCGCCCGCTTCGCCCAGTTCAAGGCGCTGCTGGGTGAAGCGTAGCGTCGCCCGGTTGGGCGATCACTTCGACTTGAAGTTCGCCCCCGATTTGTCCGCCATATAGACGATGGCACGGGTCAGTTCCAGCTCGCTGGCGTCCGAGCCGCCCTTGGGCGGCATGGCGTTCTTGCCGGCGGTGGCGGATTTCACCAGGGCGTCCAGGCCCTTGGCGATGCGCGGCGCCCAGGCAGCCTTGTCGCCGATCTTCGGCGAACCGGCGGCGCCGGTGCCGTGGCAGGCGGAGCAGACGCTGTTGACCAGTTCCTCGCCGGTCCTCGGCGCCTTCGCGGCGCCCGCACCACTCGCGGCGCTCGACGCCAGCTCGACCTTCGCCACCGGCTGGATGCGCGCGTCGACCGCCGCATCGTCGCCCGTCGCCTGGTTGCTTAGGACGAGCGACGGAATGAGGTTCGAGGCCAAGGTGATCAGGAAGATGAGGAAGAGCAGGGCGGAGACAGCGAGCAATACGGTCGACTGCACGTTCGACTGCGACTTGCCGTCGTTGGTGGGTTGATGTTCGGCCATGATGGGATCCTTGATGACTGAAGGGCGCTGAAAAGTGGCCGATTATAGCGGCTTTGTCGGCACCGTCACAGGTCCGGCACGGCATGGACGGGAACCGGCAAAAGCGTTATGCTTGCGCCCCTCTCGCGCCCGTAGCTCAGCTGGATAGAGTGCTACCCTCCGAAGGTAGAAGTCGCACGTTCGAATCGTGTCGGGCGCACCAGCCATACAGCAAAGAGGGCACTGGATTCCAGTGCCCTCTTTGACTTCAGGGCTCCGCAGGTAGCATCGCATAACGACATGCGTTATAGTTGGCCATGATCATAGGGTTTACATCCAAGGAAACAGAGAAAATCTGGCATGGAAAAGTGTCGCGCCGGTTGCCTCGTGATATTCAGCAAGTCGCTTTGCGGAAACTGTTCATGTTGGACAAGGCGCAGTCGTTGAATGATCTTCGCATTCCGCCGGCAAATCGGCTTGAAGTATTGAAAGATGATCGAGAGGGACAGCACAGCATTCGTATCAATGATCAATGGCGGATCTGTTTTGTGTGGACGGATAACGGTCCGGGCGCCGTCGAGATAGTCGATTATCATTGAGGAGATGGGAATGGATAAATTGAAGAATGTTCACCCTGGCGAAATACTCTTCGAAGAGTTTCTGCGCCCGATGGAAATTAGCCAAACCAGGCTGGCGCATTCGATTGGCGTGCCACCGCGTCGTATCAACGAAATTGTGTTGGGCAAGCGCGGTATCACTGCGGATACTGCACTGCGCTTGGCCCGAGTATTCGGCACATCCGTTCAATTCTGGATGGGTTTGCAGGATGAATACGAATTGCGTGAAGCACGTAACGCAATCAAGGATCAACTGGACCATATGACACCGATTGCGGCATGACTTCCCCCCGGTCAAGCAAGTGTATGACCTGTTTCCAGTGCCCTCTTTGACTTCCGGTCTCCGCACAGACCTTGCTGCCGTGGTGGAGAATGACCTTCACGCTGCCTCTGATCACTAGACTCCGCGTTCCTTGCGTTCGCGTTCGATCTGGATGATGTAGCGCTGTATCAGCTTCATCATCGCCCCCGGCAGCTTGACGAACTCGCAGCCGGAGCGCTGCAGGATCTTGCCATTGGCAGCGGTGATGTCGTAGATGTTGCGTACGCGCATGTCGAAGCTGATCATGCCGACGTTGGGCAGATTGATGCTGGCACCAAAGAATTGCGCATCCAGCGCCAGGGTGGCAGCGCCGGGAGGCATCACCAGACAGACGCCGCCACAGCTGATATTGAACACCACCGCCGACACCGTCTTGATCGAACCGTCCTCCTGCGGTAGCGGAATGTTGGCCCGCAGCGGGTTGGCCATGGGCGTCGTCAAGCGATAATATTCGCGCCGCTGCAGACGGAACAGGGCAGCCGGGACGTCGCTCTGGAAGGCGTCGCGGCCCTGGTATTTGGCCGGCCTGACGCCGTTCAGCATGAACTGGATCTTGATCCTCTCCTTGCTCGATATGCAGTTGATCTTGTCTGCCCGCAGCAACTTGCGGTTCATCTCCATATTGCTGCCATAGTCGAAGATCACGGTCTTGCCGTCGGGCGACATTTCGAGCAACGAGGTCAGGAGAAAGTCATGACCGTGATTGAAATAGAAGGTGATGAGCGAACCGGCCTCGCGCATGCCGCGCAGGATCATGAGCGTCTCGGCGGGCGAGGTCGGCTCATACTCGCTGTATTCGTCGGCGGTATCGGGCGCCTGCTCCCCAGCCTGCACCGGCTGGCCTGCCTGGCCGTCCCCTGAATCGGCAGTGACGGATTGCGCCGTGCGGCCAGATACCGCATCCTGCGGTTCGTGCACCGCGGCTCGCGCCTGGGTTAGCACGCCCTCGATAAATTGTTCCATCGAAGGCATCTCGAACCAGGAGCCGCTCGAGGTGACGATTTTCTCGAAACCCCGCCGACTGCTCTCGCCCGCTATCCAGTCGCGATAGCTTCTGAGGCTGCCGGCAAAAGTCGCGAGCAGCTTCTGCGCGGTCAATTTGCGCTCGCTTTCGAGCGCCACCAAGTCGCGATAATTTCTAAGGCTGCCGACCAGGGTGGTGAACAGCTTCTGCGCGGTCAACTCGGTCTTGGTCTTGTAGTCGTTGATCTCGTGGGCGACGATGACTTCCTGCGCCGGTGCCAAGCCAGCCTGACCGGTGCGTAGGACGATCCTGACCAGCTTGTTGCCCAGTTCGGTCCGGATCCTGTTCGCGAGGATCAGGCCGGCGTCGTCAGATTCCATGACCACGTCGAGAAGAATCACGGCGATATCGGGATTGTCGGCCATGATCCGGAAGGCTTCTGCCCCCGTATAGGCGTGGAAGAAGCGCAAGGACTTGGCTTCGAACGAGAAGTTCCTCAGCGCCAATACGGTGACGTCATGAACCTCCTTCTCGTCATCGACGATGAGGACATACCAGTGGCCATCGTCATTGGCCGCCTCTTTCTCGTCCGGCGCGAATACCAGGTCGCCTGCTGCGACCTCATCACGCTTGAGCCCGTTATTCATGCTCGTTCGTTCCTTGCAAAGCGGTCTCGCAACCACGACCGATGGTCCGCCCGAGTCTCCGATTTGCACGAGACCGGCGGCACTGATGACTGCAATAAAGATTAGCCCTAAAACAATCGAGGTGCAACGGTTGGGGCTGACGGCTCGGGGGGTTCCGCCAGCGGCCACTGGATGGCGAAGGTGGTGCCTTGGCCGGGCTGGCTGCGGCAGCCGATGCTGCCCTTCAAGGTCTGCGTGATCAGGTTATACACGGTGTGCAAGCCCAGGCCGCTGCCGCCGACGCCGCGCTTGGTGGTGAAGAAGGGATCGAAGATCTTGGCCAGGACTTCGGAGCTCATTCCCTTGCCGTCGTCGCTGAACTCCAGTTCCAGCCGGTCGTCGGGCTTCCTCACCACGATGCGGACCATCCCTCCCGGCCGCTCGTCATGGGCGTGGGTGAGCGCATTCATGACCAGGTTGGTGATGATTTGCGAGAACATCCCAGGGTAACTGTCGATCTCGATTTCCTCGGCGCAGTCGATGGCGTAGCTGACCCCCGTTTTCTTCAAAGCCGGCCTCAGGCTGGTCAGGATATCCTCCAGGTAAGCCCTCACCTTGAACCGCCGCCGGCTCTCGCTCGACTGGTCCACGGCGACCTGCTTGAAACTGTTGATCAGCCCTGCGGCGCGCCCCAGGTTGTTGAGTATCATTCGGCTGGACTGCTCCGCCACCGCCAGGTACTGTTCCAGGTCGGCCTTCTTCATCTGCCCCTGGCGGTACAGCGCGGTCAGCCGCCGCGTCTCGTCCTCGAGGGTGGAGGCCGCGGTCACGCCGACGCCCACCGGCGTATTGATCTCGTGGGCAACTCCGGCCACCAAGCCGCCCAGCGCGGCCATCTTCTCCGACTCGACCAGATGCTTTTGGGCCTGCTGCAAGCTCTCCAAGGTCAGCTTGAGTTCCTCGTTCGAACGACTGAGGTCTTGCGTGCGCAGACCAAGCTGTATCTCCGCCCGCTTGCGTTCGGTGATGTCCTGAAACGAGCCGTAAAGCCGGTAGCGCTCCGCGCCGGTCGCCGGTCGCAACAGCTTCGAGATGGCGCGCATGTAGCGGACCGACCCATCGGTATGCCTCACCAGCAATTCGCATTCGTCTGGCTGCCCGGGCACCAGTGCCGCAAGGTGCTGGCCGAAAGGCATTTCATCGTCGGCGACGGAACAGCGCCAGAGGTCCTCCGCCTGCAGTCGATCGGCACTCAGCCCGAACAGCTGCTCGCACGAGCCCGCCAGCCAATCGATGCGGAAATCGCCCTCCTGCTTCCGGGAGCAGGAGTAGATGAGGTCGGAGCTCATGGCTGAAACGATGCGGTAGCGCGCCTCGCTCTCCGCCAGATTCACCGCGAGCCGCTCCTTCTCCAGCCCCAGGCGTATCGCGGCATCGATCGTCTGATGCAGGAAACGCGCGCTGGCAAGCATGGCGACCAGGAATACGACGGTCATGAATCCGAATGCCCAGTGGAGCGGCGAATCCGCCTGCAGCAATATGCGGGCCGACGTCGGCAGGCAAACCAGCAGCGCGAAGGTCCTGAAGGCCGCCGGCACCGGCCCCAGGATCGGGACGGCCCCCGCCACCATCCCGCCGAGTACCAGCCCGGTAAACAACAGCGCTCGATCCGGCGCGTTCCACAATAGCAATGCGCTTCCAGCCCCCCATGCGGCAGCAAGCAGCGCCGTGGCAAAGAGATAGCGCTGCCGCCACATCGGCGCCGCGGCGACGTCTCGCTCCCCCGCCCGGAAGCGCCGGGCCAGTTCGTAGCGACCGACCGCGGTGGCAACGACGACGCTCCACCAGACGAAGGTAGCGCCGGCCGCGGTATGAAGCGTGGCATCGACATAGGCGAGCAGGGAGGCAATCGCGATGGTGACCGCCAGCGCAACGTGCGCATTGCGATAGAGCAGCGCGGTCTTTTGGCGTTGCGCTTCAGCTTCGATGTCCGACGCGGCCTCGGCCGGTCTGACATCAACCATCTCGTTGCCGGCACTCATCGTCATCAGGGCAACTCCAGGAAGGCTTCTGTCGGTTTGTGGTGACGCCCGAGCATCTTAGCCGTTTTGCATTCGGGGAAGGAGGTTCGCGGACCGGCGGGCACTTCTCGGCCGCGCCTGTTGGTATGATGGCCGTGCCAGACCACAACCGGGACGCTGCCTATGATCTCCAACCTGACGCCCTTCCTGCTCCACTGGGGACTCACGGCGCTGTCGCTCTGGGCGGCGAGCTACGTGTTCAGCGGCATCCGTTTCGCGACCGTCTCGTCGCTGATCGTCTCCGCGCTGCTGCTCGGCTTTGTCGACGCCATCGTCAGGCCGCTGTTGATCATCCTCACCCTGCCGCTGACCCTGGTGACGCTCGGCCTGTTTCTGCTGGTGATCAACGCCCTGATGCTGCTTTTGGTCTCGTCGCTGGTTCGCGGCTTCACGATATCGGGCTTCTGGACCGCCTTCTTCGCCAGCATCTTCATCTCGCTGCTGAGCCTGCTGCTCGGTGCCTTTCTGGATGGCAGCGGCACGTCGTGGCGGCCGATGGGCAACGGTCTGTGGGTCTGAGGCTCCCGATCAACCGGCGATCCGTAGCGCGCTTGTCGGTGGTTTCCGAATCGCTTAACATCCGGCCACTTCCCGCAGTCACAGCCACGATCCGATGATGAAATTCCGCGTCATTCCCGTCACGCCCTTCCAGCAGAACTGTTCGCTCCTGTGGTGCGACGAAACCGGTGAGGCTGCGGTGGTCGATCCGGGCGGCGACCTGCCGCTGATCGTGGACACCGCCAGACAACTGCAGGTGCGCATCGTGAAGATCCTGCTCACCCACGGCCACATCGACCACGCCGGCGGCACCGCAACGCTCGCCGCGCAACTGGGTGTGCCGGTGGAGGGGCCGCAAGAGGAGGAGCGCTTCTGGATCGATCAGTTGCCGCAGCAGGGCAAGATGTTCGGCTTCCCCCGGGTCGAGGCCTTCACCCCCGACCGCTGGCTGAACGACGGCGACCAGGTGAGCTTCGGCCACGTCTCCCTCGAGGTGCGCCATTGCCCCGGCCACACGCCCGGGCACGTGGTGTTCTACAACGCCGAGACGAAGCTGGCGATCGTCGGCGACGTGCTGTTCCAGGGCTCGATCGGCCGCACCGACTTCCCGCGCGGCGACCACGACACCCTGATCCGTTCGATCCGCGACAAGCTCTGGCCGCTGGGCGACGACGTCGCCTTCATTCCCGGCCACGGACCGATGTCGACCTTCGGCGCGGAGCGGCGCAGCAACCCCTACGTCGGCGACTAGTGCCGGGTTTGTCGCCGGGGAATCGTTACCCAACTCAGGACGGCAGCAGGCCTGCTGCGCAGGTGTAAGCGCCCGCCTGACTTTCGACGATGAGTTACTGGGTCAGCGTCACCACACCTTCTGCGCAGGTGTAAGCGCCCGTCTGACTTTCGACGATGTGTTACTGGATCAGCGTCACCACACCTGCTGCGCAGGTGTAAGCGCCCGCCTGACTTTCGACGATGAGTTACTGGGTCAGCGTCACCACACCTGCTGCGCAGGTGTAAGCGCCCGCCTGACTTTCGACGATGAGTTACTGGGTCAGCGTCACCACACCTGCTGCGCAGGTGTAAGCGCCCGTAATTGCCCCGGGTAACAACCCCCGGGACAAAACGGGCGCTAAAACTCCAGCGGGTCTACGTCGAGGTGCCAGCGCAGGTCGCGCGGCGCCTTCTGCTGATACAGCTTTTCCACCCACGCCGCCAGAAATGCCTGCAGCGCCGTCCGGCTGGACGACTCGGCCAGGAGTTGCGCCCGCTCCAGCGCCATCATCCGATACAGGCGCATCGGCACCGGGTCATAGAGGCTGGCCCCGTCTGGCAGCAGCGGCTTCGCGCTCGCCGCGGCGATCTTCAGGAAGGCCAGCGCGTCTTCCAGCTGCCTGGCCTCGGCGCGCAGCAGCACCTGGAAGGTGTACGGCGGAAAGCCGGCGGCGCGCCGCTCTTCCAGTTGCACCCGGGCGAAACTCGGGTAGTCGTGGGCGACCAGCGCCTGATACAGCGGGTGGCTCGGATACTCGGTCTGGATCAGCACCTCGCCGGCCAGCGCGGCGCGCCCGCTCCTGCCGCCGACCTGCATCAACTGGGAGAAGAGACGCTCCGGCGCGCGAAAGTCGGCGGCGAACAGCGCGGCGTCGGCACCGACCACGCCGACCAGGGTCAGCCGCGGAAAATCGTGGCCCTTGGCCAGCATCTGGGTGCCGACCAGGATGTCGGCGCGGCCCTCGTGGATCGTCGTCAGCAGCGCCTGCCACTTCTTCGGCGTGCTGGCGGAATCGCGGTCGACCCGGAGGATGCGCGCCCCCGGGAAACGGACGGTGAGGCTCTCCTCCAGGCGCTGCGTGCCGCGGCCAAAGGGGTGAATATCGACATTGCCGCAGTCCGGGCAATGGTTCGGGATGAGCGCCTCCAGGCCGCAGTGGTGGCAGCGCAGACGGCGATCGGCGAGATGCACGACGAGGTTCGCGGCGCAGCGGTGGCAGCGGCTCACCCAGCCGCAGGCTGGACAGGCCAGCACCGGGGCGTAGCCGCGGCGGTTCAGGAACACCAGGCTCTGCTCGCCCCGCGCCAGGCGCGCTTCGAGCGCGGCCAGCAGGGCAGCGCTGATGCCCTCCTGCAGCTTCTCGCGGCGGGTGTCGATCGCGCGCACCGCCGGCATCGCTTCGGCGACGGCGCGGCGCGACAGTTCGAGCAGCCGATAGCGGCCGCTGCCGGCGTGGTGGAAGCTCTCCAGCGAGGGAGTCGCCGAGCCGAGCACGATCGGCACGCCGCGCTGATATGCCCGCCACACGGCAACGTCGCGCGCCGAGTAGCGCAGGCCTTCCTGCTGCTTGAACGAGGCATCGTGCTCCTCGTCGACGACGATCAGGCCGAGCCGGGGCAGCGGCGAGAACACCGACAACCGGGTGCCCAGGACGATATCGGCGCGACCTTCGAGCGCCGCGATGAAGCCGCGCGAGCGCGCCGCCTCGCCCATGCCGCTGTGCGCCGAGACCACCGTGGCACCGGGGAAGCGGGCGGCGACGCGCGACTCCAGTTGCGGCGTCAGGGCGATTTCCGGCACCAGCATCAGCGCCTGCCCTCCCTGGGCCAGGATCTTTTCGATCAGGCGCAGATACACCTCGGTCTTGCCGCTGCCGGTGACGCCGTGCAGCAGGAAAGCGGCATAGCGGCCGAAGCCGGCGGCGACCGCCGCGACGGCTTCGGCCTGCTCGGGCAGGAGTTCCGGCGGCGATGGTACTGCGGCATCAGGCGCGGCCTTGAGCTTGCGGCTGGCCGGCAATTTGCCTCGGCGCAGCTGGGGCGGCAGCGCCAGGGCGATCACCTCGCCCAGCGGATGCTGATAGTAGCGGCTGCAGAACTCTGCGAGAGCCAGCCAGTCGGCCGGCAAAGCCGGCAGCTCGCGCAGGATTTCGCCGGCCGGCTTGAGCTTGTCGCGCTCGCTGGTTGCCGCCACCGCGACGATCATGCCGAGCTTTTCGCCGCTGCCGAAAGGCACCCGGACGCAGCGGCCTACGTCTTCCGGCGTGGCGCCAGCCACAGCGTAATCGAACAGCCGGGGCAGGGGAACGTCGAGCGCGACGCGCAGGATATGCAAGTTCATTAAGTGATCAGGGAGTTGTCGAAAAAATCTTCGATTCAACTTCGTCTTTGATGGCTAATCCATTGCCGAGAAAGGGGAATGGACTGCACTATTTTTCCTGTGGATAAATATGTGAACAATTTCGCGGAAAATCGCCCGTCCGCCGAGCGGGCCGGACGATTCGCCTCGCCCGGGCATTTGTAACTGAATATATCAGTTATTAATCAAAAACATGCACGCAATTCCCAGACCCAGTCTGGGATCCGGGGCTGGTTCCGATTTATCCACGTATCTGTGTATAAGTCGGACCTGGAGAGCAAATCTATGCTGCGCTGCACTCTCTTCGGCAAGCCCGTCCTCAGGCCGTTGCGCGCAGTCTCCGGCTGTGCTCGTGCACCGCATTGACGAGGGCCGCGACGGTATCGGGTGGGGTGAATTGCGAAATGCCGTGGCCCAGGTTGAAGACATGGCCGCCACCCGGTCCGGCAGAATGAAAGTCGTCGAGCACGCGCCGCGCTTCAACCGCCACCGCCTCGGGCGCGGCGAACAGTGCGACCGGATCGAGGTTGCCCTGCAGCGCGACGCGGTCGGCGACGCGCCGGCGCGATTGCCCGAGGCTGGAAGTCCAATCAAGACCGACCGCATCGCAGCCGATCGCGGCGATGTCCTCCAGCCACTGGCCGCCGCCCTTGGTGAACACGACGCTCGGCACGACGCTGCCGTCGTGCTCCCGGATCAGTCCGGCAACGATGCGCTGGAGATAGGCCAGGGAGAATTCGCGGTAGGCGCGGGAAGAGAGCGCGCCGCCCCAGGTATCGAAAATCATCACCGCCTGGGCCCCGGATTCGATCTGGGCATTGAGGTAACTGGTCACCGCTTGCGCGGTCACCTCCAGCACATGGTGGAGCAGGTCGGGTCTATCGTAGAGCATGGTCTTGACGCGGCGGAAGTCTTCCGAGGCGCCGCCCTCGATCATGTAGCAGGCGAGCGTGAACGGGCTGCCGGAGAAACCGATCAGCGGCACCGAGTTGTCCAGTGCGCGCCGGATCTCGGCCACCGCATCCATGACGTAGCGCAGGTGGTCATAGGGATCGGGTGCGGCCAGCGCGCGGATCTCCCATTCCTCGCGCAGCGGCCGCTCGAACTTCGGCCCTTCGCCGTCGGCAAAATAAAGGCCTAGGCCCATCGCGTCGGGCACGGTGAGGATGTCGGAGAACAGGATCGCGGCGTCGAGATCGAAGCGCGCCAAGGGCTGCAGCGTCACCTCGCAGGCCAGGCTGGGGCTCTTGCACAGGTCGAGAAAACTGCCGGCGCGGCGGCGTGTCTCGCAGTATTCGGGCAGGTAGCGGCCCGCCTGGCGCATCAGCCAGACCGGGGTGTACTCGACCGGCTGGCGCAGCAGGGCGCGCAGGAAGGTGTCGTTCTTGGGACGGGTCATGATCGGGTGCGGCAAGCAAAACCGCGATTCTACCCTCTTGCGCGACCGCTCCGGGCGCCACGCGAGGGGGCCGGGGGGAAGGTCAGCCACGCCGCCGGGCCGCGCCCCGCAGGAAGTCCCCTTGGGGGACCCCAAGGCGGGGCAGCGTAGACGCTGCGAGCGTAGCGAGCCGTCGTCACCCCCTTCCTTGGGAATGGGGCTGGGGGAAAGCTCATTCCTCCTCCTTGCGCCCGGTACGCAGGCCGAGATCCTTGAGCTTGCGGTAAAGGTGGGTGCGCTCAAGACCGGTCTTCTCCGACAGCCGGGTCATGTTGCCCGACTCCAGGCGCAGGTGGTGCTCGAAATACAGGCGTTCGAAGACCTCGCGCGCCTCGCGTAGGGGCAGCGCCATGACCTCGCCGTTCAGCCCCCCGAGCGCAGCGGATTCCAGGGCCGCGTTGGGAGCGAGCAGGCGGGTCACGTCCTCGGCGAGGATTTCTTCCTCCAGCGCGGTGAGCGCCAGCGACTTCACCGCGCCCTTCAGTTCGCTATAGCCGCCCGGCCAAGTATGCTGGCGCAGGGCGTTCAGGGCGCCGGTGGATAGACGGCGCGGTGCCAGCTCGCCCGATTCGCAAAGGTGGGCGAGCAGATGAACCGCGATCTCCGGGATCTCGTCGCGCAGTTCGAACAGCGTCGGCGCGCCCAGCCAGACCGCGAACAGGCGTTCGAGCTGCGCCTCCTCCCAGCCCTGCGCCAGCAGCGCCGTGGCATCGAGCGCGGTGGCCGCCGCCAGGTGCAGGCCGAACCGCTCCAGGCGCTCGGCGGCGAACAGCAGGTTCTTCTGCTGCAGACGGCTCAAGCGCCCGAGTTCTTCCGCATAGAGCACGCCGCCGGCCGCCGCCTGCAGTATTTCCAGGGTCAGGGGCACGCTGTCTTGCGCCAGATCGATCCAGGCCTTGCCCGGCACCAGCAGGGTGCGCGCGGTCAATTCGACGATGCCGCCCGGCGCCGACTTGAGCATCACGATGCGGCTCTTGGCGGCCAGTTGCTCGAGCCGCCGCTTGAGATCCCGCAATGGCGCCGAACGCCCGAAGGCGGCCAGGGAGAGGCTGCCGGCGGCGGCCAGCGGCACCTTGGCGAGCGCACGCTTGACCGCGGCGAGCAGCTTTTGCAGGGCGATCGGCTTCTCCAGAAAATCCATCGCGCCGATCTTGGTCGCTTCCACCGCGGTGTCGATGGTGCCGTGCCCGGACATCATGATCACCGGCATGGTGAGCTTGCCGCTGCCGGCCCACTCCTTCAACAGGGTGATGCCGTCGCTGTCGGGCATCCAGATGTCGAGCAGCACCAGATCGGGACGCCCGGCCTCGCGCGCGGCGCGCGCGGCGGCCGCGCTTCCGGCCAGCGCCACATCGTAGCCCTCGTCGCGGAGAATCTCCGAGAGCAGCTCGCGGATGCCCATTTCGTCATCAACCACCAGTATCTGAGACATAGCTTCCGTAAATGCTGTTGGCTAAAGGAGGCGGCGCTCGGCGCCGCCCGCAAGCGGCAGGCGGATCGTCACCTCGGCGCCGCGCGGCGTCCGATTGGCGATGCGGACCTCGCCGTGATGCTCGTCGATGATCTTCTTGACGATCGCCAGGCCCAGGCCGGTGCCCTTGGCCTTGGTGGTGACGTAGGGCTCGAAGGCGCGCGCCAGGATCTGCGGCGGAAAGCCGCCGCCCTTGTCGCGCACCGAGAGCAGCACCGCGCCTCCCTCCCGGCCGGTGGTCACCAGGATCTCGGGCCGCGGCTCGTCCTGCTGCGCATCCGCCGCGTTCGCCAGCAGATTGTGGATCACCTGGCGCAGCTGGGTCTCGTCGCCCGACACCCGCGGCAGATCGACGGCGAGCTCGGCCAGAACCTTCACCTGAGCGGTCTCATAGAGTACCAGCACTTCGCTCACCAGGGCGTTGAGGTCGAGCGGGCGCAATTGCGGCGGCGGCGAGCGCGCGTAGTCACGGAAGTCGTTGACCATGCTTTTCATCGCCTCGACCTGGTTGACGATGGTCTGGGTCGCCCGAAGAAGCAGGTCGCGCGCCGCCGGGTCGAGCTTGTCGGCCAGCTTGTGCTGCAGGCGCTCGGCGGAGAGCTGGATCGGCGTCAGCGGGTTCTTGATCTCGTGGGCGAGACGGCGCGCCACCTCGCCCCAGGCCGCCGAGCGCTGCGCCGCGATCAGATAGGTGATGTCGTCGAAGACCACCACCAGGCCGCCGCCGCCCGCGTCGGGCAGGGTCGAGCCGCGCAGCAGCAGCACTTGCGGCGCGGCGCCGGGCCGCTCGATCTCGATCTGACGCTGCCATTCGCCGGCGCTCTCGAAGCCCTCGCGGATCGCCGCCTTGAGCCCGTCGTGGCCCGGCCATTGGGCAAACGCACGCCCAGCCACCGCGGTCAGGTCCGCGCCCAGGATGGCGTAGGCGCCGCGGTTGGCGGCGCGCAGCAGGAAATCGCGGTCGAAGGCCAGCACGCCCGCCGAGAGGTTGGCCAGCACGCTCTCGAGATAGGCCCGCGCCGCTTCCAGTTCGGCCCGATGGCGCTCCGCCTCGCGCCGGGCATCGTCCAGCTGGCGCGTCATGCGGTTGAACGATTGGGTCAGCACGCCCAGCTCGTCGGGCGTCTCCAGCGCCGCGCGCGGGGAGAAGTCGCCCGCCGCCACCGCCCGCGTACCCTCGGCCAGAATCAACAGCGGCGCCGCCAGCCGCTGCGCCAGGAAGAAGGCCAGCGCTATGGCCGCGAACAGCGCCAGGAGCAGGGTCAGGGTCAGGGTCAGGGTGTAGATGTGCTTCAGTCCGTCCCGGCCGAGCGACAGCTCCTGGTAGTCGCGGTGAGCCGCCTCGACGATTCCCGCGCTGCGGGCGATCGATGGCGCCACCGCCTGGGTGAGCTGCAGCACGCGCGTTTCCACTGACAGCGCACCGCCGGTGACCGGCACCAGCACCCGCAGGGTCAGGCCGGTGGCGGCGTCGCCCTCGATCAACGACAGGCCCCGGCCCTGCCGCGCCTGGCGCAGCTGCGCGGCGCTGGGCAGCTCGGGCAGCAGGCTGGAAAGATCGCCGGAGCTGTTCGCCAGCACCTGGCCAGTGGCCGAGAGCAGCGTCGCGCTTTGCACGCCGGCTTGCTCGCGCAGGCGGTTCAGCCGCGCCGGACCGGCCGACTGGGGGTCGCCCAGATCGAGTGCCATGCTGCGCGCCTTGTCGGCCAGCTCGCCGAGCAGACTGTCGAGCACGTTGCGGCCGAGGTCCAACCCACCCTCCAGAGCAGACTCGACGCGCACGTCGAACCAGGATTCGATGCTATTGACCGCGAACTGCATCGACACCGCATACACCAGCGCGCCGGGCAGCACCGCCATCAGCGCCAGCATCAGGAGCAGGCGCGACTTCAGACGCGAGCCGAACACGCCCTGCCGATACTCGCGCCACAAGACGAAGAGCTGCACCATCACCAGCGCCAGCAGGGCGACCGCAACCACGGCGTTGAGGCCCAGGAGCAGCGGATAGTCGCGCGCGAACAGCGCCGTGTTGGAACTGGCCGAGGCCAGCAGAAAGAGCAGGATCGCGGCGACCGCGGCAGCGACGATGGCGAGGATCCTCATTTGCTCGCGGCTCCGCTCCCCGGCGTTCCCGGCATGAACTGCCAGCGCAGGGTCTGGGCATCGACCTGCCAGCCGCTGTTGGCGATGGCATCGACCTGGAAGGGCTTGGGTAACTGCTGGCGGTCGAGCGACAGGCGCAGCGCCGCCTGGTAGACGTCGCCCGCCTTGACCTCGCCCTTGCCCACCACCGGCAGGGCGAAGACGCGCCCCATCACGCGCAGCGCCTCACCCAGGGTGGCGAAGCTCTGATACAGGCCGCCGCTGGCGAGCCGGTACTGACGCGTCAGCGCATCGTAGGAGAGGCGGTAATTGATCGTCTTGCCCGCGATATGCTCGTTCACCCAGTACCAGCGATTGCGGGTCAGGTCGAACTCGAGCAGAAAATAGAGCGGTACGCCGCGCGAGACGGCCTCCTCGAGGTGCGCGCCGAGATCGACCTTGAACTCGGCGGAGAGCAGGTAAGCGTCGTCGCCGGCAATCAAGCGAGCGCTGACCGGCTCGATCGCGCCGGCGCGGCTCGCCGCCGGCAGCACGAACAATGCCAGCACGAGCAGCCACAGCGGCCAACGCATCGGACGAAGGTACGCGGACTCAGCCGCGCTTCTGCAGCAATGCATAGAAGAAACCGTCATGTTCCGCTTGCGGCGTGAGTTGCCAACCGGTCTGCCCTTGCGGCGCCCCCCCCGCACCGGTCGGCATCAGCAGCGCATCGGCATGGCGTGCAGCGAAAGCGGCGAGCTGCTGCGCATTTTCCTGGGGAAACAGCGAACAGGTGCAGTAGAGCATTCTGCCACCGGCAGCGAGCACGCGCCACAGAGCATCGACGATCTCGGCCTGAACGCGACCGAAACCGGCGAGGTCGGATTCGCGCCGCAGCCACTTGATGTCGGGATGGCGACGCACCACGCCGGAGGCAGAGCAGGGGACGTCGGCGAGGATACGCTCGAACGGCCGGCCGTCCCACCAGTCGCCGAGGATCCGGCAATCGGCCGCCTTGATCGAGGCCGCGAGGCCCAAGCGTTCCAGGTTCCCGGTGATGCGCGCGGCACGGCCGGGATCGACGTCGAGCGCGAGCAGTTCGATGTCTGCCAGCTCCAACAGGTGTGCGCTCTTGCCGCCCGGCGCAGCGCAGGCGTCGAGCACGCGCATGCCGTCTTGCGCCTCCAGCAGCACCGCTGCCCGCTGCGCGCCCCAGTCCTGGACCGAGAACAGACCCGCGCCGAAGCCCGGCAGCCGCTCCACCGGCAGCGGCCGGTCCACCAGGATGGCGGTCTCGTCGAGGGCGCGCGCGGCGATGCCCGCGACGGCAAACGTCGCGAGCAGGTCGGCGACGTCGCCGCGCCGACGATTGACCCTCAGCGTCAGCGGCGGACGGGCATTGCTGGCGGCGAGGATCTCCCGCCACTGCGCCGGGTAGTGCTGGCGCAGCGCCGCGATCCACCACAGCGGATGCTGATAGCGGGCGGCTTCGTCGGTGTCGGCCGCCGCCTCCAGTTCCAGGCGGCGCCGCAGATAGCTGCGCAGCAGCGCGTTGGCGAGCGCCTTGAATCTGCCGCGCGCGATGCCGCCGGCGGCGGCCACCGCCTGGTCGACCGTGGTGTGGCCGTCCTCGGGCCGGGCATCGAGCCGATACAGCGCCGCCAGCAGCAGCGCGCGCAGACGGGGCTCCCTGAGCGGCTGGCGCAACAGCAAGTTGAGCAGAAAATCGCCACGGGCGTAGCGGCGCAGCGCGCCGTAGGCGAGGTCCTGGACCGCGCCGCGGCTCGCCGACGGCAGCTCGGGATGGCTGCGCCAGCAGGCCGCCAGTGCCGCATCGAGGGTGCGCCCGGCGAATACCCCGGCGATCGCCGCGGCGGCGAGATCGAGCGCGTGGGCGAGGGAGTCGGAGGAAATGGGATCGTCTGGCATCGGCTTGGGCGCCATCGTAGCAGACGACGTCGGCGCGGGCGCACGAGTTTGCACGCAGAAAGGCAGGGCGGCGGCTGGCAACGACCGCTGCGCCCCCGAAAGATCTCCCCTACCGCCGGTCCGCTTCAGACCATCGCGCGCAGTCGGGCGATGCGCTCCTCGGTCGGCGGATGGGTGGAGAACAGGCTGGCGATGCCGCCGCCCGAGAGCGGATTGACGATCATCATCTGCGCCGTCTCGGGGTGCGCCTCGGCGGTGGCCATCGGGCTAGCCCGGGCATAAGCCTCCATCTTGGCCAGGGCGTCGGCGAGCGCGCCCGGATCGCCGGCAATTCCGGCGCCGCCGCGGTCGGCCTCGAACTCGCGGGCGCGCGAGATGGCCATCTGGATCAGGCCCGCCGCCAGCGGCGCCAGCAGCGCGACGAGGATCGTGACCAGCGGATTGCGCCGCTCGTCGGAACCGCGGCCGCCGAAGAACAGCGCGAAATTGGCCAGGGCCGAGATGGCGCCGGCCATGGTCGCGGCGATGGTCGAAATCAGGATGTCGCGATGACGCACATGGGCGAGCTCGTGGCCCAAGACGCCGGCCAGTTCGCGCGCCGAGAGCAGCTGCAGGATGCCGGTGGTGACCGCGACGGCGGCGTGCTCGGGATTGCGGCCGGTGGCGAAGGCGTTGGGCTGCGCCTCGTCGATCAGATAGAGACGCGGCATCGGCAGTCCGGCGCCGGCCGCGAGGCCGGCCACGATCCGGTAGAGGGAGGGCGAAGAACTCTCGTCCACCTCCTGCGCCCGGTACATGCCCAGCACCAGGCGGTCCGAGAACCAGTAGGAGAAGACGTTCATCGCGCCGCCCAGCAGGAGCGCCAGCAACATGCCCTGCCTGCCGCCGAGCATGCCGCCCAGGACGCCGAACAGCGCCATGATCGCGGCCATCAGGATGCCCGTCTTGAACCAGTTGATCAGCATGATCGTTCCCCCGGGGTTGCCTCGCCTGAGAATATGGCGACGACATGGGGAAATTCAATCGGGCTTTGAAAACACCTCGCCCGGATTGAGCGCGAAACCGCGCAGGAATTCGCCGGCCGTGAGGCGCCGGCTGCCGGGCTTCTGCAGCTCGGTGAGGCAAAGCGCGTCCTGGCCGCAGGCGACGACGATGCCGGAATCTCCGGCCGCGAGCACCTCGCCCGGCCCGCCCGAACGGGCCGTCGTCACCGCCCGCCAGATCTTCAGCGGCGTCTCTCTGATCGCCGCGGTGGCGACCGGGAAGGGATCGAAGGCCCGCACCTGGCGCTCCAGCTCGGCCGCCGGCCGGCGCCAGTCGAGCGCCGCCTCGGCCTTGGCAATCTTGGCGGCGTAGCAGACGCCCTCGGTCGGCTGGGGGACCGGAATCAGTTGCGCCGGTCGCGTCAGCGCCTCGACGATCAGTTGGGCGCCCAGCGCCGCGAGCTTGTCGTGCAGCGTCGCGGCGGTGTCGGTCGGTTCGATCGCGAGCGAGCGCTGCAGCAGCATCGCCCCGGTGTCCAGGCCGGCGTCCATCTGCATCAGGGTGATGCCGGTGTCACGATCGCCGGCCAGGATCGCCCGCTGGATCGGCGCCGCGCCGCGCCAGCGCGGCAGCAGCGAGGCGTGGATGTTAATGCAGCCCAGGCGCGGCAGGGCTAGCACCGCTTGCGGCAGGATCAGGCCGTAGGCCGCCACCACCATCAGCTCGGCGTCGGCAGCGCGGATCGGTTCGTGACTGGCCGGATCTCTCAGGCGTTCCGGCTGATAGACGGGCAGGCCGTGCTGCAGCGCGAGTTGCTTCACGGCGCTCGCGGCGAGCTTCATGCCGCGGCCGGCCGGTCGGTCCGGCTGGGTGAGCACCAGCGGCACGTCGTGACCGGCTGCCAGGATCGCCTCCAGCGCGACGGCGGCGAATTCCGGGGTGCCGGCGAAGACGATTCTCAAGCGGTGACCCGGGCGTGCTGCTTGATGAACTTGCTCTTGATCCGCGTCTGCTTCAGGCGCGACAGGTATTCGACGAAGACCTTGCCCTGCAGGTGGTCCATCTCGTGCTGGATGCACACCGCCAGCATGCCCTCGGCCGCCAGCTCGAAAGGCCGGCCGTCGACGCCCAGCGCACGCACGCGGATCGAGGCGCTGCGGGTGACCGAGTCATAGACGCCCGGCACCGACAGGCAGCCCTCCTCGCCTTCGCATTCGCCTTCGCGCGCGAGGATCTCCGGGTTGATGAAGACCTGGAGCTGGGACTTGTCCTCGGAGACGTCGATGACGATCACCCGGCGGTGCACATCGACCTGGGTCGCGGCCAGACCGACGCCGGGCGCGGCGTACATGGTCTCGGCCATGTCGGCGACGAGTCGCCGGATAGCGGCATCGACACACTCGACCGGCGCCGCAATTTTATGAAGACGCGGATCGGGGTAAATCAGGATGGGCAGTATGGCCATGAACTTGCGGTATCGGCGAATCAGGTCAGGGGGTTCAGTTGCCGGATCGGGCAATTACATGCAGAATCTCGCGCAGCATACGATTGCGCATGACCGGCGAGGTGCCACGATGTTCCGCATTATATCTGCGCTGCTGCTGATTTTTTCAAGCCTGCTGCTGCCCGTCCGGCCGTCCTTGGCCGATCAGGACCAGGCACCCCAACTGGCCGAGGGCGCGCCCGCGCGCCACGTCGTCGTGCCGGGCGACACGCTCTGGGGCATCGCCGCGACGTTTCTCAAGGAACCCTACCGCTGGCCGGAGATCTGGCGCCTCAATCGCGACGAGATCAGGAATCCGCAGCGCATCTATCCCGGCCAGGTGGTGGTGCTCGACACCAGCAGCGGCCGGCCGCAACTGAGAATCGAGGCGGCGCCGGTGGTCAAGCTCGAACCGCGCGTCTACTCTTCCGAGGATCGGGTCGCGATCCCCAGCATTCCGCAGCAGGCGATCGCACCCTTCCTCTCGCAACCGCTGGTGGTCGATGCCCACGCCCTCGACCAGGCGCCGCGCGTCGTCGCCACCCGGGGCGACCGTGTCTATGCCGGCGCCGGCGACTCGGTCTATGTCGCCGGCATCAAGGGACCGGCCAGGCTGTGGCAGATCTACCGCCCGGGCAAGGCGCTGATCGATCCGGACAGCCACGAGACGCTCGGCTACGAAGCGGTCTATCTCGGCAAAGCGCGCGTGGTCCGAGAGGGCGAGCCCAGCACCGTCGAGATCCTCAGCTCGCGCCAGGAGATCGGTCGCGACGATCGCCTGGTGCCGGCCGCCCCGACTGGCGTCATCCGTTACGTGCCGCACGCGCCGGAGAAGGCGATCAGCGGCCGCATCATCTCCATCTATGACGGCGTCGGCGTCGGCGGTAACCAGTCGATCGTGGCGTTGTCGCGCGGCAGCCGGGACGGGCTCGCGGTCGGTCACGTGCTGGCGATCTACAGCGGCGGCGAGAAGCTCAGCGAGCGCTTCGATGGCAAGAAGGAGCGCTATCAGCTGCCCGACGAGAAGAACGGCCTGCTGTTCGTGTTTCGCGTCTTCGACCGGGTCTCCTACGCGCTGGTGATGGACTCCAGCCGGCCGGTGGCTGCCGGCGATTTCGCCCGCAGCCCCTGAAGCCCTAGCGCCGTGGCGGCCGAGGACAGCCTCGCCTCCTGGCTGCGCCTGACGCTGGCGCCGGGCGTCGGCGGCGAAACCCAGCGCCGGCTGCTCAAGGCCATCGGTCTGCCCGAGGCGATCTTCGCCGCCGGCGCGAGAGCGCTGGCCGAAGTCGTCGGAGTCGCGACCGCCGAACGCCTGCTGGCCTTCGACGGCGCCGCCGAGATCGAAGCGGCGGTGACCTGGGCGGCCTCGCCCGGCAACCGCATCCTGACCCTGGCCGACGCCGACTACCCGCAAGCGCTGCTGGAATGCGCCGATCCGCCGACGCTGATCTACCTGAAGGGACACGCCTCGCTGTTGAACGGCAAGAGCCTGGCGATCGTCGGCAGCCGCAATCCCACCCCCCCGGGCGAAGCCAAC
>MLJW01000130.1_pt1 | contig 74411 bp, 62 predicted proteins | sample 888231 | NCBI WGS metagenome assembly MLJW01 (sample SAMN05788063, study PRJNA343431) | mine drainage metagenome | isolation source: sample collected from the inflow into an acid mine drainage treatment plant... | place: Germany: Lusatia, lignite mining district
GAGAACCTGGGCCGGCAGCCGCCGCGACGTCGGCGCCGGGCGTACCGCGTTTGGCAGAAACATGGCCGCCGGCCGAATCCCCAGCCCGTAGCCGATCGCCAAGATCTGGGGCAGCGTCGGCCGCTCGCCTTGTGCCAGCCATCGTTTCGTCGCCCAGCGCGGCAGACCGATCCCCTCGCAAAACCGGGCCTGATTGCCACCCGCCCGATCGGATATGGCTGCGGTCAGGAAGGCGATGAAGCGCCGGCAATCGGCGATACCGTCCAGCTCCGGCAGACGCGCGATCAGATCGGCCAGGGATTCTGCCACCCACACCGCCATCGCCGTCGCCGGCGGATGTTCCGCCGGAGATCCTAGGTCCGCCAGCGACGCCCCGCAATGGGCGCAATGCGCGAGATCCGGATAGGTCGGCACGAATGGTTCCGTCCTCCCGCAATTCCCGCACACCTCGACCATCGGTCGGCGGTGCCGATGGCAGACGCGATAGAGATCCAGCGACCATACAAGCGGCCGCGTCGCGTCGGATCCGGCCCGTACCATCTCCGCCAGGCACTCGGGACACCACCGCGGCTTCCTGGCCAGGAGACCTGCGCCGTTGTGGGGCAGCAGATCGGCCAACGGCAGCAGCGTCAGGTACCGGAGCGTCGAGACCGTGGTTAACTCGGTCATCAACGCCGCGAAGACCCTGGCGTGCGGTCCGATACCGTCTATGGTCCGAAGATAGTTGGTATAGCGCGCCACGAAGCGGAGCCGCTCCGGATCGTCGGCGGCCTTGACCAACTCCTCGCGGATCAGGCTGCGCGGATTGACCGCATGGGCGCGGGCCAGGCGTACCAGATAGGAAGTCATCCCCTCGACTCGTTCGCTGCCGAGATCCGCCGGCGGCAGCGCATAGAGCCGACTGCGGGGGAGCTGCTCCGGCATTGCCAAATCGAGCGGAGACTCGATGTCAGCGTTACGGGGCAGCATGGCGGAACCCTCCAACGGGATCGCGAACCGGCAGGCGCTCGCCGACTGGTCTGCGATTTTTCAGCCGCTTTGACTCCTGGTCGATTTGCTCGGTGCTTACTTTGGGAAGACCGCCATGCAACAGCACACTGATGTTTTCGATCGCTTCATCCTCGAGCTTCCGCTCTCCGGTCATGGCCTCCACGATAATCGTGCGCAGGGCCTTGTTGCAGAGCGCGTACTGCGCTGCATCGTCGATGGTGAAGGTCTTGTCGCCATTCTTGATCGCTTGCTCCAGGCAGCGGGCAAACCAGTCCTTCAGTATTCCGACGCAGCCCGCCGTCTTCGTGTAGATGTATTCCAAGGCGTCATCATTCAGGAAATCCGGTGCCTGTTCGAGCGGCAACTGACGGGTGAAGGTTGCGACCAGCGACGAGAATGCGGCTTTGTCCGTTTCGCTGCGGATGTCGTAGCGCGGCAGATGCACGATCTCGCTGCGCCGGACCAACTGCCCACTTAGATCACGGATATCCAGCAGACTGTAGGTACCGAACAGAACGATGGTGACGTCGGTCTCGATCGTCAGCGATTTCAGCGCCTCGAACTGGTACTTGAGCCGTTCCGGATCCTTGACCATCAACAGGTGATGTGCCTCGTCGATGATCAGCAACTTGGTACGGCGATGGAGCAGACTGCTCTCGAGGGAACGGCGCAGCGTGTCGACGACGGACCGTTCCAACGGCGACATGGGTAGCGCATCGCAAAATATCTCCCCTTGCCGAGGTACGGCCAGCTTTCGGTCGATCATTACGTCGCCGTGGTTGGTCAGCAGGCGGATATAGAAATCCTTCCAGTTGAAGCTCACGCCGCTGGGCGGCACCGCGCTGATGCCGGCCACGGGAAGGAAGCCGCGGTCCTTCTCGGTTTCCTGACGGTAGATCGAGGCCAACTCGCGATAGATTCGGCGGGCCAGGGTCGTCTTGCCGGCGCCCGTCGGGCCGGTGACGATCACGATGCGTGGGCCGGTCGAGCGGCTGATGGCGTCCATGGATTTGCGAAAAGCGGTGCCCAGGTGCTGATGGTTGGCCAGGTACGATTTGAATTGCGCGATACGTTGCTCGGGTGTGCCAGCGATGATGTTGCGCGGGGAGCTGTTGGGGGTAATCTTTTTCACTTGAATTCTCCGTAGAAAGTGTTGGGCAGGTCTGTCCAGGCGGTTTTCCCGGCGTCTGGTTGCGGGTTTGGCTTGGGAATGCCGAGCATGGATTGGAGGTCGTGATCCTTGGCGGCGACGGATTCCCGGTGCCGCTTTTGCTGCGTCAGGATCTTTTCAGTGACGTCGGTGCTGCGCAGATAGCTGGCGGTCAGGGTCGCGTTGACGGCACGACGTTCGCCGTTGCGCTTGATGCGAGCCCGCAGTTCCTGGGTCGCCATCCGGATTTCTTTCTCGGACCGGCCCTGGAACTCGGCGGCGTGCTCCGAGTGGCAGGGCGCCCAGTGATCCGAGAGCCAGGCGAAGGCAAGCGAAACATCGTCGGGGTCGTAGCGGACCGGTACCGTCTTCCCGACGAACGCGGGGTTGCGGAACTCCTCCGCCCAGTAGTAGAAGGTGTTGATCTTGACGCCACGACCGGGCTGCACCTTGGCCGTCCCATCGCGCGTACTGGGCAGGCACATGACCACGAACGCCGGGGTATAGGGGATCAAGGTGTGCTCACGTGTGCCGAATAGCGCGGTACCGGACGCCATCGCCTGCCGGGGACTCATGCCGATCGCGGAGTGTTCGGCTTCGTGATAGACCCGATCCAGGTAGCCTTCGAAGGCATCGGTGAACGCGGGCAACGTCCAGACGGCGAGGCGGCGCGGGTCGTGGGTCTTGGACATGCGCCGGGGGTTCTGCAATGCCTGGTTGTTGCCGAGCAGGTTATGGACGAAGGATTTGTTGGTGATGCCGAAGTGACGCTCGACAATGGATCCGTAGCGCGGCTTGCCGCCCGGCCGACTCTTTTTGTGGGATGCCAAGCGGGCCACCAGCGTCTCGAAGTAGGTGCTATCGAACTCCGATCCGTTGTCGACCACGATGGTCTTGGCGATGCGGCCATGGCGGCGGATGCAGTCCCGGATCACCGACATGCAGCTGCGGTAGCTGGGTTCCTCGAAACTGAGGATCCACGCGAGGATCAAGCGGGTGAAGGCGTCAATCATCACCGTCAGCCAGGCTTTACCGAGATTCTCGCCATGCCGGCTGCCGACAAACTGGATGTCGAGCTCGGTGTGATCGATGTGGGCGATTTCAAAGGGGCGCTCGCCGTGCCGGGGCCCCGTTCGTCCCAAGTACCACTGGAACTCCTCGGAGTCGTAGGCGGCCTTTTCGCCTTCGCGGGCGGTCGTGAGGTCATGGCCACGGCGCCGGCGCACTTCCCTGCGAAATGTCTTCTCGCTCGGCGCCGAATAGGTCTCGCCACAGCGAAGAATGACCTCGCCCCAACAGCTCACGAGGGTCCGCTTCCGAGACTTGGCGAACAAATCGTCGATCACCTCGTTCATGATCTTGATCACCTCGGCGTCGAGCTTGCGCTGTCGATTGCCGCGCAGATGCCCTCGGGGCAGCAGGCCGATTAGGCCGGACCCCGTGCTTTCGGCGCTGCGCCGGTAAAGAGCGCGCCACTTGCGCAGTGCTCGCTCCTTCCCGGCGGGCAGTTGGGCGCAGCCCTTGCCGGCTTTCTCGGGAAAGAGGCTGTAGTACCGCTTGAGCGCGCCGTCGAATCCGGAGGGGCTGGTGTGGCGGAGGATCTGTTCGGCTTCCACCCATTGGGCCGTGCTGTCCTGCGGGAGGCCCCGGATGGTACCGGCGCGGACCAGCCGATTCAGTTCCTTTCGCTGCAGCGGGATGATGGCCCGTGTCTCGTCCTCGATGAAGATGTCGTTGTCGCCGACATTGAGAATTCGCATCAGCCTTCCATCCCAGAGCAGCGAGACGCCCTGCTCAACCTTGACGGTCTGCAGGTCAGGCACGGCAGGAAGCTGGCTGGATTCGATATTGGCGCGGTACACCCTGGCGGCATTGGCATCGCGGAAGACCCGGGTGCGCTCCGGCTCGGTGACCAGGTCGCGGGCGAGATCGACGTAAAGCTGTCCATGGACGATCATCGTGAAGATGGCGTCCGCCGGGAGGCTCGGATCGGCTTCGATCAGATCCTTGAGCAGTACCCATGCCTGGCTGCCGAGCAGGTTGGCGGCGCAGGCGATTTGCTCTGGCGTCGCCGGCGGCACACCATCAACGAGGTAATCGGAGAGGAATTCGGCGTTGCGCACGGCGGTCCAGTTGGTCTCGATAGATGAGCGCACGCGAAAGGCGAGGCCGACGGATGCGGCATATTCCTCGCCGGGCGGGCAACGCCATCGGCCGGGGCCGTCGGGAACGTAGAGTGTCGAACCTTCTGCCGCGCGCGCCTTCAGCCACTCCTCGGTCTTGCATTCGACCCACCCGGTGAAATCGTCCGCAAGAAGAAAGAAATCCGGCGTCATCAGATGGGCGCGGCGGCGACCGTTACTGCCCCGGTAGGTCAGTTTGATCCTGGGCGGCTGGTCGTAGAACTCGAAGGCATTGCTGTCGTATTCCCAACCGACGATGGTCGGCAGTTCGTTGCGGTGGCTCTCGGCCTGGATGATGCATCTCATCTTCTGGCTTGCGAATCGGCAAGGCACATTCTTGATGCCGCTCTTCACGCGCCTGGAGGGTCGCGCTGATCGCACCTGGTCGATGACTTGGCGGGCGGCCGGCGTAAGATCGCGCTGCACGCAGTATTCCGCCAATTGATTTTCGTCTAGCATGGTTTTCCTCCTTTGCTTGCTGATTGACATGGCGGTAGTCGGAGTCCGAAACCGAGGAGCAAAGGAGTCCCTGTCGAAGCGTTGAGCAACGATTGCCTTCTGCAGGGATGAACGGGTCCGAGTTCACTTCGCCCTTGACTTGGGCGACTTCGAACGTAGAATGAAGACTATCCGGTGGTGAGAAACTGGATTGCTTCAAGGACGGCCCGGGTCTTCACACCTGGGCCGTTCCCGTCTCTGGCCTATGGGCCAGCGCCTTTCTGGTCTTCTTTCTCCTACCGCCTCCTTTCAGGTACGCAACATCGCGGACGATTTCATTCTCCCGCAAGGCACTTCAACTTCTAGTGCAGTCAAAACATAGAACAAAAAATGACTATAAACAAGATAACCATATGATATATTTGCGAAATAATCAAAACGGTAAATGCGAGACTACTCTTGGGTTCAAATCGGGCCGAAAATATTTACCAACGGTATACGGAGGACCCGCTGATTCGGTCGCTCCGCGTACAAGCGTGGTTTCGCGCCGTCACTCTAGCCAGCGGGAAGACGCCTGCGCAGTTGGAGCGGGAGTTTTCGGAGCGGCGCAGTTCGCCGAGAATGCTGCCGCGATCCTGCATTTGGGAGAAATACCGGCGAGGCGAGATCGTGCCGCGTGGCGGGAAGCGGGCGGATGGCAGTCCGAATCTGCTGGAGCGAGTTGAGGCGCGCTATCCGGGGACAACGGAGTGGCTGTTCTCCCGGCTGTGGCGCCTCGCCGACCGGGCGCCGATGGACATGACCGAGATAAGGCAGATCTACGAAGGTATGCCGAATCTCATCAGGTCAATATTCGTGGCGCCAAAGACGAAGACCCAAGGGCTATTTTGGCGTCGCCCGGTCGACATTGATCATGCCTGCGAGATCCTTCTTCGCCTCCGAAACGTTGATGGACTCATTGCACTTCTGGCTATGATGAGGGAGGCGGAAACGACTCAAGACCAGGAGCAGCACTATGTTGCCGCCGAGGCCGTCAACCGGCACCTTACCGAACTAAGCGCAACACATGAAATCATCGGCTCAGGGCTTGGCGCGAGTCTGCATAGATACCTCCGTGAGTCCTTGGCAAGACCTGGGTACTTCGATGTGCCTAATGAATGCAGGTGACATACGCAACGACGTGGGACGGCCAGCAGCGGGAAGATGTGGAAGCCGGCTATTGGGATAGCCCTAGCTGCGTTCTGTGGACGGGATCCGTTACATGGACGTCTCGGGGACATCCCCCAGCGCCCGAAGGCCTTGGGATGCTGCTTACATTTGCCGATGACACATTTGCCTCTTGTGCTTCGTTAGGTCGACGATCACATAGGTATCGCCGCGTTTCCGCGTTGGAGGAAGGTAGATAGCAAGGTATTTGGGTGCATTCTTCGCGCTATTGTCTCAGCGCCTTGATGGCTTGGCTAAAGGGACGTCAAAGGAAATTATCCCTAATTGACATACCCGTTAGCGAAACTGAAATGTCATGGTTAGGCTGTCCCAATAAGCGGTGACTCGTTCCACTCACGGCAGACGAATAGTGGAAGCACGAGAGGCTCACAAGCGGCTCGTGCCCATGCGCAGCTCCGCGAAAACCTTGGCGATCAAGGTCCGGTTGGCCGTGTCGCTGTCGACACCCACCCTTTCGTCCTTAATGAGCGGGCCAATTTTGCGCATGATGTCATGCATGCCAACCTTTCGACAGCGATATTCCTCGGCGGCGCTGCCCATGGTCTCGATGCACAAGGTTCGCTGTCCGGTATGGACGAGGAAGTCGGGGCGGCAGCCGATCTCATTATCGCCGGGGAAAATATCGCGCAGGGGCTTTTCGATGGTGACGTCGATGCCATCGGCTGCCGCCTTCCTCGCCACATAGATGAGCGCGCCCAGCGCTTTGCGTTCGTAGTCGGAGTCGACTGGGCACAGCGACCACTTGGCGCCGCTGCGTTCGTCGCAAAAACGTGGGTGCGCATAGGCACGCACCATGCGAAGCGTTCCGGTCGCCTCATCCAGTTTGGCAGATACCATGACGGCGTAGGGCGAGCGCGCTGGGGTCGCGCCGGCGAAGACATTGACCGGGCGCTCAACTTCGACGACCGAGTGCTTGCCGCAGATGATGCGATGTCCGTCGATACCCATTGCGGACAGCAGGAAAAAGCCTTGCATCGGAACCGTCGCTGGCCAGCCGCTGGAGCTGCGAAGCGTCCGCAGCTTGTTTATCGCCCAGCCCTCGGTCAGCCACTTGGTCGACGTCCAGACGATGTCCTCGAGGTCGGCTTCGTCGTAAATATCTATGGGGATGCAGGCCTCCCTGATGCGCTTGCGGTCGTCGCGGGCGGCTACGACCGATGATCCGAAGCGATTGATGCCGGCCGCCTGCATAATGAAAAACAGCCTCTCCTGCAGGGAGTCGCGGCGGGTGCTGCCGGGGGACCTTATGGAGCCGTCGGAGGCCGCCGGCTCCGCCGCGGTGTAACCGTTATGCTTGTAGAGTAGAAAATCGGGCGGTGCTGCAGCAGTGCCGGTGCGTCGGCCACCGCCGCTCGGCTTGCCCTTGGCGAACTCCCCCTCATCCCAGTGGAATGGGCATTCCACGGCGTGCTTGGCACGATCGCCCTTAATGCCACGCTGGATGCTGTAGGAGCCATCTTTGTCGCGCGGAAACATCACCGGCGGTTTAGACGACGATGTGCCGGACGCATCAAGGCAGTCGCAGGCGATCCATGCTTTTTTTTCGGCTACCGAGGCAAGCAGCGCGCCGACCTTACTGCGCTGTGCGGCGTCAATAGCAGGCGAACCGATCCACCATGCCTTTAGCAGCGCTGCGTTCGCCGACGAAAGTTCGCCGATGAACTTGTAGGCCTCGCCTGCATTATTTCTGTCCACGATACGCATTCGGTGTCTCCCTTGAACTAGGGCAATCTGCGTACGGTTTACGCCGATTGTGCGATGACCACGGTTCGCTAACCACGAGCCTCGTCACTGCTCCGCATATACTCGAGACGGTCGTCTTCAGTCGTTCAGCCTCCTACCAGGCTTGATGGGTTCAACTCAGGCTGCGGACTCGAAAACACGAAGGGCACCGTCTTCGCAGTCGATCAGCAGGCCGAGGAGCCGATCGCCGCAGTATCGATGGCACCGCCACTTCCATGCGCCCGCTGCCCCACCACCGATCAACATCAGCGGATTAGTAACACGTGCGTGAGGGTGCTTAGCTATTGCGCGTAACGTGCGATGGTCCAGCCAACTCATGCGGCCGGAGGCATCGGGGTGCGTGTGCCAGTCGCCGAGGTATATCAGGCCGCCGGCGGTTTGCTCAAAGAGCATATTAAGCTGTGTACATTGCCAATCGTGATCCGGTAGGAAGCGAAGGCGCTTGTGGATTGCGAGTGGGCCCGGCCCGATCGCGCCGACGATGACGGCCTCGCCGTTCTCAGCGAAATACCCTGCTAGAACTCCTCCAGTCTCAAGAGGATAGTGGCGATCCGCCTCTTCGCCCAAGCATCGAAGTGCTGATTGGCTAAGCCAAGCAGTCCTCATGCACGGCCACAACTGCGACAGGATGTGTTGGGGTGCAAGACGTACGGCGTCCAGTCGGGCGCAATAGAAACGCCTCCCCGATTTAGGTCCCCGACAGCAACATCCCATTCAAAATCCGGGAATCCGTCTGCTTGGCCGCCGCACAAGGTAGCGATGGCCAACCGCGCAGCAAGGAGAGCTATTTCATCGCTGTCGACACCAGCGCCGAAAAAGGTGGGCTGCGAGCACCCCGCTGGCTGAATGTCGATGGCACCAGTGTCAGCAGGCTGGCGAATCGTACCGTCGGCCAAGCCGTGTTGGAAACAGTGCCAGCACCCAGGCGTCCTTGTCGGGACTACGCGGCCGACTACTCCTCCGGCACCACCCGGCGTGGTCGTCAGCCAGAGGTATGGCTTCCCGAGTTCTCTCGCCAGATCAGCGACAAAATGGGATACGCGTTGATTGGCACTCGCGTCGATAACGAGGTCGGTTTCTTTCACAAGTGAACAGATCGTTTCGTAGTCCGAGAATGGAGTATCAGGGAAAAGCGGGGCTCCAAGACGAATTTCGGTGCTGTTTACTATGGTGAAGGGGTACTCGCTAGCCAAGAATTCGCCTAACGCCTTCGTTTTTTGCAGGCCGGCGTACTGCCAGCCGAGTGCCCAGCGTAGGGTGTTTCCGACTTGAAGATGATCGAAGTCGACTAAGTGCAAGCGGGAAATACCGGCCCGAGCCAAGTGAACTGCCACCGGCGACCCTAGACTGCCCAGCCCAATCACCAGCGCGGACTTCCGTCTGAGTGGAAGTAGCGTTGGCGCACGGCGCATCCATGCGTCTTCGCCGCCCCAATCAGCGCGAATAAAGTAAGCAAGTAGCGCCGGCGGCCGATTGCCTTTCGCATTTTGCTTCACCTGGATAGCCATAAAGAACCAATCATCAGCAGTGCTACGCCACGACACTTCGTCGGGATACACGAAGCCGGCAATGAGGTACTGTCCGCGTCGCGCAGAACGCAATGCTGCGGCGAAAGCGGGCACCTTCGCGCTTAGCAATTCGGTCAAGCGTTTCTCCATGGCCGAATCAATCGTTGGACGTTCCGCCAATCGCAGCCAGAAGCCAGCCATCCGGCTGGAGAAAGAAGGAATTGACGTGGAAAACTGCACGAGCCGTTTTTGGCCAATGTCGGCGATTGTCTGAACGGCGCCCCTGATGCTGGGACCTTCCGAATTGCCAACCGGCGCCAATCGTGTCATCAGTGTCATACGGCCAAACTCGACGTCAGTCGGTGGTGTTTGGTCAGGAACAATGATGGCGCAGTTAGGTGCGTAATTCAGGAAAGACGAAACCGGCTCGCCAACATGGTCTTCCTTGGCGCTCACCTCGTCAGGTGACATGGCTCCAGCGCTGATTGCTTGAATGTCAGGAAACTTCTCGCTTAGCAATCCGGCCAAGGTGTCGTGACCGGGGCGCCAGCCTTCGCCGTCTCTTCCAATAAGGCATAGATTTTTGCCAACTGGGTGCTGGTGGCGACCCAATAGTGTTTCATGAAGATAAACGAGGGGCTGAAAATACGGAAAAGCGTCGGGATATTGAGCTGTAAAACGCAACACTTTGCCGTCACGGGTAAGTTCGAGGTCAAGAACGAGTCGGCCAGAAGCTTTGGCCGACTCGTTCTCCTTCCATGTGTAGCCAAGATGAGTGATCGCATCCAAGGCCGCCGTTTCGAGGACCAAGGCATCGGGATAGCGTTCCCACCAAGGCGCCATGTCAGCCGACCGGGCGATGACCAGGGGGATTGGGCGCTCCGTGCCCCGGATTGGGGCGGTTACTCGGCGGTCCCGGCGGGACGTTGGGGTGTTCGGGTTTTTCCGGATGGTCCGGTTTGTCAGGTTTGGTCATATGTAGCTCCTTTTTCGAGAGTTAGCGGAAGCACTAGCGCTGTGAGGTTTCTTTCCAGCGCCCAGCAACTATACTTCAAAAACGATAAGATGTGATATTTATTATGACCACAGTGATATATACGCCGTCACACTAAGCATCCGGTGGCGTAGAATCTTAGTTTTGCCAGAGGACTGACTGAATGGATGTAGCTAGGGCAATTCAGCGCGAACGCTTGTTTTATGTAGAGTTTCTGGCCCTGTTTACCGGTCAGGTCAGCAGGAAGGATCTTGTTTTGCGTTTCGGGATAAGCGATCCGGCAGCCACTAAGGATCTTTCCCGGTATGCAGATCTGGTGCCAGGTATGTTGCGCTACGATTTGCGCCGCAAGTGCTATCTATTGGATGCCGCCAAACCCCATTTTGAACACGACGTCGAGCAAGCACTACATTCGCTTGCCGGCGAACGAGCAATCGCGATTGATCCCGAACACGGCAAGCGACTACCCAGTTGGGTAAATTCCAGCATCAAGCGAAAGGTTCCCATTGATGTGGTTGCTACGATCACAAGGTGCATGTATCAAGGCCGAGCGATGTATGCGGCATACACGTCCCTTTCGAGTGGAGGTACGGAGCGCACGTTGACTCCGCTTGCCCTTGTCAATGACGGGCTACGATGGCACATCCGGTGTTTCGACCACGGACATTCCGACCACCGCGATTTCAGCCTGACACGGTTCATGTCCGTTAGGGAGGGAGACCCATCAAAGGTATCCCTGGATGATGACAAGGAGTGGAATACAGAAGTCTGCCTTAACCTCGCCCCCCACCCGAAGGCCGAGCACTCTGAAGCAATCCGGACAGACTACGACATAGCCGGCGATGCAAAGCACGTTAGGCTGAAGGCATGTCTTGTTGGGTACTTTGTTCGCCACTGGCATGTGGACTGCTCGGATTCGGCTTCTGGCAATCCACGCGCTCAACAACTCTTTTTGTCAAACAAGCAGGAATTGTTAGCTACAGGCGTTCCACGCTGGGCGTTTGAGCCCTAACCTGAGCTTGCAGTTTTCGTCTAAGTCTAGTGATAAGCCGGCTTGTTAAGAGGCGTTTGTTTGGAGCACTCAGTCAATTTCTAAGGGCAAGACTGAGCAATCGTTGTTACGTTAAGCATGAATCCACCATATTCTCGCGCCATTGGTTTATACGAATCTAAATCGCCATTTTTCTTCAGTCGGAATTTATCCCCCGACCGGAACACCGTCAACTATCTGATATCGCAACGTGTGATATTGCAATGCCTCAAAGCTCTTCTGAGTTGTTAGAGTTCACTTTCCGCAAAGCCAAATTCATACGCACAGCATTTCCCAAGCGGCATGGAATATGATCACAGCGACCACAGAGTAGATGGCCAGCCCGGCGATAACGCTCAGGAGGTTCCACCTGCGCCAAATGTTCCAAAGCGCTCCGACACAAAGGACGAAGGCCGTCAGGATATGAACTCCAACATAGAATCCCCTGACGCCAGGCGTGAGAAATGGTTGATGTTGATCTTCTCCGGAGCTGTCGCCATTTCCTCGTTGTTCAGCGCAGCTATCGTTTGTTACCAAGGCTTGATCATGAGCAAACAATTGCACGAGATGCGGGGCAGCGGAAAGCAAACGAAGAAGCTCATACTTGAACTCAGCAAACAGGCTCAAGCCGCCGTTAAGCTTGCCGGAATTGACCAAGCCACCTTGGCCGAACTCAGAAGCCAGTTTCAATGGAACCAGAGACCTTACGTTATTACGAACGCTGTTCCCGACGCTCCAGTTGAGGGTAGGCCCCTTACTGTTAGTTTTTCCGTAGTCAATGTCGGGAAGTCGCCAGCTGAAAAAGTCGGTGTTTACGCAGCAATTTTCTTTGGGCGAGACGCCATGAAGCGAGCCGACGATTGGTTCGCGTCCCCGCGCAACAAGATCTTTGACACGAAGATCGGAACAGTCATCCCTCCCGGAGTCCCAGTTGGTCTGAGTCGAGAGAACCCCGTATCGAGCCGACGCGCTATGCGCAAAGAAGATATTGACCTTGTTCTGACGAAGGATGCAGCTGTCGTAATGGTTGCCCGCCATCAATACTTTGATGCCTTCGGAAATGTTTACCACACCGACTCTTGTTTCAGGACCTTGAAAGGCGGGCGAATCGCCTATTGCGAACGGCACAATGAAAATTTCTAACAATAAAGTTAGCGCCAACCTGATGCGAACCCCGCGGGATAGGAGAAAAGCGGCTCTAATGAGCCTCTTAGCGACTGGGAGGCCAGTACTCGGGAGTGGCTGCAGACTGGAGGGATGTGGGCCAGACGGTACGGAAAGGAATCTAGATAAAAGTGCGGTCGGTGGAATGTTTCGTGAAACGGGGAATTGGTCGCGAGTCTGATCCCGCATGGCGTGATCAAATTCATCATCAGGCGTTCTTGAAATTGACTGAACACTCCGATGGAAACGCCACGGTGAATTGGCAAAAACCCCGTAACCACGTGCGATATAGGAGGTTCCGACTTGCGGCACGATTTTCGTGCCTATTCTGACTAGCGGCACGTTCATGGTGCCGCTACTTTCCAAAATAGCTCCGAAATTGAGCCATATCGTGGCAAAATCGGCACCGATAGATGTCCACTCGGTGGCACGGATATGGTTCCAGGTACAAAAATGTCCCTGGAAGCATAACTTTGCCGCTACGGCAAGGTTATGCTTCCAAATCAGTTCGGCAAGATTATGCTTCCAACCTGTGGCGGCAGGCCAACGTCAGTCGGTGCTAAACCGCTCTCACCCCAGAAGGGCCAACGACTCCGCGTGCATCTCTGCCCGTATTTGCCAACAGTCGCTGCAGAGCCTCAAGGTGCAAATCACTCCGTCCGGAACCCCCGGTCCGATTAGGCGGTAGTCCTTCGCTGGCTCATCGCCGCAAACGGAACAAACGGCATCGCTTCCTGACTGCTGCAAGATCGACTTCGTGTGAGTTGCTTGCTGCGGATTCCATGCGGCCAGAGCAGCAAACCATTCCGACGTGTGGGGAGTTAACAGGACAACAGGATTTCTCTCCGGTAAACTCACCAAGCCTTTTAGGCGAAGCCACTGAGCTGCCGTCTGCCGGCGTTTCAGGTGCAGTTCTACCAGTTTTTCGTATAAGGTCTTGAGCCGGCGAAAAGTCTCTAGTGGGAATTCTTCTGCAAGCAAGGAGTATCCCGCCAGGTTGACCTCAAAACGCACCAACCCTTCTTCATCGTCACCCAGTAAATTCTCGCAGTATTGCTTTTTCGCTTCATCGGAGCCCTGCGCGTCTAACATCGCCTGCAAGTCGTACTGCCAGTGATTTTTGTCGCGCTCGGCGACCCAGATCGTCAGGTAACCCGATCTTTCGTAGAGGTCTGTAAAATATGCGTCATCGCCGGGTGTCACCTGCAGATGGTGATCGATGTCGTTTACAGCTTCAATGCGCGCGTTCTTGGCCCGCGCGCCCGACAGCAGCGTGTTGGTCGCATCGCGCATACTCTGCAAGGTATCGTTAATACCCTCCCAGCGCTTTATTTCTTCGTTGCTGACCGGCTGAACGGCGCCTTGCACATCGATCAGCCTCTTGCTGTTCTTTAGCTGCTCCGGCGCACAATAGTGGGGGTCAGCCACCAAGTCCAGACCCGCGCTGGCATATGCCTGAGCCACCAGACGAGAGCAAAACTGCCTTCGGCTAGGAGATCTCGCGCCACCCAACACCGATCGGGCGGCCTCGACTTTCGAGTACTGCGTACCGATCCTGCCTCTGACATAGTTCACAATTCTCCTTGACTGGGTCTCGCCCAGTCCTTCAGCCAATCGGAGTACGTGCACGGCACATTTGTCCTCCCAAAAGAGGCGCTGTGTGTTCCGCGAATGCACCCCGTCAGGCATCGCATCAATGACGGAATACGACTCAACGTAGATGAGTGCATGCGAGATATCACTCCTGGTTACCTTGCGAATACCTTTGCTCGACAGATCCGTGGTCGTCGTCAAAATGATGTCCCCGATCTGGAGCGCCGATTCGTTCAGTTTTCTCATGGTGATCTTCCATCAGCCAGTTCACGGCGCCAAAGCTCGGTGGTCTAAAGTCGATAGCCAGCAAAGCATGTGGCGGACAAGCCACTCACATCAATCGCCATCTTCGTTCGGTTCCAGTAAGCTGCGCAAGTTGCTTCGGACTGTGGCTGCAAGCGTCGATGGCGACATTCTATGTAAGCGGCCCAGAGCTTCGACAACGACGGCCACGTCGCCCGGCTTTGAAGGCCTCTCAGTCGTTTTCGTGAAAGGACCATCCGTCTCGGTCAGCAGCCTATCAAGAGGAATAGCTGCGACCATCGACGAATGCCGCTTATTGACCAACATCGCCGCATTGATAGAGAAGTAGCAGCCCAACTCAAGAGCACGCTTTGCCTCTGCCTTGCTGCCGGTGAACCAGTGGAGCACGACCTTGCCTTTCGTCGGCGGCAGGTACGCCTCGATGTGATCTAGCACTGCTTTTGCCGCACGGATGCTGTGCACAGTGATGACTTTGTCTCCCGCCTCGGCACAACGCTGCAACACGTGCTGAAAAACTTGCTTCTGTAGGTCAAACGATTTGTAAAAGCGCGGCCCAGCGTCAAGGCCAACCTCGCCGATATAACGAGTCTCGGAAAGATGGGCATCCCAGAGCGTAAGTTCGCTCGCTCGTTCGGCAACCAACTGCGGATGCAGCCCAAGCGCCGCCCGAACATGCCGCGTCGCTTGGGCTAGTTCAAGGTTGCGAGGCCAGGCCTTCGGCGTGGTCGTCACTGCCAGCGTGAAAACACCAGCCTCCTCAGCTTCACGAACAGCCGCTTGGTGGTCCGGATAAAGATCAAGATGGCAGTGGAAATCCACGAGACCAGTCGCCGTGATCATGGATAACCCAACATTAGCTCGGTCTCGTTTCCACGCCATCAATTAGGCGCGCAACTTCGTCGATGCCACGCCGATAGACATCCGCCAGTCGGTCGAGCCGCGCAATCTCGTCCACAAGCGAGCCCGGCTTGTGGATGAGCAGATTCGCGAGGCCTGGGTATCCACGCAAACGCTCGATCGCATACTGAAATGAGCGCACCTGCTTTCCAGTCGATTCACGCGTATCCAGTGTTTGGGCGCGAAGGTCGGACACTGTGTATATCGTCTCGTCTCGACCGGCCCCCCATGCGCTGTCCAAAGCAGCGCGTCGTATCAGGCAGGGAAGACAGTACCCGCAGTGCTCGATTCCAAGGCCTTGCCATCGTCCTTTGGTCGGGGATGAACACGATAGGGCGTCAGGTGCGAGTTTGAACAACAATGGCTTGTTCCCACAATCCCTTGCCATTTCGCCTTTGGTTTTGTCCCAATACGGGTTCTCGACACGGCCATCGATTCCCAGCTCAGCGAGCAGGTCATTCCAGCGAGCCATGTAGTACGGGTGCGTGGTGCGCGTGCTGTTGGACCCGAGCCGCAATGGGTCCAACGGTACATTCAAGGCAATTAAGCCGTTCTCGGGCACCCTCAATGTGAAGCCTTTGCCAAGCCCTGTTCCCGCGAATACGCCGAGGGCGAAGAACAAGAACGATCGTCCTCGCGTGCTGTTCTCGGAACCGACATCTTTCACCAAGCCATCGGCGAAAGTCATGCCGACGCGCAATCGGTCAAAAGCCGATTTCGCGTACTCTTTCTTCAGTCCAGCGAACAATTTTCCCTGCGCGTCGCTGCTCGCACCTTCGCCAAAATGGCTGACCAACAAAGGAGTTGATCCGGCATGAAGCAGGTCGATGGCCCCGATCAAGCTATCCAGTCCCCCTGAAAACAGACTCAATGAATCAAACGGTGGCGTCAGCAGAGTGGGCGGCGCTTGCTGCGCGATGGTCGCGAACCGATGCGGCCGCGCCCGAAAGCCGATCGCCCATCGATCACCCGTCAGAAAATTCAAGGCCTTCGTCAATGTCGATGTCGCGGCGCCCCAGAGCGCTGGGTCACTCACCGGAATAACCAAGCGGATTTCTCTCGTCCATGAATCCTGCGACTGCTCGGCACGAGAGATGCGCGTGTCTGCGGCATGGACGTGTGCGGCGACCACGAGCAAATCAATACCTATCTCCGATGGGAAGACACCCAAGGTTTTCAGGGTGGTCAGCGCCCCGCCGATTCCGTGATTCAGTGTCTTCTCGCCAGCCACTAGTTCAAGCCGGGTCAGCTGTTCATCCGCCGCAGTTGGTATGGATGTGCTATCGTCAGGACCGAAGTGCCCTGCCAGCAGTTGTCGTTTCATTTGTTCGCCTCCGCTTCGCCCAGAGACTGAAGAATCGCGAAAGCGGATTCATAGACCGTATCCACAAAAGACTGAATATGCTCGGGCGCTAAGTTTGGCGTGGTCGCACGGGCTGCAGTGAGCGAATCGCTAACGCCACCACGAATGAAGTCGCGAAGCTGCGCTTCTACGCGATGCGCCGCTTGGGCGTCGGCCGGCATCATGACCGCCTTGGTACCGATATCGTTACAGATCCTCGCCTCAATCGCATGGGTTGCGTACAACTCGAACACAGTTTGCATCTGATCCGGCGTGAATGTCGAAAGATCGGTCAAACCTTCCGTGGTCAATTCGATAATGGTTTCAACATACGCCTCGCGTGCAATACCTTCATCGACCGTGCCGGCTCCAGGACAGATGTAATCAGCAAGGCCGATGAAAATCTCGGCGATGGGACGACCCGCCAACGCTTCAAGGTCCAACGTCCGTAGCGCTTCGCGTACACCGCGCACTTGCGCATCTGCCAGGAACCCCAGCAATCTCGCTCCCGCACGGCGTGATGCCCCCATACGTTGCGCTGCCTGGTGCGCGCCGCCCGATGACGTGGACACGTAACGAGAGACCGCCCGCCCGAGATTGGCGCGATCACCCCCACCTGATCTGGCAAAGCGAGTGAAGCTATTGCGGGCACCAAAAAATCTTTTGGGATCGGCCGCTGGGGGAATCGATGGATGGTTCGGTGGCTCAGGAGGAGATGGCGTAGCTTCGCCACTACTCGGCGAACCGTCCGCCTGGGCTGGAGCGGGTGGGGCACTGTCACCGTCCGAGTCCAACCACGAAGGCACAAGCGGAGTACCACCCCCAGGACCACTATAGGCTGTCGACGTTCCCATTACCGAACCCCCTTCGTGTCCTTGAGCACCAATTCGGCTGCGGCCTTGAGGCCCACATTGGTGGTGACTTTGCTCCAGTCATTCAACAGTTTTGTCAGGCGCGTCGCGCATTCCGTGTCTTTGATGACGCCCTGCCACCCGCGAACTGCCCACGGTCCGCATTTGCCGGTTGGCAAACCTTCGAGAAAATCCAACAGCTTCCCTTGCAGGCCGGGTTGCGCCTTAACCAAGACGATGAGCCCATCAACACCGGAAGGCATTGTTTCAAAGGCGCCGCTGCCCATGATCTTGGTGCGCACCGCCTCGAACACCTTGTCAGCCTCAGGCTGAACGAGTTGCTTCAGCTCGGCTTCGTGTGCCTGGACAGACATTTTTCCACCAAATAGTCTCTCGACCACCGTAGCGAGATGCCCGAGAACCGACACGGGGCCAAAGTAGTCTTTCTTGTCCTTCGCCACGAAGAGATATGGGCGAAGATCAACTCCGGACAAGAATGGGAGAACACGCGCCCAATCGCGAATCGTCTCCGACGACTTCCATTCTGCAAGAACTGCATTGTCGATAGGCGGCGGAACCGCATCCGCTGATTTGACACCTTTGCTTCCATCTGCTGCTGCCTTGTCATCTGCTATCGCGCCTGCACTGTCCGTAGAAATGCTCTTCTCCAGCGCGTCAATGTCTTCGCACAGACCTTTCGCATGAACCGCCGAGACGAACGCGATCTGTTCGAACAGCCTAGGCATGAATCGCTCGGCAAGCATCAGTTTCGCCAGCACAGGCACACTAATATCTACGCCAAATCCGCGCGCGGTTGCTGTGCGTTCCCGAAGCAACAACGTGTTTAGGAAGCGTTTGATCTGACGAGGGTTGCCTTTTGTACCGCTCGCCAGGATCGGACCGATCTGATCACTGAGTGCGAGGGCGTTGTGGGCCTTTTCGGCTTTTGGCCCAAGCGCAGTCTTGACCGTCGCGGCATCGAGACCGGCGCTGTCCCAAGGCCTTTTCAGACGCTCGCGTGCAACTGCTATCAGCTTCGCGTAGCAGGTATCCTCTTCCCCGACCTCCGCCCCTGCCAGTAGGAGGGTTACATAAATGCGTGTCTCGGTCTCGCCCAACGCCGGGATGCGAAATGGAATTTGGATCAGCTTTTCTAGATAGTTCCTCGCGTAGTCCCGAGGCCCAGTTGTTTCCGGGAGATCGGGGAAGTGCTTACGCACCGCATATTCGATCATGGCCTCATCCGCAGCGACGACGAACGCGGTCCGGGACGTGAAGACAAACAATCGGATAGCCTCCAGCGTCTCGATGGCCGTATCCGGCAAACAGCGGTCCAGATCATCGATCAGTACAACGAGTTGCTCGATGTCGGCTTCTTCCAAGAGCTTGTCAAATGCCTTACGGAAGGCCTCAATTTCCTCGGGAATATTCTTGGATTCGGTCTGGGCCAGCACTGACTTGACCCCTTCGACTGCCGAACTCAAGTTCTCCTTGGTTGCGAGTTGGCCAGGGTCTGAAATCCAGCCTTCCAGCGTGGAGACAATCCCACTGATTTGATCCGGTGACGGGATACCGGTGAAGGCAGTCCAGGCCATTCCACCTGCCTTCTTCGCCACTTTGAGCAAGTTGATACTCTTGACGACATCCCTTAGCGCTCCTTTGGCCTTCTGCAGCGCCGGGCGCTTCGCCAAGAGGCCGGAAATGATGCCTTCGATCAGCGCGATTTTCGCGTCCTCGAAGCCCTGGAAACGCCATCCATTGAACTTGAGACAGAGAACCTTCGGTTCGTCTTTGAAACCTGCCTCAATCATCTCCAGGACGCTGGATTTGCCGGCACCCCAATCGCCATGAACGCCAATAGTGACCGGTCTGTCCGGACGTTCACGTAGTAGCCCGATAATCGTGGCAGCGATGGCCTCGTTGTTGAGAAGATCAACCTTAGTCTCGTTGTCGGTCAATATCATTCGAATCCATCCTTGGCGACACAGCGAGGCCTCAATATGAGGTCGGCAGAAATGCCTGCATATTTGCCCTGACTTGATTATGCCTGAAGTGTGACCAGTGACCGGACAAAATGCCGTTTGGCTGTTCTGTTAGCGTTCGTGAAGAGCCTTGAGGTATGCGTTCAGGAGATGTGGCAGCGCGAGGGACATGTGCTCATGATGGAGTACGTTGTTTACTCTGCGCCTGGAAGGATATTCGCCATTCGCCAGTATCTTCCGCACCACTTCTTGCACCCGCGCGCGCTGCAAAACCAGGTTCACCGCCGCGCGCTCCTTGACTACCGACCGATGCCGCTCTCCTAGCGCTCTGCACAAGTCAGGAAACCAATATCGCAAACAACTTGGGCCAACGCCGAGATTTGCGGCGATCGACGCGACCGGCCGGCAGTCGGTCGAGGCCATGCTTGCGTCGAGGTGTTCTTTCATCCGCCTGAGCCGCTCGCGTGTGGGTCTCGGACATGATGCTCGGTCCTTTAGCTTTTCGACTGGTCTGCTTGGCTGCTCACACGCCTGGGGGAGATCTTCACTGAAGATGTCCGGCGGCATTACCGTTACTCCGTGGCAAAATGCCAGGAACTGGGTGATGCTGGGGCGCTGTTGCTTGTCCAGCCAGCCGTTCAGGCCGTGCGTGTCGAAGCCTAGTGCCCTGCAGAACGCCGCCCGATTACCTCCATTGGAAACCCTGACCTGCTGCAGCACAAAATCTCGGAACCTTGCTACGGTTGGAGCAAAACCTTGCTGTGATTGGCGCAGTAGCATATCGCCAACGGCGTCAGCAACCCACAATTCGAGCCGGTTGGCTGGTCTCTCGCGGTTCCCGCCGCCTACCGACGCTTCGTTGACCAGGGGACGCTGACAATAATCGCAGATTCCCAGGTCGGGATACCGTGGCACGAAAGGTTGCTGCTTCTCGCAGTGGGGGCAGCGGTCCTCCAAGGGTCGGTGATGGGCGTCGCACACCCGGTACGTCTCCATCGCCCATGCCAGCGGAAAATATGTTTCCTCCCCTTGCTGTCGCCGCTGCCACAGGCAGATCGGGCACCACCGAGGATATCGGGAAAGCAGGCCCTGACCGTTATGCGGAAAGACATCTTTCCACTGAAGAAGCGTGAGATGTCCGAGGCTAGTCTGTCCGGTGAGGTGCTCCATTGTTGCCACGAATTGCTCGGCGTATTTCCCAAGCCCATTTATCGTTCCGGCGAAGCGCTTGTAGAAGCCGGCATAGGCCAGCTTGCCTATCGCCGGCTCCGACTCGACGAAGACCTGATGGATCAGGCCACGGGGATTGACCGCATGCGCGCGGCTGGTACGCACGATAAAGGAAAGCAGGCTTTCTTGCCTGGGCGTCCCGACGCCAATCGGTGGAAGCGAAAACAATCTGCTTCTCGGCGGAATTGGCGTCGGCGCCCCAAAGTCCGGATCTCCTATATCAGCAAGGAGAGTCACGGACGGGCATCTCCGACAGGATCACGCTTCGGATTCCGCTGGCCGGGCCGGCGCGGCTTCTTCGGCAAACCGAGTTCCCCCCGTGCCAGTAGTACTCCGTTGTTGAGGAGGTCCATCAGTCTGTCGTCGCCAACATCGGCGAGTTGGTTTTCGCCCATGCAGGCTTCCTCGACGATCCTCAACAGGCCGCGATTCTTGAGTGCAAAGCGATCGGCGAACGCTTCATCAATGATGGGAGCGCCTTCCGCGACAGCGTGTTCGAGGCAGCGCGCCAGCCAGTCTTTGAGGATGCCTACGCACCCGGCGCATTTGCGGTAGAAGTATTCTGCATTTGCTTCGAGTTGCGCCGGGACGTACTCAGATAGCTTCTTTTCCAAATTCACAAGAATCGTGCGAAAGGCTTCACGATCTTTGGGGTGTCGCAGATCGTATCTTGGGAAATTGACCACCTGGCTTCGCCGCGTGAGTTGCCCACTCTGGTCCAGGATGTCCAAAAGCCGGTAGGTGCCGGTTAGAAGAATCGTGATGCCGGTCTGGATGGTGAGGGATTTCAGGCACTCGAATTGGCATTCCAGACGCTGCAAGCTGTTCACCAGCAGCATGTGGTGCGCCTCGTCTATGATCAAAAACTTGGTTCTTCGACGCCGGCAGTACTCTTCCACTGATCGGCGCAGTGAGTCGGCCACAGAGTGTTCCAGGGCCCGCTCTCCCAGCGGGTGGTCAGGTAGCAGCATCATTTGGCGTGGCAGAAGCAACTTCTTGTCGACGAGGGGTTCGTGCTGACCTGCCAGCAGGCGAATGTAGAAATCCTTCCAACTGAAGCCGGCACCGTTGGGTGGTACGGCGCTGATGGTCACCACCGGCATAAAGTCCTGCTCAGCCATCATTTGATCTTGGTAACGTTTTTGCAGTCTATTGCAGGCCGCTTTGACGAGTGTAGTCTTTCCGATGCCGGTTGGCCCTGTGAAGATAATGACCTGCGGTGAAGCCTCTGCACCCAAGGCTGTCGTCAGTTCTCGGAAGGTGGCCGATGATGCTGGATGATTAAAAATGTAGGCGCCGAAATCATTCAATATTTCGGTTGCAGAGCGTGAATGGGCGTTGGACGTTTTCATGAGAGCACCTCGAAAATTTCGTGAGTGATGGGACCAGACCATAGGTCTGCCGGACTGATGGGCTGCTCGCTGGGGATGGGCATGGGCGATGGAAGAACAGGCTGCACTGACTCTGTTGCGAGCCGTTCGGCGTCACGCCTTTGCTGCCGCAGCACGTCTTCGGACCGGCGCGCGGTACTGATATAGGCCGCAATGTCGGCGGCATTGACGCCCCTCCGAACACCGGCCAAATAGTGCAGCACCCGTATCTCCTGAGAAATCGTCGCGATTTCCCGCTCCGAGCGTCGCTCGAAGATGGATTGATGCTCCGAGCGGCACAGTACCCATTCGCCGTTAACAAGCGCATAGGCGCGCGAGACATCGAACGGGTCGTAAACGATGTTGACCTTGGTGTTCTCAACCTTCGGTTCGCGGAAAACCGGATGCCAGTAGTGGACGCCTTTGATCTTGAACCCGCGCCCGGAGCGAACGACTGCTTTGCCGGCCGGCGTGGTCGGCATGCACAGGCGATTGAAATCCTCCGTGAACGGAATCAAGACGTGACCACGGTTCCCGGAGACAGCCAAACCCCTGACCATGGCGTCTTTCGGGGACATGCCGAGAGCAGGATGGATGAGATTGCCATAGACGTTATCGACGAAGTTCTCGAATGCGTCGGTCAGAGCAGGCAGCGTCCAGACTGCCAGAGTGCGCGGATCGTGGCTTGGCGACATGCTGCGTGGTCGCTGGAGCGCTTGGCTGTTGCCTTCGAGGTTATGGATAAATGCTTGGTTGTTAACGCCAAAAAAGCGTTCCATCACAGACCCAAAGCGGGCCTTGGCTGCCGGGCGGGATTTCTTGTGGCATTCCAGCCTGGCAAGCAAGGCTTCGAAATACAGGCTCTCGAAGTCACTTCCCTGGTCAACGACAATCGTCTTGGGTATGCGGCCGTGCCGGCGGATGGCGTTGCGGATCACTGCCATGCAACTGCGATAGCTTGGTGGATCGAATGTCAGGAAGAAAGCGATGATCAGCCTGGTATAGGCATCAATGAGAATCGTGAGCCAGGGACGCCGCAGATTGGCACCGATGCGACTGTCCACCAATTCAATGTCCAGTTCGGTATGGTCGATGTGGCCGATCTCGAAAGGGCGCTCACCGTGGCGCGGAGTCGATTGGTCGACGTGCCATTGGAACTCTGTGACCGAGTATGCAGCCCGGCGCCCTTGGCGGGCGAGCACCACAGTTTCCTCCCGGCGCCGTTTGATCTCGGCGCGGAAGGTTTTTTCCGAAGGAGGAATCGCGCCGATTTCCTGGCACCTGTTGCGTACCATGCCATAGCAAACGGAAATCTTCGGCTGACACGCGATCAATACCTCGGTGTCGATGACCTCGTTCATCTGGGTGATGGTCTCTGCACTGGTTTTTCGGTGACGATTGCCGCGCGCGCTGATTCGAGGAATCAGGCCGGCAAAGCGATTCCCCGTTGCGAGTTCCCCTTCCTCGGCGCGATGGCGCCAATATCTCAGCGTTCGCGCCGGAATAGTCGTAGCGACGGGTTTGCTGTTATCGAGTTTGGCAACATCAAGATGGGTTGCCCGTTTGACGGCAAGCTCCAAGTCGACCGGCGCGGCCCGCCGCATGATTTGTTCGGCAAGCTGGTAGCGTTCGTCGGCCTCCGGAGGAACGCCGGTGATGACACCTTGCAATACCAGAGTCTGGAAAAGATCAAGACCGAGGGTGGAAATATCTTTATTCAGACCTGCCAAAAAGACCTCAGTATCGCCGACATTAAGGATGCGCCAGGGTTGCCTATCCCAGAGAATCGGCGTTCCGGGCCGCAAGGCTACCTTTGGGAGAATACTTGGCGCCAGACTGCGGTGACTGGATTTTTGCGCCAGATATACCTCGGCGCTCAACGCGTCACGGCACACGTTCGTGTAGATAGGCTCCGCCAGGAGTTCATGCTCCAGATCGACGAATAGATCCCCCCGGGCGATGAGCGCAAACACATCGTCGGCCGAGATTCCATCTCTTGCCAGCAGTGTTCCCAGCAGCATCCATCGCTCGCTGGCAAAGGCCTGCTGAACCACTTGCCAGACATTGTCCGTTGGGACTGGACAATCCGGGGCAAGATAGTCCGACAGGAATTCCAGATTTCTTACCACGATCCAGTTTGTTTCCTTCGTAGAGCGGACTTGGAAGCCGAGGCCGAATTGCGCTGCGAAGGCTTCACCAGGTGGGCAGCGCCATCCGGTTTCACCCCCTGGAACGTAACGTTCGCTGCCGCTATCGTGGCTCTTGCGGAGTTCCTCTTCAGGCTTGCACTCCACCCACCCCATCCAGTGCTCCTGGATCAGGAAATAGTCTGGCGTGGATAGATGAGAGACACGCCGACCACTGCCATTACGGTAGGCGAGCTTGACGCTGGAAGGCTGATCGTAGAACTCGTGGGTGTCCGGATCGTGCTCCCATTCGTAGAGAGCCGGCAGTTCCCCCTTGTGGCTCTCCGCCTGGATGACGCATCCCATCTTGAGGCTGGCATAACGGGTGACGACGTTGTCGAATCCGCCACCGACCCGGCGAACCGGATCGCTGTCGCGGATGGTCTCGACAACCCGCCGCCCGACGAGCGGGATATCTTGCTGGATGAAAAGCTGTAACAACTGTTCTTGGTTAAGCATTTTGATCTCCGTGTCGTTCGTTTCCTGGTCACCGCGCTGCGGCAGCTAATGGGCGCCGCAATGTCGTGGCGCCGGAGCGGATGAGAGAAAGCTTGGTTGCCCCGAAGCGGGCAAAGTGAGGCCAGCCGAGTGCCAACAAAATGCTTGACACCAGGGGGATCGACGCGGAGAATTCAAATGTCGGCTTGCCAACTGACATGTTCTCTGGAAACGGCCTGGGGTAATGTCCAGGCCGTTTTCGCATTTGAGGCCTCACCTACTTCGCAGTAGGTGTCAGGTCATGGCATTCCCTCCTGTATTTGTTGAGCCACGTCGGCGCGTTCCTGACGCAGTTTCGTGAGCCAATCTGCGACCTCCGGCGTCAGCGCGAACTTCCCACGCCTTCCTGGGATTTCAAAAATAGTGACCGCAAGTACTCCACTACGAACAGCGCGGGCGAACGCGGACCAAGTTCGATAACCCAGCGCCCGTCGCAGGTCCTCCCCTCCCATCAGCGGCCCATACTCTTTCAGCATGACGCTCTTCAGGGCTTCCTCTTGCATGGTCATTGATAGTAATTCCCGGCAGTTGTGATTCGTTGTTCACAGAAATACCAGATTGAATTAGGATGAGAAAGTCCGACATAAATCATGCATTTCATCACACCATTTGGCCAAGAGACAGCAGAGCATCGAATCTAGCCCAAGGCTTGGCCGACCTAAGGCAGACCCCGTCGATCGTCTGAGAACCAAGGTCTGGTACTTGGCTGTCAAATCGCGCGGCGGATGGAGTGATTACCGGCTGGACTTGGAGTTCGCCAGGAAGGCAAGCGACCCACCGCTACCTGGGCCCTCCAGAATTCGTGCTTTCGAGGAAATACGTCGAAACGGAACCGTTCCTTCGCCTGGAACGCATCGACGTAGGGGATTCAATCTGGTGAAACGAGTCGAATCACACCCATCGTTCAAAGGAACGGCTGCATATTTCTCGTCATCTTTCTGGGATTTGCTTAAGTTCCGTCAGATGGGAGTGCCTGAGGCGCACGCCTTTTCAAGCAGGTTAATGAAATCCTGCAGTATTTACCGACCGTCGGGTAAGGCAAACGATCTTATGCGTTACTGGTTCACGACAGCGAGAGGAAAGTCGAAACCAATTCCAAGCTCGCTGGATTACTACGAAGCCGCGCTGAACCAGCTTATCGCGACGCGGCCATTAGATCTCGAAATTCTTGCCCTTGTGGGGGGATTGTTCAGAGAGGCGTATCTGGCTACCGCCCTTGATATCGCAGCAGTTCTTTCGCGACAGTTCATGACGCTGTTGGAGCTCTATAGCGCACAAGACTGGCTTGACCAAGAAACGGCTAGAGCATTAATTGACCTGGGGGATCGAAGAGTTCTACATTGGCAAATGGGTGCCCATTTTCTTGGGGAGGATCTCTACGACGATTTGCCATCTGCTGTCGTTCAACGTCCACCCTACCATCATGATTCGGCGATCCAGCACTTAATTGACAACGAAGACGCGCTTTGGGACCAGTACGCATCAGTTGCGAGGGCTGCCTTCTATGGTGACTCTTGACGAATGTCATAGCTCAATCACCAAGTCTTCACGGAACCCTGTACCTCCAGCCGCAACTTCCTGCGGGTAGCCCCTCTGGTTCGACACTACACGGCAACCATTCTCGGCGATGAAATCGTTGTTCGTGTGCGTATGACCATGGCACCAAAGATCAATCTGGTATTTTTCCATCAACCAAGCGAGGTCGGTTACGAAGTACGGCGATACTTCGCTCTCCTTGTGCTGCGGTGCGACGCATCGGCGGTGCGGTGCGAAGTGCGTCACGACGACAGTTTTTCCTTCAAACGGTTTAGCCAACTCGGCTTCCAGCCATCGCACGGCCTTCCGGTGAAGCTCCCACGTATCACGAGGTTCCAGATGGCGACCGCCACGCGCATAGATCATCCAGTAGTCGTTGATGCTGCGCTTAGCGATGCTCATGTAGGCATCAGCCTTGTCGGCGCCAAATAGATCGAAGGCGCTCCAGAGCGTGCATCCGAGTATGCGAACACCTGCCACCTCAAAGGTGTTCCTTTCAAGTAGGTGTACCCCCGATAATTCCCAGACTGGTTTGCGCAACTCACTCAAAAGCCCGAGATGGGCATCGTAGTACTCGTGGTTGCCGGCTACGTAGACAACCTTTGGTGCGTTGGGCCAATCGCTGAATATTCTTGCTGCCCACGCCAGCCCGTGGGTGTGGCTCCCTATATCTCCTGCCAGGATGACCACGTCCACGTCGAGGCGAGGTGGCTGCCACGGCTGATCGCGTAGAAGTTCGAGGTGCAAATCGGAATAGATCGCTATCTTCATTTTGGAGCATTGAGCTTCGCAATGAGTGCTTCCACGTCGGCCTCGGTCAGTCCGACCTTGTAGTTCGTAAGGTGAAGATTTGTGCTCGATGGAGAAAACCAGTGATCGGTGTCGTCGATTGCTAGCCAAGGTGTTTCAATGTGGCCATTCATTTCCAGCCACGCCAAGCATTCTGCCTCGCGGCTTCTATGAAAGTTGGCCTGCGGATCAGTGATGACCTTGGGTGTGGTCCCGATGAATCGAGGTCTGAGGTCTTCACCACCACCATGAGTCACAAATTCCACCAGTTCGTTCATGGTTTGCACTTCCCGCCAGGACGTCGAGAAAACAACCTGCACGTGAGGGCACGCGCGCAGGATTTGCCAAAGCAAGTGCGCTTGGCAGAAGGCTACAGCATCACGATCCTCGGGATGAAGCACACCATCGAAGTCGAGGAAGAGAATCATGGGCACGCCCCAGTAACTCGTGCCGCCAGCCACCCCATCCTGATTGTCTTGGCGTCATCTAGCGCATGATGACGGCGAAGGCCTTTAGCGAAAGCGCGTTCCACTTCCTGATCAAAAGCAGGGAATGAGACCATTTGGTGCAAGAGAGCAGGCCTTCCATCGAGGTTCTCCGGCCAAGCATCAAGCTCCCGGAAAATCTCCTCAATCCATGGCCAGTCCCAGCTCATGTCGAAGAAGATCAGCATCACACCTCCACGACAAAGCTGGGATCAAATTCCTCAACAGCAGCATGCCCAACATATCCACGCGGATTCGACACGACCCGCCCAGAGCGGTGGTTGCCGATCCGATAGTCGACTGGGACATGCGTGTGGCCGTGAATCCATAAGTCGGCCTCTCTGACCAGATGGTCAAGGTGGCTGGCGTAGGCGGCGTCGCTGTAAGCGAACGCCTGCTGGTCGAGCAAACTCTTGGCTGAGGGCGCATGGTGTGTCACGACGACCGTCTTCGTCACAGTGTCCATGACCACAAAGGGATCGGCGTTGCGTGACAGCTCCCGCTCCAGGTAGTCGCGGCTCTCGTGATGTAGTGAAAGTGTCTTGCGTGGCGTCAGACGGTCTCCTTGATGGCTGCTTGCAAATCCAGGTTCCGAGATTACCCCACCACGTCGAGACACATACATGGCGCTGTAGTCGGACATGGTCTGGGAAGCGTGTCGCATGCATTCTTCCTGCTGCTCGGCACCAAGAATGCAGAAATCCGTCCAGAGCATTGCGCCGAAGAAGCGTACGCGGTCGCCAGGATGTCGAGGATCGTCGATCAGCACGGACTCGTTCTCCAGCAGGTGGACGTGCGTGTCGGCGATCTTCTCCCTGGCTTTACGCCAGAGATAGTCCATCGGCCGCTGGCCGTAGAACTCGTGATTGCCCATGACGTAGATCACGGGCCGGTCGATCGCCAGTGCCCATTGAATGCCCTGCAATCCCACGCCGATGTCTCCGGCCAGCACGGTCACGTCGGCGTCGATCTCGTTGACGTCGACGCTCTTCGGCCATTTGCCGAATTCAAAATGGAGGTCGGAGAGGATGTGGAGCTTCATGACATCGAGCGTTGAGTACGAGGTGAAACTGTCGATGTCGTCAATGGTGAACGTGAATCCTTCTGCCAGTCAAATTTATGCGTGATATTCCGAGTAAAGCACGCCGTGGCGCGGGTTTCTGGCCGATTTCAGCCGTGGAAGATATGCCCCAATACCATGAAGAAATTGCCTACTTGCCCCGGAACACTTCATCGAATTTCGCCAACACCATCGGGTAGATGTGTCCATCGAGTGTGACGGCGGTCGGCACGGTGAGGGGAAACTTCACAGGAAACGACCGAGACAAAAATGCATAGTCGTCAGGATTCTCAGGGCATTGTTCGGCGACTGGTGTCTGCCTCTTGAGGATGAGGGCTTTCCATGCAGCCGCAGGATCCGCTGCACACAGCACGCTTCTGAGCAAGGGCTTTGCACGGATGTCGTTTGAGTATTGAAGCGAGGTCGGAATGAGATAGATCGTTGCATTGAGCGTCTTCGCCTTCCGTAAAAACTCGCGCTCAAGCGCCCGGCAGTTGGGGCAGTCGTAGGCTGTGAATAGGAAAACCACGCGACGGCCCGTGCCGAAGTGGTAGACGATCAGCTTTGCCCTGGGGATCGCCGCCAGAAAGTCGCGGAAGAGCTGCTGCGATTCCTGGGCTGTCAGATCCTGACCTCGGCGCGAGCCGGAGAGGTACATGTAGCCAGTGACTTGGTTGCCGATGTATGTGAATTGCCGGTCGACGAAGGTACGGGGCTCGCTGCTGTTGAAATACACTCCATAGAGGCCCGGCAGAAGGCTTTCGCGGACGGACGAGGGCTTCTCAGACAGGTTGGCGCGGAGTTGGGTCAGGAGGGTGGCGTTGTCGGCATGGGCGGGCGGGGCATTCAGGAAGGGCAGGTAGCCAGCCAGCACAGCCAAAACAAGGAATTGCCAGCCCTTTGCCCTCATGCGCCCCCCTCTGCCATTGATTACTATAAGTGACAACGATAGCATGGGTATCGGTTGATTGTCACTTATAGAGCGTCGCCGTATAGTGGTTCGATCCCTAGCATCTTTCCCTTTTGGAATGGGAAAAGATGTCGGACGACCCGAGGATACTGTTTGGGCGCCGCCTGGCCGAACTCAGGCGTGCCAAGGGGTGGTCGCAGGAGAAGCTGGCCTTGGAAAGCGGGCTGGCGAGAAGCTATTTGGGCGGCGTGGAGCGGGGGCAGCGGAATATCGCGTTGGTGAATATCTGCAAGCTGGCAGGAACGCTCGAAATACCGGTGCCGGTGCTTATGGAGTTGGATCGTTAATCAGAAAGGGGAGGTAGGCTATGAATATTCTCGAACTGATACTGCAAAATATCTGGGCGCCTAATCTGCTCAGCATACCCAGCCCATCATTGCCTGTGCCTGCAAATTGGCTGATCCCTCCGATTTTATGGTTAGCAATCCTCCATGGGGTTATTTCTCTGATTCGCGGTCAGAATCTGGCTTGGCTTTGGACGAAAATCTACCAGTCGGTCGTATGGTTTGGGACCCGACTGAGTGAAGCTCTTGCATTCCCTGAGCCTCGTCCCATGGGAAACATAATTGCGGAATTTGGCGCCGCAATCACCCATCTCGCGTTCGCCATCTATTTCCTCGTCTATGGGCTTACGGTTGTACTGATGGGTGTTGTTCATCTCCGAGATAAGCCGCTACCAGCTATTCTGCTTATCGTTGTCGGCTTCTGCGTGGCATTGGCGGGTCGTTACTACTTGGTGCAGTTCTTTAAGGCTAAGCGCAAGCTGCTAACCTTTTGGACGCAATATCCGAAGAGCAAGACATGGGCACTGACGTCTCTTGCTGGATTTACGGCGGCCCTATGTATAACCATCTGGGTCATGCTTGAAGTCGTGCCCCAATGAATTAGGTGGATGCTCGGGTGAACAACAGCCGAGCCATATGATTGAATTTGGTTATATCGTCCGCGAACACTTCGAGCAACCCGTTGGTATGATTATTAGGTCAGCGACGTTGGCGCCGACACAAATAATTGATGAAGAGACACGCCGGACGCAATAGCCACTATTGGGCATCCTGAACAAGACCAAAAATGGAGGAAGACCGCAATGACTCGAAAAATTGATTTGAATGCCAGCCAGATAGCAAGCATCCAAAGCGACAACCAGGAAACCTGTGCCGCCATCACGATGCCGCTGGGGATCACAGAGCAAACCCCGTTTGTTTATTTCGCCGCGTTTGACGGAACCAACAACGACAAGGACAACGTGCCGCGAGGCGAGTTATGTACCAATGTGGCACAGCTTTGGCAGCAGTACGAGGCCGGGCGAGCGGGAGCGGCTGCCGGTGCCCGCTTTGGCGGGGGCTATTACAAGGGTCCGGGTTCCCCTGGAACCTTGTCGCAAAGTTCTTGGCTTCCCGAGAGCGTTACCGAGCAGGTCATTGCTGCTGCCGAAGATGCCTACCACGATTTTTGCAGCCAGGCGGTGGCGGCAGGCACCGACAAGAATGTGGCGGTGGCACTGACTTCGTTCAGCCGCGGTGGAGCTAGCGCGGCAATATTCTCCCAGATGATCTTTGAACGGGGTTTGCTCAACCCGGATACGCGAGAGCAACTTATGCCGGCGAAAACGGTGCCGGTCGTAGGAGGCGTCATTTTTGATCCCGTCATGACGGGAGTGAACAAGACCTTGGCCTATCCGCCGAACGTGCGAAACCTAGTGGATCTGCGTGCGCTCAATGAATACCGCTATTTCTTCAAGGGCGCCGAATACCGTCATCATCCCACGTCGATTATCAATACTTATAGCGTCTATGGCAATCACTGTGATGTCGGCGGAAGCTACGATAATGGGTTAGCCGGTCTGACGCTGGAAACGGCCACGAGGTTGTTGCAGCAGTTGGGATTGGTCATCGCGAACGTGCCGCCTCAGCGGACCTTCCGACCAAGCGATATCGCGGTACATACTGAGGAATATGATAATTATGGCAACAAGGTTTGGGATGTAACCAATGAGGACGGCTTCAGCTTTGCCGACGTGCGGCTCATGGACGGCGTAGGCTCCCCGGCTTCGCCTGATTTGTCCGGACGCGATCGTTTCATCATGTACAACGGGGACGTCATGTATCTACCATAGCGCCAGCGAATAAATGTGGCCAGTCCTCTTTTTCCCATTTTTGCATTCTTCTCTCTTTGCGGGCTTGGCGTTGGCAAATTGGCCCATCCCATTGGTGAACCGGGGCGCCCGCAAACTGCGCTTACGGGTTCCCTTCGGGCAGCAGTCGATAACCTCATTCGTCTTGCGACGAAAAGCATTTCACCAGAGATAAAGCACTAACGGAAGATGGATCAAGTCAAGCCTATCAATTGAAGGAACGATCATGACAACGTTTGAAATATCGTGGGCACTCTCATTCACCTGCTTGGTTATCCTAACGGGGTGCATCGGAAAGTGGACTAAGACTTCTTATCTCGGAATTCTCATTGATAACAGAGGACGCTTCAGTCTCACGCATTTGCAAATTGTTCTATGGACATTAATAATTCTTTCCTCCATTGTAGGAGTGTTGATTGCCACGAACTTCGATCCGTCCAAGATTTCGCTTTCGACCCAATTATTGGGACTTATGGGAATAAGCGCCGGATCTGCTGTGCTCTCTACTGGGGTTAAAGGGGCAAAAGACGCCCCTGGCGGCTCAGCCAACGTAGCCAAGGCAGGTGCATTTCAGCTCAGCAGCGGGAGTACGACAACGATAACCGCAAAATTCTCGCAAATCTGGCTGGAAGAGGAAGGCGATCAGGCAGACAATGTTGTAAGTGTTACAAAATTTCAAAATTTTATTTTCACGCTCGTAATCGTTGGCACCTATGTATCTATTGCGCTAAAAACTGGCGGGCTGCCAGTCCTTCCCGATAATATGGTGTGGTTAATTGGAATCAGCCAAGCTGGATATGTAGGCGGCAAAATTCCAGATAAGAGCTGAGGCCACAGTATCTGAAGTCGCACCGGACGTTTAGAATCTGTGACAAATCGAATTTTTATTCGAGAGCGGCAACCTATAGTAGTTGTATAGAAAGGGGAATCCCAATGAAAGAGCCAGGGCTAGACGGTCGTCATCGTGACAAGAATGGTCAGATTCAACAGAAGCGCAGCGACACGAAAAACAAGAACCTATCAGAACCAATCCCTGGATTTGGGCCGAACACGACACTTAAAACCATAAGGGATAAAACAGGTCAGACAAGTGAAAAAGATATACGGGATGCAGCGAAAAAGGGAAACAAGTAATCCCTGTCAATTACTGGCGATTTCAGAGCCGTCAGGATCGGACTCGCCGGCTCTGCCGCCGCGGTAAGCACGGGGCCATCTCTACCAGCCACTGTGGCTTCCGGCTTCACCATGACACAAACTCGCGAATCCTGCACTGGTGGTCCGGCCGCTCAATCTCCGCTTCGGTGCAGGTGTAGCGGTAAGAGATTGCGAGGCTCTGATTATGTCCGTGGCACAATATTTTCAAGATTTCTGCTACCAACTTCCAGTGCCGACCGACACAAGAAGTTCAATTGCGAGCCGCACCGCGACCATTACTCGCCGGCTCAACACAGATTTCCGGAATACTACGTCCGACACTGCCAACCGCTTTTATGGCGGGTCCTATGGCAGGAACACGGCGGTTGGTTCATTAAGTGACATCGACCTCTTGTATGTATTGCCATACGAGACCTATGCGCAGTTCAACGCCTATAGTGGCAACAAGCAGTCGTCGCTTCTACAAGCCGTTCGGTTATCCCTTAACATGACCTACCCCAACTCTGCCGTCATCGCGGATGGGCAAATTGTCAAGATTGGTTTTAGGGATGGTATCACCTACGAAATCGTGCCGGTGTTTCTGAACGCGAACGACAGCTATACGCATGCGGACTCAAACGACGGCGGTTCCTGGAAGACTTGCTGGCCTAAACATGAGATTGATGCCTTTGCGACGCGTGACAGAAATTGTAATGGCAACCTGATTATCCTTGGCCGTATGGCACGTGCATGGCGTGACTATAACAGTGTCCCGATGGGTGGGATGTTGATCGACACCTTGGCGTACCAGTTCTTGGAAACTTGGGAGCACCGTCAGAAGTCGTATCTTTATTACGATTACCTAACGCGGGACTTCTTCGGATTTCTTGCAGGCCAGGATGGGCAGCAGAACTATTGGCGCGCGCCAGGCAGCGGGTCCTACGTTTGGCGTGGCGGGAATTTCGAATACAAAGCGCGGCAGGCGCAATTGCGTGCGCTGGAAGCCCTTGACCATCTATCCAAGAACCAGGACTGGTCTGCCAAACAGAAATTCAGGGAAATCTATGGAACCGCATTCCCCAGCTAGCAATCCTCTACCGGCCGGGGAAACCCTCGAAGGCCAGCTGCGCGAAATGTACGGCCGTGTCGCATACACGCACAAGACGCATGAGAAAATGGCCGACGCCAATACTGCCCGACACAAGACTATTAAGGCCGTCGAGATAGGGGTCACCGCTCTTGCGACCGGTAGTCTGCTACTTGCGATTCTCGGCGACTCCAAGGCAGCGACAGTTATTGGGGCGATATTTTCGACGGCTTCACTTGCCATCACGCTGTACTTCAAGGAAGCGACGCTTGGTGAGCAGTCGCAGAAACATACCGCGACCGCATCACGACTTTGGGGCGTTCGGGAACAGCTATTGAGCCTGCTAGTTGATTTGCACGACCAACGGCCCGAGCCCGACATCCGAGCAATACGTGACCACCTCAATGCCGAGTTGGAGCAGGTTTACAAAGCCGCACCGCGAACCTCGCCGGCCGCGTATGCAGCCGCTCAACGGGCACTGAAAGACAACGAAGAATTGTATTTTTCCGACGACGAATTGGACCACCTTCTGCCGAAGGACCTACGTCGCAAAGCCTAGTGCATTGTGAGCAGCATCTGTTGCCCGCCGCCACCTCCTGCGGATAGTGATCCACCCGATAGTCAATATGTGACCATCAGTTCGGGGCGAAATACCCGCTCAAGCACATTCTTGTCGTGCTTATCATCGTACTCGACGGTCATCCACTGGCGACTATCCTGCCAGTACAACATCATTACCTTCTTATACGTCGGATGCTGGACTTGGGGTAAGCGTCCGGTCAGCACCGTCTAGACGCTGACCGGACGCTTACCATAGAGCCGCGACAGCAGGTGGAACAAGAGCGCCCCGCCTGACTGGCTGAACGGCAAATAGCCCAATTCGTCGAGTATCACGAGGTCCATGCGCATCAGACTCAACGCGATACGTCCGGCTTTGCCGTGCGCCTTCTCATGCTCCAATGCATTGACGAGATCGACTGTGGAGTAGAACCGCACCCGCTTGCCGTGTCGGGTGATGCCCGCCACACCAATGGCGGTGGCCAGATGGGTCTTGCCGGTGCCTGGTCCGCCGACCAGGACGGCATTGTGGGCAGCTTCGGTGAACTCGGCCTCAGCCAACTGCAGGACCAGCTTATGATCCACTGGCGAAACATCGAAGTCGAAGCCGGCCAGATCGCGGTGCACCGGAAATTTCGCCGCATGCATTTGGTGGCTGACTGAGCGTACTGAACGGTCAGCGGTCTCGGCTTGCAGCAAGTGTTCAATTAGCCAGCGCGAGGAATCCAACTCGGCGTGGGTGCCTTGTTCGACCAAGTCGCCCCAGGCGCTGGCCATGCCGTGCAGTCGCAACTGCTTGAGTTCAATCCCCAGATCACGCATGGCCGATCTCCTCGGCGAGGTCCTGGGCGCGCAGGCCATCGTAGCGCGCCGTATTGGCTATCGGTGGCGTCGAAACCTGCAGGCTTGTCTCGGCATTCTCTGGCAGCGGCGTGGCGTTCAACCGGCTCAGGACGTTCAGCACATGCTCCACGCTCACCCGGCCTGACGGCGCCCCGCTGTCCAGTGCAAGTTCGACGGCCACTAGGACGGCGTCGATCCCAGCCGTCGGTATGATCGCCAGCACCTGCGCCATGATGCGGTCACCGCCTTCATTGCGCAGCATGGCACGACGCAACTTCTGCAACGGTTCGGGCATATCGGCAAACGGCGCACCGTTGCGCAACGCCCCCGGCTTCCGTTGCAGCAGTGGGATGTAGTGCTGCCAGTCGTACCGCACCTGGCCACGCTCGCCGAGGCGTTCGTGGCTGGCCACCATGGCATCGCCAGCCACGATCGTCACTCGGCCCGGGTACAGCCGTGTACTGACCATTTGCCCCACCAGTTCGCACGGCACCGAGTAACGGTTGCGCGATACCGCCACCAGGCAGGTGCTGGACACCCTCGCCGGCTTCTCCACGTAGCCGTCAAACGGCTCGGGCATCGGCATCAATTGGGTCTGCTCATGCTCGAGCATCTCGGCCACGCTGAACTGATCGTGATCGGGGTGTCGAATCTCATCCCACAGCGTCCGACACCGGTTCCCCAACCAAGCGTTCAGCTCGACGAACGAACCGAAGCGCAGTTTGGCGGCTTCGATCCAGATGCGACGTCGACTGTCCTGGACGTTCTTCTCGACGACGCCTTTCTCCCAACCCGAGGCTACATTGCAGAAGTCCGCATCGAACAGGTAGTGCGCGCACATCACTGCAAAGCGAGCATTGACGACCCGGCCCTTACCCTTCTTGACCTGGTCCACCGCGGTCTTCATATTGTCGTAGATGCCCCGGCGTGCAATGCCGCCTAGCGCCGCAAACGAGCGCGTATGGGCATCGAACAGCATCTCGTGGCCCTGGCTCGGGTAGGCTACCAGCCAGAATGCCCGGCTAGCGCACAGTTTCATGTGCGCGACCTGCGCCCGGTAGTAGATGCCGCCGATCACCAGCCCTTCTTCGCTCCAGTCGAACTGGAAGGCCTCGCCAAATTCGAACCTCAGTGGAACAAACGCTTTGGTGGCCGTGCCCTTGCCTTCGCTTTGGCGCCAGGATCGGATGTAGTCGGTAACACGCGAATAGCAGCCATCGTAGCCTGCCGCTCTGATCTCGGCGTACAGCGCCAGCACCGTGCGCCGCTCCTTCTTCGGTCGACGGACATCAGCTTTCAGCGCCTGTTTCAAGGTCTCATGGTAGGCCGTCAGCTTGTTCGGCCGCGTCTGCCGCCGGTACTTCGGCTCACCGTTCAGTGGTGCATCCAGCCACTTCCGGATGGTGTTGCGCGACAAACTTGTGATGCGCGAGATCTCTCGTACTGATTTCCCCTGCCGGTGGTACATCCGCCGTATCTTGCCAATCATGGCCATGGTGATCACTCCTCGTCCCCTGCTGCAAAAAGCAGCAGATTAGGTTGAACACCCGGCTCAGTTTTAAATCGGCAGAACCCTCTTCAGTGGCTCAATATTCGGTCGGCGACAACACGACAGCCTCAACTATCGCGCCTGGGATGGCACATCGGGCTTCAAAGCCCATGGCGTCGGCTTCTGCGGCATTACCGACATTTTTGGTGGGAAACTCCTGGCCGGGGACTTCGATGAGGCCAAGCGTTATCGTGAGCAACACCCGCTATGAAGCTCGCTCTCTATTCCGACCTGCACCTTGAACTGCTGCGCGACCGGCCTTGGCAGCCGCCGCAACTCGACGTCGACGTGGTGATTCTTGCCGGCGACATCGGTAGCCACACCGCCGGGCTCGAATGGGCGACCAAGGCATTTCATTGGGCGCCGGTCTCTCCCAGCATCCTTTATGTCGCCGGCAACCACGAGTATTACGACGCGCATCTGGGCATGCTCAACGAGTTGCAGAAACCCCTCTGGGAACAGTTGGGCGTGCACTTCCTGGAACGGCGCACGTTCGATTGGCCGGGCGTGCGCATCCTCGGCTGTACGCTCTGGAGCGGCTTCGATCTGCACGGCGCCGACAAGGTCGACGCCTACATGTCCGTCGCGAAACGCAGCATCAACGACTACTGGCTGATCCATGCGCGCGGCGGCAAGCGTCTTGAGCCCCGTGACACGTGGGAACTGCACAGCAAGGCCGTGCGCTGGCTTGATGCCGAACTGGCGAAACCTTTCGAGGGCAAGACCGTCGTGGTAACGCACTTCGCGCCGCATCGCGGCTGTATTGCGCCTCAGCATCGGAACAGCGACGTGTCGCCGTATTTCGTGACGGACCTCGCTTGGCTGATGGAGAAACACCGCATCGATGTCTGGTGCCATGGGCACACGCATACGAATAACGATTTCATCGCCGAGAATGGATGCCGAGTGGTATCCAATCAGCGCGGCTATCCGAAGGAGATCGCGGCCGGAGACACCGGGTTCCGGCCTGAACTGGTCATTGACGTATGACCATGGCCCGACCAAGCTTTGAAGACCTGGAGCACCCCGGCTATTCAGACGACACGCGCCGGCTCCGAGTCTTCTTCGACACCGAATTCTCTGATCTCGTTGCCGATCCCAAGCTGATTTCCATCGGCCTCGTCGATGAAACCGGCGAGCGGACGTTCTACGCTGAGCTAGCCCACGTGATGTCGGCGGCCCAGGTCAGCTTCTAACCTCAATACGTCACCATATAATTTATTTTATCATCTAATCTATTACATGGTATGATTGTTTATACGATACAATATTTTATCTGCTGGAGGATCGCGAGGGTGCTATGGGCAGGTCTGACTCGGTGGAACAACGGCGAACAACCCTAGAGCTATTGCTGCTGTGGGAGGGTCTTCTTAACCGCGCACGGCTTAAGTCGCTTCTCGACCTTGGCGACGCCCGTGCGAGCCAATGGATTCAGGAGTTCCGTGATGCGTATCCCCGCTGGCTTACATGGAACAGCAAGTCACGCAGTTACCACGCGACGCATGAAGCCTATGTAGCGGCTAAGCGAGATGAAAAGACCCGTGGTCGTGCAGAGTCATTGGCAAAGTACCTTAGCTTGGTCGGGCTTCCCTATGTTGCGAGTGATACCGAAGCCACGAGCCCGATTTGCGCTGCGTTCCCTGATCTAAGCACGCCAGAGCCGCAAATTTTTGCGACTTTGTCACGCTCGATTCGATTGAATTTGGCGGTTGAAATCACCTACCGCTCCATGAAGGAGCCGGCGCCGCACCAGCGGATCATTTCACCTCACCATTTGGTGCGCGCTGGCCGTCGTTGGCATTTGCGCGCCTTCTGCTCCACTCATCAGGACTTTCGGGACTACGCGCTAGGCCGGATAGTCAATGTCATGACATTGGCGTTGCCGAGCGAGCGACTAGAGAACGATGACGCCGCCTGGAACGCAAAGGTGCCGGTCCGCCTCATCGCGCACCCGGACCTAAGCCGAGAGCAAGAGGACGTCATTCGACTCGAATATTTCAACAATACGTCGGCACGAGTTATTACTTGCCGGGGCGCACTCGTCGGCTATCTTGTCCAAGACGTGCGCGCAGCCACTAACGTCAAGCGACAACGGCCACCTGAGTATCAGCTTGCGGTCGCCAATGTTGATGAGGTTTCGCCATGGCTCTTTCCCTAATGCCCGCCTCGCTGGCGCTCTTCAAGCGCCTACCTGATCTGATTTTTACACCGCTGGGTTCACCGAATCGCCATTTGTACTGGAGCGTGCTCTGCGCGCTCTACCGGCACAAATTCGGTCCCGATGCGCCAATTCCACCCAGTTACGGCTACCTTCTGCACGACATTCATAAGTTCATCGAGGACTACGTCAGCTACGAAGACAATTGGACTCCGGAGGAGGACGAACCGCCGGAAACCCCAATTAACACTCGGGCGATGGCCATATTTCGGCGGTTGCAGGAAGCCGGGTGGTTCCGCATCGAACGCTACGGAATGGAGCGCACGGTGACCATGCGTCCGGCAGTAGGGCAGTTTCTTGCCGAACTGATCAAGTTTGCCGAGCGAGGGCCAGTCTTTGTGTCGGGGAAGATTCGCCTGATTGCCGATAGCCTCTCCTACGTGTCAGCGGGGGATCCCGCCAAAGCCACCGGCGAAAACTTGCGCGAGGCGGCAAACCTCTCCCGCGAGCTAATCGAACACATCCGCAACACCGGCACGAACGTGCGCGACCTCATCGACGCACTCGATCCGGACCTACCCACCTCTCAGTACGTCCGCGCATTCTTTCAGGATTACATCGTGCAGATGTTCATTGGCGACTACCGAGAGCTGCGCACACGGGAACACCCGCTTTCGCGGCGCCGCCAGATCATTGAGACGGCGGAAGCGATCTCGCTGGATATGGAACGCCGCGCCGCCTTGGTCGGGTGGTATGCACAGTACTTCGCGAATGGGAGTCGAACGGACGCCGAAACGATAATGGAGCGCGACCTGGCGCGGGTACGTGAGCTTTCCAGAATCGAGGAATACCTTGACCGTCTCGACGAGGAACTGCGCCGTGCGAATCGCAAGGCTCTCGCCGTTCTCGATTACCGAATCCGCTCGGTGCGGCCTCTGGACGCTCTGGTTCAGTCCGCGATCGCCAACGTGAAGATGTTGCCGGATCGTGGTATCCCTTCAGTACTCGCGCCCGGGCTCCTGATGGCCGGCACGCGCCTCTTTGAGCCGAGAGTCACGAAAGAGCGCCCGCGCCCAGCACCCCTGAAAAAGCCCGTCTTCGCGCCACGCGAGATCGCACTTGCCCGCCTTATGCAACGGGCGCGCGACGCCCGGACCATTACGGCCATAAAGCTCTCTAGCTATGTCGCCAAAGCACTCGACGGCGGCGACGCTGCCAACAGCGACGCGCTGTCTCTATCAGGTATCGAGGACTTGCGCGCATACCAGACGCTTCAAACTGTCGCAATGGCGCAAGGCTCTGGCAGCGCACGGCTGGCTCGCGACAGCCGCATGCTCGCTCGAACATTTGACGCTGTCCCGACCGGACGGGATGAAGTGTCCCATCCGTACTTTTCGGGGCGACCGTTCCTAATCAGGCCGCGCCAAAACCGGCGTACAGACACGAAGCGAGGAGCAGGCCATGAGTGAATATTGGACCAGTTTGTCGGAGGCCTGCGATGGCGTGATCATGCCGGAGGACTTCGCCGCCGTCGCGTATCGACTGATGACGGATCAGTGCCTCTATCATGCTGATCGAGGCAGCAGGACCGCCTATGGCATCGTTGATCGATACGAGCGCGAGTACGCCAAGGTCTTGGCCCCCTTTGGCGTCCACCTGAAGGTCAATCGCATTGCGATGTATGCCGTGGCACTTCCCGTCCACCCAAAGACTATCCCAGCGGGCAAGGCGGAGACCCTATTTGCGCTCGTATTGCGCGGCATCTACGAAGACTTTGCGAGGAACGGCCACATCACCGACGCAGGCGAAGTGCACTGCGGTCTAGTGGAATTGACTGAGAGATACCGGCTGATGACCGGCGAGGATTTGACCGGCGGAAAGGGGTTGTTCGACAGCTTAATGCGCACCTCGCATCGTTGGGGGATCGCTCGTTGGCTCGATGAGAACGAAATGCCAATCGCACCATCCGACTCGGACAGTGCCATCGCAATTCGGCCGGCCATCATCGACATCCTTGGCGAAACCGCGTTACGTCGACTAGCACTGTGGCAACAATCAAATGCCGCTATCGACGGTACTTCGGTATCGCCATCTTCGGACACAGACAGGGAGGTCACTGATGAAGCGTCTTGAGCATGTTCGGGTTGTCAATTTCTATCTGAGCCCGGCGGAAGACCTGCGCATAGATGAGATTACAGGCATTTTCGGCGCTAACGGCGCAGGCAAGAGTTCCTGGCTCGACGCCATACAAATTGCCATGCTCGGCGCGAATGCGAGCGCGGGCGTCATGTCCTTCAACGCGCAGGCCGACGACAAGAGCAAACGCACTATTCGGTCATACTGTCTTGGTCAGTATGGCGAAGGTAACCGGCGTGCACGCGACGCGGCGACAACGTACATCACGTTGGTTTGGCGCGATACTGAAACCGGGATGCCAATTTCAACGGGGGTCTGCATCTACGCAGCGGAGGATGAAGATAAGCATGAGGTGCTGGGGCGGTATGTGGCGCCCGGCGTTGACCTCGCGCTGGGCGATCATCTTGAGACGGTTGACGGTGTTCCGGAGCCGCGGGACTGGAAGTCGTTTCGGTTGGTGCTGGCACAGCGTAGCGAGAACATCACCGGTGATCGCGACATCTTCTTTGAAGACGCGAAGGCGTATGTGAACGCGCTTTTGACGGCTTTGCGCGGCGCACGAGGAGTGCCAGCCGTGCTGCCCTTTACCAAGGCGTTTCGGTTTGCACTACGTATGCGATTCGATAAGTCAGTGGATTACATCATCCGCAACGATATCATCGAAGACAGACCGACGAAGACGAAGACCTTCCGCGAGATTACGGAATCCTTCCGAAAGCTCAACGAAACGGTAAAGCGGGTATCGGCCCAAATAGAAGCGGGAAAGAAGGTTGCCGGTTCTTACTCCGTAGTGGCTATCAAGACCCGTGCCGTTGCGACGTGGCGCGCGCTGACGGCGCGGATTGAGCATGCCATCGCAAACGAGGTGCACGTGGCAGCCATAGAACGGCGCAACGCTGCCGAAGAGGCGCGTACGCAAGCTATCGCGGCGTTTGACCAGGCTACCGACGAGGAGAAGACGCTTGCCACGAAGCACCAGGAGACGCGCGGGCTCATGGTCTCTCATTCGGCGCACAAGAACGTCGGCCAGGCCCAGCATGATCGTCAGGTGGCCGTGGAGCGACTTCAGGAACATAGCGTCGCGGCGGCTCAAGTGCTCCTGGGTGCCGTTGCTGGTATGCGAAATGCCGCTAAGGAAGAGGAATTGGCATCGTTTGCTAAGCAACTGAATGATTCAGCTGGAAAGGTCGAGGCAACTGCACGCGCCCCGGCGTTGTCTGTCACGGAAGCAATGGCAGCCTGCGGCGACATGCGGGAGATCGCGCGCAGCGTAGCTAGTCATCTCCTCAATAAGTCGATGCAGGAATCTGCGCGGCAGCTTCGGGAGATCGAAGACGCTCTAGTCGATGTCGGAGAGTCGATTAAGCGCGTGAGCGATGGCAAGGCGGACCTGAGCAAGCGCGCTCAGGCCCTTCTTTCCGAGTTTTCAAGAAACGGCTTGTCGCCCACGGCGGTCTGCGATGTTGCCCGCGTCACCGACCCGACATGGCAAGGCGTCATCGAAGGATACCTCGGGTCGAATGTTGAGGCGCTGCTTGTCGACTCGGCCGACGAAGCACGCGCATTCCGCATATACCGCGAGGCCGATAGGCGGGGTGAAGTGTTTAACGTTAAGGTCGCTCGTACGAGTCAGCAAAAGACCGGTGATCGTCCGCGGCCTGGTTCCGTTGCAGAACTAATTGAGGGAACGAATCCGGTCGCAGTGGCGTACCTAAGACGTCAGTTCGGCAATCTAATGCGTGCCGATCGCGACGAGGAAGCCCTGGCCGGGGAAACGCTGACGCGTGACGGCATGCTGGTACGCTGGGGCGATTTCGAGCGTGTGCGGCCGGTCCCTGAAGAGCGGCAGAAACTCGGCATTTCTGCGCCTGGCCGGCTTGAGCAGCTCAAACGTACCCAGCAGCAACTCAAAACCCGGGAGGTAGAAGCGAAGCAGGTGGTCGAGCATTGGCGGCAACGTTATCAGGAGATGGCGGCTCTCGCCGGCGACGAAATGGCGAAGCGTCTAAAGACAACGCTTGAAGCGGCGGCGCAAGCGGAAGTTGATCTGCGGACAGCGAACGTTCGACTCGGCGAAGTTGCCGATGCCGAGTACCTTCGTTTGTGTGATGAGGTATCACTGTTCGAGAGACAACTGCTGCCGACCGCTCGAAATGCAGTAGACAGCGCGCGAGAAGCACGGGTGAGGGCCGGTGGCGAATTCGCTAATGCCGAGAAGGCCGTCGGCGGCGCACTTGACCGCCTCAATGATGTTATTGACCGAACGAAGGCTGCCGAGTCCGGGCCGGACTACGATGCAACGTTTGCAGCGGAGCAGTGGGATCGCCTGTTGGAGCGATTCGGTGATCGATATGGCGAAATGACGACCTTTGCAGGCCGCCGCATTGACGACACCACGAAGGAGCGCGATTCAGCATTGTCGAAGGCATCGAATGGCTTCGGGGAATATCTGGCGGCCCACCATCACGCGGCGCCAGAGGAGGACGTGCAAGAAGACTGGGGGCGGCAGTCTGCATGGATAAACGCCGAAGTGGATAGGCTGGAACGCACCGACCTGCACAACTACCAGGCACAAGCAGACGATGCCTACAAAGCGGCACAGGATACATTCCGTACGGACGTGGCCGCCCGTCTCTACGAGAACTTCGGTATGTTGGAAGATCAGTTGAGACGACTCAAGCACGCGTTGGACAACTGCCCAACGTTCTCGAATGGCGAACGCTATCGGTTTAAGGCGACACTGCGTGACCAGTTCAAAAAGCTCGACAAATTCATTCGCGACGTTGCAGCTTATGGACCAGAGAACGATCTGCTCGGTGGCCCCGGCGACGTTCCCGAAGAGTTTGAAGCGCTGATGATAGACAAGACGCTGGTAGGAAATGCCGGGGTGCCGAACCCGCTGGATGACTATCGGGAGTTCTACGACTTCGACATCGAAATTCGCAGCGAGGACCCGACTACGCGGGAAACGACGCCGGTCGGGCACTTGAGCGAGCGGCTTGGTGCAGCATCCGGAGGGGAGTACCGCGCCCCGCTTTACGTGATTGCCGGCGCTGCACTCGCCTCGGCATATCGCATGGACGACGGGAAGAACGATGGGCTACGCCTGATCCTTCTCGATGAAGCCTTTGACAAGATGGACATGAACAATCTTGTGGCGACCATGCGCTATATCGAGGACCTTGGGTTGCAAGTAGTGCTGGCGAGTCCGGGCGAAAACAAAGGCGCACTGGATGCGTTCCTGTACCGGTACTACGACGTTCTGCGCGATCCCGTCAACAATTCGCTACGCTTTGAGGGGCACGACGTCAGCGTCGAAACGCGGCTGGCCATGCGCGCCGACCTTCCGGAGTTTCACCCTGAACTCATTGATGAGGAACTGGCAATGATGGAATTTCAGCCGGCGGTATAAGCATGGACGAAATCGCGCGCCGTCTGCTCGAAAAGCTGCTGGTCGCCGGAAATCGGTTCGCGGCCGGCGCAACGTCCCGCCGCCCATCTCTCACGGCCAAGCAACTTGCGCCATATCGAACACTGCCGACCCTGCCACGCAAGTCCGCCTGCGAAGAAGCGTTGTTTGCAGCTCGAAGCGCCGGGGCCATAGAGGTTAAGCGCGATCCTGGAAACCCAGAGGGAGGGTTCATTGAGAAAGTTATCTTCCTGGATGCCACAGCACTCGCGGGGTTTTTGGGGGAAATCCCGCTGGCCACCCAGGTGGCTACCGCAGAAGAGATGCTGGCCGCAGCGATCCCGGAGTTTCCAATCCTCGAACAGGTGATCGCCAAGTGGCGCCAAGCCATGCGGGTGCGGGGTGCTGGCCCAGAAAGCGCGGCTCAATGGCGTGACGCAGTGGCCGTTATCCAGTTCATGCGTTCACGCATCTCGGAAGGCATGACGTCGCTTCCCGTTCGAGAGGCGAGCGCAAAGCTGTTCAAGGACAGCAAACGGATCGAGCGCATTGTTCCTCAGACTGACGTGCTCCTTTCAGGCGCAGTTGATGCACGACCGCGCGACGCGGGAGAAGTTTGGCAGGAGATCGGCCTATACCGGGAACCGCAGCCGGCTCTATTGGCCGGGCATGTCGAGATTGAGCGCGAGCGGGTTTCGGCGCTTCTTGATGCGCCATATGCCGGCCTTCCAACTGATGCAGTAAAGGGTGTCCTGTCGGCGATAGACCGCGTGCTAACGATAGAGAACCTGACGACATTCCATAGCACCGCGAAGCGCGAGTGCTCGCAACCCGGCCTGATTGTCTTCTGCCCGGGAATGCCCTCGCCATCGTGGCGCGCTATGTATCGCCGCTTGCTCGCATCCCTGCCGGCGGACGTTCCCGTGTTTCATTGGGGCGATATTGACGAGGGTGGATTTCGAATTGCATCCGTACTTGCCAAGGATGCATTGGAAGTTGGGCACAAACTCATGCCGATGCACATGCATCCGGACGACATTCCCGAGAAACAGCGCGTCCAGGCGTCTCCAGCGACCGTTGAGCGGATGCAGCACTTCGCACACCTAGCCGGCTGGGATAAACTTGCACGTGCCATCGGCAATGCGAAGCTAACGACCGAGCAGGAAGGGTTTTGACCAGCGGAGCACTTAATGCCTAAGTTGTTGATTCAGTGGTCTGTGCGGTTGCTACATAATTCCGCAGATCTGACGATTTGGTGCGTGTGGAAGATTGTCTGAGACACGCCATTGGATTGCTTGATGACTACTTTACTGAAATTCAAGCAGTCGCTTCTATGAGCGCTGGTTTAGAACAGCATGCTCGTATAAAGAGGGGCGGATAAATGACGTAGCTTCTAGACGGAAAAGTATGTCGCCCCAACATAGCGCTCCAGCGGGCGCGGGAAAGCCGCTGAGCAATCCCGGTGGACGGGATCGAATTAGGAAAGCATAGGGCAAAACCCCTAGACTATCCGGTGTGGATGACACCATCGACGAATCTTGATGGGAGAATCCTGTGAAAGGAAGGTCACGGGCGCATTGGCGCCAACTTCCGGCACGGTTATGTGTACGGGAGGCCACATCGTTAATGCCACAAGCCATTGATTGCTGGCCGCTTTCTGGCCCGGCAAGCTTATGGTTCCAAAATTGCGGCTTCGGCAAGGTTATGCTTCCGGCGCCGAATGATAAAACAGACAAACTGGACGAAATACCCGCGTTTCCGGCAAAGATATGCTTCCAACCACCGGCAAAATTATCGTTCTCGGTACAGAAAAGCCGCGGCACGTATATGCTTCCGGGATTGCGTGAATGGAGCCGGTGCACGGGGAGGCATCGGTTTTTTTCCGTCGAACTCGCGCCCAGGGTGATCGCAGCCGCTCGGCGGTCAGCGATTCCGTACCAGCACCGCTTATTGAACTATGCAAACGAAACATTGCACCTGCGGCGCCGAAGCCGATGTGCGGCGCGGCACCCGCCGTACGGCGGAGGGATGTGACGAAATCGTTTATCGGGTGACCTGTCCCGTTTGTGGGCAACTCGGCCCGGCGATTCCGGCAGAGGGCAAAGACGAAGCCACCGCCATCGCCGAAGCCATTGCGGCGTGGAATGACATGATCGCCCGTCGCCGCCCGCTGGAAGACTGAATTCGGTGGCCCGGTCGGTGCCTGTCGGTGCCGGGAAAAGCAAACCCGCTTTCATGTAGGCGGCGAAAACTTCATCCATAGCGACCGCGGCCCCCGTAGCCCGACCGCACGCTCTTCGCCCTGCGTCACATTTGGGGAAGATCGCGGCCGTCACCACAAGGCCAGCCGTCCAATACGGCGCAATGCGCGCCTCCGCAGGCGGCATCCACCACTCGTGACAGTGTCTGCCGCCGTTCCGCCAGCGCCGGCTTTGCTGGCCGCCGCCAAAACTTACCGTGCCGCCCAAGCCTCCGCCGCCAGCGGCAACTCATTCAGTTCCGCCCGCGCTTCCCGCCACGTCGGATAGTGCTGCTCCAGCAGTTCGATGAAATGCTCGCTGTGCGTCGGCTCGACCAGATGCAGCATTTCGTGCACGACGACATACTCCAGCAGATCCTTGGGCTTCTTGACCAGCTCGGTATTCAGGCGAATGTTCCCCGCCCGATGGTTGCAGCTGCCCCATTTGGTTTTCATGCGCTGGAGGAAGTAGCCGGCGACCTTCACGCCCAGCCTCGCCTCCCATTTCCAGATCAGCGCCGGCACCGCCTGATGCAGCAGGGCACGGTGCCATTCCTGCATCACTTCTTCGCGCTTCGCCAAGGTGCTGCCAGGGCGCACGGTGAGCGTGATGCGGCGATGATCCAGCCTCACGGCGGGCTTCGCATCCTTCTCGATCACCGACAGCAGATAGCGCCGGCCCCAAAGATAATGGCTCTCGCGCTCGACAAAACGGCGCGGCGTCTCGCGCGCTTGGGCCAGCAGCTTCGCCCGCTGGTCGTGGATCCAGCCGAGCTTGGAGATGGCGTAGGCGCGGGCCACTTCCAGCCGGGTGCCCTTGGGTGCGACCAGCGTGACGCGGCCGCCCGGCGGATGCACCGAGAGGTGCACGTTCTTGACCGCCTTGCGCGTGACGGCGATCTCAAGGTCGCCGAGCCGGATGTGCTCGGTCACAGATACCCCGGCTGGTTCTTGATGATCTCGAACAGCGCCAGCGTCGCCGCGCGGTCGCGATCGAGGAGCGGGAACAGGGCATTCAATACCTGCGCCTCCCGCGCCTGATCGCCGTACCAGCCGGCGGGCGCACGTTCGCGCACGGCCAGGTCTATCCTCAAGGCCAGCGCCGCTCTATCCTCGTCGGCGGCCGGATAACGAAAACCCGTCGCCGGAATCGAGCCCAGATTGTTGAACAGCACCGTCGCCTCGCGATTGCCGTGCAGCGCCGAGGGGATGCCGGCTTCGGGCTGCTTGGTCGCCAGCCGCTGCACCAATTCCTCGGCCTGGCGCAGAAACTCCTCATACGCCGCCGTATCCGTCCGGCTCTGCTTGATCAGGTCGTCGAGCAGCTTGGACATCTGCGCGTAGAAGCGCGGGTCGGTGAGCTGGTTGCGGATGATGGTCTTGCGGAGGTTGTTGATGATCCCTTCGGCGATGGCGTTCTTCGAGAGCTTGCCCTTCTGGTTGAGCTTCCTGGCGATGGCGTCGTGGATGCCGGTCTCGATGATCAGTTCGGTGAGCGACATCTCGCCCAGCTCCCCCAGTTCGGCCGCCGGGTCGGCCTGGATGTAGGTGTTGATGAGGTGGCGCATGTCCGCCTCGAAGGGCTTGATGTCCAGCTCTTCGCCGGAGTGCCGCTTGATGGCGGCCCGTATCTCGGCGTAGTAGGCCACTTCCTTCCTCAATGCCTCAGCCTCGGCGTCGGCATAGCCCGCCTCGGTGAGTTCCTGGGCAAGGTCGGCGTAGGCTCGCGTGAAGATCGCCACCGCCTTGTAGAACGACACCCGCAGCGCCTCGGTTTCGCTCAATGCGTCGGGATTGGCCGCATCGCCGCAGAAGTAGTGCAGGTACTGCTCCAGCTCGCGCGGCAAGGCCACCGGCTCGCACAGATAGGCGAGCGCCTGGCGGGCCTGGTCGAGCTGCTTCCTGCCCTCTTCCAGCCAGTTCTTGAGGCGCACGTTGTTGTCGCCGCCGCTGCCCTGGTCGATGTCCAGCTCGTCGGAGCTATACACCGCGATGGCCTGCTGCACGTCGCCGAAGAGCTTCTTGAAATCGACGATGTGGCCGTAGTCCTTGTCGTCGCCGTCCAGCCGGTTGGTGCGGCAGATGGCCTGGAACAGGTTGTGGTCATAGAGTTCGTTGTCGAGGTAGATGTAGCTGCAGCTCGGCGCATCGAAGCCGGTCAACAGCTTGCTCACCACGATCAAGAGCTTCAGCTTGGCCGGCTCCTCGATGAAGCGGCGCTTCATCTCCGTCTCGTACTTCTCGGTGGTCGGGAAGCCCTTCAAGACGTGCTGGGTGTAGGTGTCGAACTTGTAGCGCTCGTCGCTGTTGGCCGGCTCCCTGGAGATCGCGTTGTGCTTGGGCTCAAAGGAGGTGATGATGCCGCAGTGCGGGCCGAAGGGCGTGTTCTGGAACAGCCGGAAGTAGTGGCAGGCGTCGTAGATCGAGGCCGCCACCAGGATCGCCGTGCCCCGGTCGTTGTTCAGGCGCGGCTTGAGGCTGAAGTCCTCGATGATGTCGGCGATGATGCGCTGTTTGCGCTCGCCGGCGCTCATCAGCTCCTCCATCGTCGCCCAGCGCTTGCGCACCAGGGCCTTCTGGAAATTGTTCAGGTTCCGGGTCTTCCGCTCGAACCATTCGTCGATCTTCTGCTGCGAGCTCAGCCGCTCCGGCACGTCGCGCGCCTCGTACTTGAGGTCGAGCACCACCTTGTCGGCCACCGCCTGATGGAACTTGTAGGTGTGGATGTAGGTGCCGAACACGTCCCGCGTCATCAGCCGGTCGCGGCGCAGAAGCGGCGTGCCGGTGAAGCCGATGAAGATCGCGCCCTCCAGCCAGCGCTTCATTTGCTTGTTCATGTCGCCGCCCTGGGTGCGGTGGCACTCGTCCACGAACACGTAGAAGCGGCCTGCGACTTTCGGCGCCGGGCCCTTCAGGTCGGCGACGTCGAACTTGTGGATCAGCGCGCAGAGCAGACGGGGCGCGGGCGCCGCCAGCTTGGCGACAAAATCCGCCCGCGAGGTGATGCGCGGCGAGGGCGAATTCTCGCCGATCACCCCGGCGTTCCTCATGACGCCGACGATCTGCTGGTCCAGCTCGTCGCGGTCGGTGATGACCAGGATGCGCGCCTCGGGCTCAAACTCCAGCAGCCACTTGGCGAGCAGCACCATCAGGATGCTCTTGCCGCTGCCCTGGGTATGCCAGATCACGCCGCCCTCGTGCTTACCGATGCGCTGCTGCGCCGCCTTCACCCCGGCGTATTGGTGCGGACGCGGCACCTTCTTCTGGCCCGCGTCGAAGATGATGAAGTTGCGCATCAGGTCGAGCAGCCGGGTCTTGTCGCAGAGTTGCGCCAGCGGCCGGTCGAGCAGCGCCCCGGCGACGGGTAGCGCAGCCGCCTCGGCCGGAGACTCGTCCTTCCACTCCACGAAGAACTGCTCCGGCGTGCCGGTGGTGCCGTAACGCAGGCCCTGCGCATCGCTGCCCGCGAAGACGAACTGCACCGTGCTGAAGAAGCCCTGGTTGAAAATCTCTTCCTGGTTGGTGATGAGCTGGCGCACCCCGTCGGCCACCTCCACCGAGCTGCGCTTCAATTCGATCACCGCGATGGCGATCCCATTCACGTAGAGCACGAGGTCCGGCCGCCGCTGATGTGAGCCAAACCCGCCGCCCCTGAGCGTCACCTCCTCGGCCAGGGCAAAGTCGTTATTCCCGGGATGATCCCAGTCGATCAGGTGCACCGTCTCATGCGCCCGTCCGGCGGCGATCTGCACCGGCACGCCGTAGCGCAGCAACTGGTAGGTGCGCAGGTTGGCCTGGTATGGCGTGATGCCGGTGGCATCCGCCGCCGTCTCCAGCTTCTGCAAGGCGGCGGCGATGTGGGCGGCCGAATAGCTACGCGCGGCGAGGTTGTCGCGCAGGATCGCGGTCTCGATCGGCCGGTTGTTCTCGCGCTTGCTCCACTCGCCGAGGTAGCGGTAGCCGAGACCATCGGGCCGCGCCTGGTCGGTGAACAGGGCGACGACGCGGTTTTGCGTCTTGCGTTCGGAGCGGGGAAGCTCAGACATGGGCGATCCCTCGGGCATTCATTTCAGCACCTCCCAGCGCCCGCCCTTGTCCGGGCCAATACGCCGCAGTTTCTTCTCTTCCTGCAATTTTCGGATATTCCGTTCAACAGACCGCGTTGTGACCTCGACAAGTTCAGCCAGGTCAGCGATCGTTATTTGGTCATTCTCAAGGATTGCCTGCAATATTTTCTCCGACGTTTTCTCCGACGTTTTCTCCGACGTTTTCTCCGACGTTTTCTCCGACGTTTTCTCCGACACCGCCCCAGTCGATTCCTCATGGTCCCGTTGCTGGGCAAAGGCAAACGTCACCCAGAAGCCGCCCGCCTCCGGCGCCAAGGCGGGTTCCTCCAGGCCGGCCAGACGGCAAACCTCGACCATGCGCTCGATGCCCCGGCCCCAGGACTCAATCATCCCGGCGCGAAAGAAGGCATTGGCGATATCCGGATTGACCGGCATGGACGCGTGCTTGGCCAACAGCCGCTGCGGCGTCCAGGGCTGGGGCTGCTGGGCCGGGTTCCAGATCATCAGCTTGTCGGGGTAAACGCTGATCTGGACCGGGATGCTGCTGGCGTAATCCTTGTGCACCACCGCGTTGAGCAACGCCTCGCGCAATGCGGATTCTGGCAATGGATAAGTCTCGATGCGCTGCAGTCCCTCATAAGAAATCCAGGCCTTCAGGTACTTGGCCTTCAGGATAGCCACGGCCTTGCCTACCTGCGACAGGATGTCTCCATGCACCTCGTCCTGGTAGCGCAAATCCACATTGCTCTCGAAAAAGCCGATCTTGATGAAGGCCCCGCCGATGTAATGCTCCGGGTCGGGATGGAACAGCAGGACGGCGGCCCGCTTCAACCCCTCCGGGGTGGTCAGACGCAGCTTTTCCAGCAAGCCATCATCCGGCTCTTGCAACATCTCGGCGGACAGTCGTTGGCTCTGGAGCGCGAGCTTGCGGAACTGCCGCAGCACGGTGGCATCCAGTTCAGGCAGGTGCGCGCCAGGGGCCGGCAGGGCATCCCAGTGCAGCCCCTGTTTCTTGAGCAAAAAGTTCGATAACGCCGCACCCTTCAATTCCTGTTTGGTGCTGCCGCTGCGGTAGTGATACTCGCCCTTGTAGCTCACCGGGCTGGGGTAGGGATCGACGCGTATCTCCACCAGTTCCTTGCCGTCCTCGGACAGCAGATTGACGGCCACCATGATGCCCAGCACGTCGCGCACCTTGTTGGGAATTTCCTCCAGCAGTCGTGCCGCGTTGGCAACGCCCACCGCTTCGCCCCGGTCATTGCGCCCGATCACCAGCACGCCACCCTCGGCGTTGGCAAAGCCGCAAATCCAGCGCAGGTAGTCGTCCCGCCAGGACTCCTTCCATTCCATGTTCTGCTGCTCTCTCATACCAGCCGGATCCTCCCGGTGAGGAGTTCCTGCATCATCGCCTGCTTGAGGTCGCGGGTCTTGTCGCGCCGCGCTACCAGCGCCGACAGTTCGGCATCCATGTCAGAGAGAACGGCGGCGATGGCAGTTTGTTCGGGGACTGACGAGATAGGCAGAGTCAACTTCACAATGTTGGTCTTGCTGATCCCGGACACCTTGGTGCCGACGGCATAGAACATGAACTGCTGACGTATCGCCGTTGTCTGGAAGCAATAACGCAAATATTCATGTGCCAATTCGGCTGTTCTTGCCTTGGCAACAATCGTGTGCAGTCCTGAAATGAACGGCAGGCCACCCTTGTTTACTACGACAACATGCTTGCTCGTACCCTCGTCATCCTCCGATGCGTCAACGAAAACCACATCGCCATCAGCGAGTAGTGAATCAGGTGAGACCCGCTTGAGCGGAATATCCAACTTCGGGATGTCTTGATGGTCTGCCTTTGTATCGATGGTGGTCTTTGAAGACCCATGAATGTCGCCGTAATGCAGATAGCAATGGCCTTCGGTCGAGAGCTGGTCGCGTGAGGCGGAATAGCCGCCGCTGAACTTGAACAAATCCCCCAACCGCTTCACCTCCCACTCCCCGCTGAAGCCGGGGAGACGGGTCTGCCCGGTGAGGAGCTGCTGCATGGCGGCCTGTTTGAGGTCGCGTTTCTTGGCGATCAGCCGGTCCAAACCCTCCAGCAGCGCATCCACATCTGACAGCGATTGCGCGATTGCGCGTTGCTCAGCGGTTGGAGGCATCGGTACAGTGAAGCTTTTTATCTGCTGAACATTTATCCGCTTGAAGGTTGATCCAACCATGAAGTCGGAAAGCTGATTGGCAATGACGGGTGAGCGAAATACGGCTTGAAGAAAATTCGTCGAGTCTTCCTGATCGCGTTTTCTTAGAAGACAGACGTCTTGACCCATAGCGAACAACGGATGCCAGTCAGCAACTTGCGCAACCTCACCGACTGTGGCATTTCTGCTGATAATCAGATCGCCGACCCGAGGCTTACGCCCTCCTTCGATCAGGAGGTTATAAAATCCCTGTGTCGTTTGCTTTGCATTGGCTAACTCGACAAACTTACTCTGTACCTCCTTGATGCTTGCAAGCGGGTAGCCGTTGTCGACGAACTCCGCAGTAACGTGTTTACAGTCGGTTACGCTCCAATACTTTTCGAGCCTATCCACCGACCAAGTTTCGGGGATCACCCCCACCTCAGTCTGCTTGTAGCCGGGCCTCACTTCCATGACGCGCCAATCTTCCTGAGGTAGGGCACCACGCGGGCGGCGACGGAGGGCATCCGGCTCATGGCGCCACCTCGTTGGAGTCCCATAGTTCGCGGTAGGCGTTGATGTAGCTTGCCGTGGCAACGGGGTCGATGTCGAAGTAATGGCGGCAGAGGCGGCGGTAGAGATCGAGCGTCGGTGGGTTCCCGCAGAAATCCAGCAGGCCGTCGAGCGTCCGTTCGATTCGCCGGGCATCGCGGCTGGGCATAGGTGCCGCCGTAGCGGCCAGTACTCGCGACCAGGCCCTGTGCCCCGGTCAGTTCGATCCACTTCCTGGCGGAAAGAAAGAAACTGTTGCGCCCCGCTTCGTTTTTAATTCCCTCGAATTCGAGGGAATTAAAAGTGGGGTTGTGGAGCTGCTCCCACACCGCAAGGAAGAGCACGGTGTCCTTGTTTCTGAGCCAGTTTTCGATCAAGGCGCTACCGCCTTCGAAATTGCGCACCATGTCGGTGAGCGATATGTAGTCGCCCTGTTCCCTTGAGAGGACGGTAATGGCTGCACCCTGAACCGCGATGATGGATTTTTTCTGCTTGGTCATGCTTGGAACCCCATTCTCTTCAGATGCGCTGCGACTTTTTCCGCGAGCATCTCCACTTCCTCGGTGAGTTGCGGCAGCGGCGTGGCGTAGCGTTCGGCCAGTTCGCGGATGCGTGAGGTCAGGGTCTGCGAGACGCGATCGAGTTCGCCCTGGATGACGCTTGCCAGACGCGCCAGCCACTTGTCGTCCACCACCAGCGTCTTGATCTCGGCATCGGTGAGCCTGGGGTATTGCTCGTAGGCGAGCGTGTCGAGCGCGGCCTCCTGCGCCTTCACGGCGCGCTTGAGCGCCGTCTCACGCTCGGCAAGTTCCAGCCAGCGCTCGAGTACGTCCATCTCGTCCTTTGCTTCCTTGTCGGTGCTGATCTCCTTCAGCCGGGCATGGACCTCGGCCTTGGCGATCCTGTCCAGCGCGCCCAGATAAGCTTCCTCGCCGCCGTGCTCCTCCTCCAGTTCGGCCAAGCCGGCGCTCGCCGCTTCCAGCTCGGCCTGCCGGGCATCGCAGGCGGCCTGTTCCTGGGCGAAGTAGCGGGCGACGATGAGCGGCTTGGGGACCAGGTCGCAAACCCAGCCCTTGTCCTTCTGTTTCCCCTTCTTGTCGGTCTCGACGATGCGCGCCGTCTTGGCGACCCAGCCATCGTGAGCGATCGAATAGGCATCGTCCTGCATCGTCTCGGCCCAGTAGTCCATCAGGTGCTGATAGATGTCGTAGGCGTCGAGCAGCGGGGCTTGCTTGAAGCTATCGAGCAGCGCCTCGGCGATGGTCTCGATCAGTTCCTTGGGATGGCCGTCCTTGCCGAAGCCGGTGAGGACCGGCGTGGTCGCACGGCGCCAGTCGGCAAAGCGCCGGGTTGCCTGTGCGTTGAAGGCGGCGAACTCGGCGTGATTGAAGATCGTGGACTTCACCTCGGCGATGGGCAGACGCAGATGGGTGTAGCCGGGGCGTCCGGCACCCATGGAGTCGAACAACGCGGTGCGCACGCCGGGCAGCACCTGCCAGTAGGCGGCCAGCGCCTTGTCGGGGTCGTCGAGGTCGCGCTCGGGAATGCCGCCGGAGAGGTGGCCGGCGATGTCCTGCAGGTCTTCCGGGGAAGCTGAGTCGATGTAGCGCGGCAGGTTGAGATTGAAGCCGTTCGCCGGGCTCGCAATCTCGGCAAAGGGCACCATGCGGGCGTAGCGCGGGGTGTCGGCCTGCTTGGTGAAGATATCGACGATGCGGTGGATGTCCTGCTCGCGCAGGCGGTTCTTGTTGCCGTCCTTGATGAAGCCCTTGGCGGCGTCGATCATGAACACGCCCTTGCGCGCGGTGGCGTTTTCCTTGTCCAGCACCAGGATGCAGGCGGGGATGCCAGTGCCGTAGAACAGGTTGGCGGGCAGGCCGATGATGCCCTTGAGGATGCCGGAGCGCACCAACTGCTCGCGGATCAGGCCTTCCGCGTTGCCGCGGAACAGCACGCCGTGGGGCAGGATGCAGGCGGCCTTGGCCGTCGCCTTCATGCTGCGGACGATGTGCAGCAGGTAGGCGTAGTCGCCCTGCTTGGCCGGCGGCTCGCCCCAGGCGAAGCGCCGGTAGGGGTCGTCGGAGGGCGTCAGGCCGGTGCTCCAGGTCTTGTCGGAAAAGGGCGGATTGGCGACGACGTAGTCGTAGGTGCGCAGACTCTCCCCGTCCTTGAATTTGGGTGCGGCCAGCGTGTTGCCCGAAAGGATGTTGGCGGTGGGGAAGTCGTGCAGGATCATGTTCATGCGCGCCAGACCCGCCGTGGTCACGTCCTTCTCCTGCCCTTCGAGGGTGATGTGCTTGCCCGCCTGCGCGGCCACCTTCAAGAGCAGCGAACCCGAACCGCAGGTCGGGTCGTAGGCGGTGGTCGATGCCTTGGTGTTGCCGGGCGAGATGCCGATCACCTTGGCGATGATGCGGCTCACCTCGGACGGGGTGTAGAACTGCCCCTTGCTCTTGCCGCTCTCGGTGGCGAAGTGACGCATCAGGAACTCGTAGGCGTCGCCGAGGATGTCGTCGTGCTCGGCGCGGTTTTGCGAGAAGTCGAGCTCCGGCTTCTGGAAGATGCCGATCAGGTTGGAGAGCTTCTCCACCATATCCTTGCCTTCGCCGAGCTTGTTGGGATCGTTGAAGTCGGGGAAGTCGCTGCGGGCCAGCCGCGCATTGGCGTCGATCAGCGGGGCGATGATCTGGGTGTTGATCTTGTCGCCGATGTCGCTCTTGCCCTTGAGCGCGATCATGTCCTTGAAACTCGCGCCCTTGGGGATGGTCACCGGCGGCGCGAAGGCGTCGCTGTTGCCGTACTTGTCGCTGATGTACTTGATGAACAGCATGAACAGGACGTAGTCCTTGTACTGGCTGGCATCCATGCCGCCGCGCAGCTCATCGCAGGAGGCCCAGAGGGAGGAATAGAGGTCGGATTTCTTGATTGCCATGCGGAGTCTGGTTCGCGTCTTGATGCCGACTGGCACAAGGCCGAAAGCTTACCCTATGGAGGGCAAGGGACAAAGGACGAGCAATCCCGTGACACAGGGAAACGGCGCAGTATTTTTCTCCCAGGCTATCCCGGGTTGTTTTTCTGCTTCTCGAGGAAATGGGATACCAGATCCATCGGCAGCGGAAAAATGATGGTGGTGTTTTTATCGGCGCCGATCACGGTCAATGTTTCCAGGTAGCGCAACTGGATCGCTTGCGGTTCTTTCGCCAGTATTGCTGCGGCCTGGAACAGTTTTTCGGCGGCCTGCAATTCGCCCTCGGCGTGGATCACCTTGGCGCGGCGCTCGCGTTCCGCCTCGGCCTGGCGGGCGATCGCCCGGATCATCGATTCGGTGAGATCGATCTGCTTGATCTCGACGTTGGAGACCTTGATTCCCCAGGAGCTGGTCTGCGCATCCAGTGCCTGCTGGACATCGGTGTTGAGCTTCTCGCGTTCTGCGAGCATGTCGTCCAGCTGGTGCTTGCCGAGAACCGAACGCAGGGTCGTTTGCGCAAGCTGGCTGGTCGCGTTGAGGTAATCCTCGACTTCGATCACCGAATGATGCGCATCGGTGATACGGAAATAAATCACCGCGCTCACCTTTACCGATACGTTATCGCGCGAAATGACATCCTGCGTCGGTACTTCGAGCACCACGGTGCGCAGATCCACGCGCACGACTTTCTGGATCGCCGGGATGATGAGCACCAAGCCCGGCCCAGCGACCTTTTGGAACCGCCCCAGAAAAAACACCACTCCGCGTTCGTATTCGCGGAATATCCAGACTGCGGAAGACAGGAGGATCACTACCACCACCAACAACAGGATGCTGCCGGATTCAACGATCATGACGGTTCTCCTCTCGCGGCGGTTAACTGCGGCCCGATCGACCACCGGTATGCTTCAGAACATTGAAAAGCTTACTACCGGCAATCGGAGAAAGATATGTTTTCGGAGCGCACCGGCAGCAGGCATCCAGGTCCGCTGGCAAGCGGTGCGGGCGGGACCAGTCTTGGTCGAGCGACGGCGGCAGACGGTCAGGCGCGCGGCGCTTTACCTGCCCGGCCATGTTTCCGTGGCCGGGCAGGCTTTGCTTCGTCTACCTCCGGCGGTTTCCTCCGCCGGCAACTCAGATGACCATCAGATCGTGACCGACGATGATCTTGCCCTTGAAGTGCTTGGCTGCTTGTGTGCGCCACTCCTCGTCGGAGATCGACGTCAGGCTCGGTGTCAGGTGCGACAGAACCAGCGTCTTGACCCCGGCTTCCTGTGCGATCCGACCGACGTCTTCGACCGGTGAATGGTCCGCCTTCATGTGCTTCATGAAGGTATCGAAACTGACCGGCTGACCGTTCGCAATCTGCCGCCGGATTTCGAACTCCACTGCCTTCATGTCCATCGCCTCATGGACGAGGACGTCGGCGCCGTGGGCCATCTTGGCGACGGACTCCAGCGGAATCGTGTCCCCCGAGAAGGCGATCGAGCGGTCGGGGAAATCGAATCGGTAACCATAGGCGGGCTTCACCGGCGGGTGCTCGACCAGGATCGAGGTGACGGTGACGTTCTCATCGTGCATGACCGCCCCTGGCTGCGGCAACTCATGCACGTCGATCATGCCCAAGGGTTTCATCTTGAAATCCTCGGCCCAGAAATCGATCGTCACTTTGGCCGAGCGCAGAAAGTCCTCGGTCATCTGCCGCAGCGGCGGTGGGCCGTAGGCCTTGATCGACTGCTTCAATCCGCGAATCCAGCCGATGATCAGAAACGGGCCCAGTTCGATATTGTGGTCGGGGTGATGGTGGGTCAAGAAGATCGACCGAACGGTGCCGAACGGGATACCGGTGCGGGCAAACTGATCGGTCACGCCGAGGCCGAAATCGAGAACATAGGCCGCCCCGTTGTGAACCATGACGTTCGATGTCATATGCCGGGACCGCCCAGGTACGGGGCCTGCCCCCGTGCCCAGGAGCACGAGCTTCGTTCCCTTGGCATCCTTCAAGGCGGCGCGGACCTGTTTCTCCTTTTCCTTCACGTCGGCGGCATTCGCCACCGCCGGCATCGTCGCTGCTGCAACCAGCGCAGGCACTGCGGCAATTCTTGCCAGCATGCCGCGCCGTGAAACCTTGTTCCCAGAATCGTCGTCCATCTCCCGTCTCCTCTGTTATATGGCTTTTGCCATAGATCAATGCTACCAGAAGCGAAATAGATGTATTGCTGCCTGATGCGGCGGGCAACGGCCGGCCGGTGTTGCGGCGGCGGCGATTCACTCGCCGATGATCTTGACCAGCACGCGCTTCTTTCGGCGGCCGTCGAACTCGCCGTAGAAGATCTGCTCCCATGGCCCGAAATCGAGTTTTCCCCCGGTGACGGCGACGACCACCTCGCGGCCCATGAGCTGGCGCTTCAGATGCGCGTCGGCATTATCCTCGCCGCTGTCGTTATGGCGATACGAAGCCACCGGCTCGTGCGGCGCCAGCCGCTCCAGCCATGCCTGGTAGTCGTGGTGCAATCCGGATTCGTCGTCGTTGATGAATACGCTGGCGGTGATGTGCATGGCATTGACCAGAACCAGTCCTTCCGAGATGCCGCTTTCGGCGAGGCACTCATTGATTTTCGGAGTGATGTTGATGAATGCGACGCGGGTGGGCGTGGTGAACCAGAGTTCCTGGCGATGGCTTTTCATGATGGGTGTGCCGGCAAACGCAAAAGACGCCTTTTACACCGATTCGGCTGCGCCGTCCGCCGGTTTGGTCGGTGCATCGGCGTGGACCATCAGGGTCCGGATCATCAAGATTGCCTCGCCGGCTCACGCCCAGGCGGCTTCCCGGGCGGGAGTGAAGGCGGCGGAGAAGGCCAGCGCGTCGGGGAAGAACGCCAGGAAGTCGGCCTCGAACTGGGCGTAAGCGCCGTGCAATTCCTCCAGCGCGCCGGGCAGCGCATTGGGCTGGCGGCGCAGGCGCAGCGCCATCCGGTCCAGCGCATAGCCCACGGTCTTCGCCGAACGGTAGGAGACCAGCCAGTCGTGCCGGCGCATCGCCGCGACCATGGCGCGATTGCTCTCGGACAGCAGGTGGCCGTGATCCGACAGCAGCCGGTAGCTGGCCGCGGCGAAGGCAGCCAGGGTCTCGTCGCTGAAGCTCGTCCAGTGCCTGGCCAGGAAGTGGTCGTAGAACATGTCCACCATGACGCCGGCGAAGCGCCGCCGCGACGGCCCGACCCGGGCGCAGCTCCTGCGGAAGGCGGGATGCGCGCCGGCGCAGCCGTCGATGCGCCGGTGCAGCGCCACCCCCGCCGCGATGTTCGCGGGCAGGGCGCCGGGCAGCGGTCCCTTGATGAAGTCGCCGATCAGGCCGCCGAGGCGCAAGGCGGGGTCGGGTCCGGACAGCAGGGCGTGGGCGAGGAAGTTCATTGGCCTTAGCCCCACATCGCCCGCATCCGCGCCGCCAGATCCACCGCCGTCTGCCGCGACTCCGGACCGCCCTGCGCCGGCGCCTCCGGCGCCGGCCACGACGCCTGTTCGAAATGCCGCGCCAGCGCATTGGGGATGAAGCGCGTGCGGTTGGCATAGACGTGCCGGTCGCCCAGCCCCGACTGCTGGGATACGTAGAAGCGCTGCGGCACCATCAGGTCGAGCCTGTCCTTCGCCCGGGTCATCGCGACGTAGAGCAGCCGCCGCTCCTCCTCGATCTCCGCGGACGAGCCGGTCGCCAGGTCGGAAGGGATGCAGCCGTCGATCGCGTTCAACAGCGTCACCGCGCTCCACTCCTGGCCCTTGGCCGAGTGGATGGTGGACAGGATCAGATAGTCCTCGTCCAGGAGCGGCACGCCCGCCTCCTTGCTGCTCGCTTCCGGCGGATCGAGCGTGAGTTCGGTGAGGAACCTTTCCCGATCTGGATAGGTGGCGGCGATCCTGGCCAACTGCTCGATGTCGGCCCGGCGCACTTCCGCGTCCTCATAGAGCCGCTCCAGTTGTTCCTGGTACCAGCGGCAGGCCTGCTCGATGACCGCCGGCCAGGGTGCATCCTCGCGCGCCAGCGACTCGATCAGCGCCGTGAATTCCAGCCACTCTTTCTTCACGCCCTCGGGCACCGGCTGCTCTGCGAGCAGCGCGCAGCCAGGGTCCGCGCGAGCGACGTTATCCAGCACCCGGCCCGCGGTCTTCGGCCCGATGCCGGCTTGCAGCTGGATCGCCCGGAAGCCGGACACCCGGTCCTTCGGGTTCTGCGCCCAGCGCAGCACGGCGAGCAGATCCTTGACGTGGGCCGCTTCGAGAAACTTGAGGCCGCCGTACTTCACGAAGGGGATGTTGCGCCGGGTGAGTTCCAGCTCCAGCCGGACGCTGTGCTGCGCCGCACGGAACAGCACCGCCTGCGCCTTCAGCCTCACGCCCTCCTCGCGCCGCGCCAGCACCTGCTCGACGACGTAGCCCGCCTGGTCGGCGTCGTCGCGCACCGAAACGAGCCTGGGCTTTTGCGAGGAGGCGCGCTCGGTCCACAGGTTCTTGCTGAAGCGCTCGGCGGCGCGCGCGATCACGGCGTTGGCGGCTGCCAGGATAGGCTGGGTCGAGCGGTAGTTGCGGTCCAGCGTCACCTGCCGCGCCGGCGGCTCGAAGCGCGCCGGGAAATCGAGGATGTTGCGCGCCGTCGCGCCGCGAAACGCGTAGATCGACTGGGCGTCGTCGCCGACCACGGTGAGGCCGCGGCCATCGGGTTTCATTCCGAGCAGGATGGAAGCCTGCAGGCGGTTGGTGTCCTGGTACTCGTCTATCAGCACGTGGCTGAAGCGCTCGCCCAGTTCCCGCGCCAGGTCGGCTTCGCTCACCATCTGCGCCCAGTAGAGCAGCAGGTCGTCGTAGTCGAGCACCTGCTGGGCCTGCTTGGCTTTCACGTAGCCGAGAAACAGCCGCTTCAGGTCCGCCTCCCATTCGGCGCACCACGGGAAGCTGGCGGCGAGCACTTCGGCCAGCGCCGCCTGGGTGTTCACCGCCGCCGAGTAGATGGCCAGACAGGTCGATTTCATCGGGAAGCGCTTGGCCTTGGCCGAGTAGCCCAGTTCGTGGCGCACCAGGTTGATCAGGTCGCCGGAGTCCTCCCGGTCGTGGATGGTGAAGCCCGGCGCCAGCCCGATGCGGCCGGCGTACTGGCGCAGCAGCCGCGCCCCGACGCTGTGGAAGGTGCCGGACCAGGCGAGCGGGGCGCCGCCCAGGCGCGGATGATGCCGGGCCAGGATGCGCTCGACCCGCCGGATCATCTCGCCCGCCGCCCGGCGCGAGAAGGTGAGCAGCAGCAGCCTGCCGGGATCGGCGCCCTTCGCGATCAGGTGCGCGACCCGGTGCGCCAGGGTATTGGTCTTGCCCGAACCGGCGCCGGCGATCACCAGCAGCGGCCGGTCCCGGTCGGCATCATCGGCGCAGCCGAACAGGACGGCTGCGCGCTGCGCCTCGTTCAGTTGCGCAAGATAGGCCGCCGGGGCCGGGTCGCTCGGCCCTTGTTGCACGGGTGCCGCCTCGAGGATGCTCATCGGCTCGGACAAACTAAGAACCGCGGCGCATGGGCGCCAGTTGCCGCTTCCAGTGCAATATCCCGCGCAGATTCAACCTGAGGTAGCCGACATCGAGCAGGCAGAGCAGCCACAATGACGAAGTGGCGTGGACAGTGAACAGCACGATGTTGCTGAAGATCCAGATGTAGAAGCCGCGGAAGTCGAGACGCGAATTGAGTTCGGCGCCGGCATAAGATGAGACGAGGCCGATCGCCTGAAGCAACCAGTTCCACCACGGCAATCCGTAAAACTCCATGATCGATTACCTTCAGAACGCGAGATCCTCGCCCGGCTTCATTGCTATCATCCTTTTTCCCAGACCGCGCTTGTCCAGCGCCGCCTTGAACTGCGCCGGGGTGCCGGCGAGAACGGGGAAGGTGCCGTAGTGCATCGGGATGACGTGCTTGGGATTGACGAATTTCACCGCCAGCGCGGCGCGTACCGGGTCCATGGTGTAATTACCGCCGATGCAGGCCAGCATCAGATCCACCTTGAAGAACTGGGGGATCAATTTCATGTCGGTGAACACGTCGGTGTCCCCGGTGTGATAGATCGTCGGACCGTCCTTGATCTGCAGCACGAAGCCCACCGGGTTGCCGCCCGCCACGGTGGCCGGGCCGCCCTCGGGCGGCTTGGGCAGCGACAGATCCGAGCCATGTATGGCATTGACCAGGGTCACGCGCGCGCCCGCCTTGGGCAGGTCGACGGTGCCGCCCATGTAGGCCGCCATGACCTTGTCTTTCGGGTAACCGGCGACGGCCACCAGATTGCGCACCAGGTCGGCCGATGCGACCAGTTCCGCGCCGGTTTTTTTGGCGATCTCGACCGCATTGCCGACGTGGTCGAAGTGGCCGTGGGAGATCAGGATGTAATCCACCCGGCCGAGCTTGGCGATCGAGTCCTTGTCGGGGTTGGTGGGCACGGTCAGCCACGGATCGATCAGGATCACGCCGCCCGAGGGCGTCACGATCTTGAACGCGGACTGTCCGTACCAATGGATCTTGGTGGCCGCCTGCGCGGCGGTCGCCGTCATGGCCAGCATCGCCAGTGCGAGCAAGACGGCGCGCAACTTGTTGAGATAGAACATTTGAGCCCTCCTTTTTGAATGTCTGGACAGCGCTGCTTTGACGCGCCCCGCTTCCGATCGCGGAAGTGCGCACAAAATACCTGATCCGGGTGATTCCGCCTAGCTCGCGCGCACTCAGTCCTGGCATTGCTGCGCATCGAAGCTGCGCGAGAAGCCGCCGTACCCTCCGGCTTGCGCGGGGTAAATGCACATCAGGATGGACAGCGACTCCCCGGCCTTGCGGATATCGGGCGGAAAGGCGGAAAACGGCGAGGCGCGGTCGAGCACGCGCTTGATATAGGCGATCTCCGCTGCCTGGTCGGCGGCGCGAAGCACGCGGTAGCTCTTCAACGAACCGTCGGCATTCAGGGTGATCTGCACCAGCGCCTTGTGAAATCCTCTGGCCGTCGGCGCATTCCTGACGAAAGCGGCGCTCCGGTTCAGCTTGTTGATGAAGGCATCGAAGTACAGCTCCGCACTGAGCGGCTCGACGGCCTTGCCCTCGGCCTTCGGCTGGTCCGCTGTCTCGTCCTGCGGCGTTCGGGCCAACTGCCGGGCCATGGCCAGGGCCCTTTGCGCCAGGCTGGCTGGCGGCTGCGCGCTCAGGCCGTTGAGGAATTTATCCATATCGCTCCGCTCGGCACTGGACCAGGACGGGGCGGGCACGCTCAATTTCGGCTGTTCCGTCCGCGGCACCGGCGCTCCGGCCCGCTTCCTGATCGGCTTCACCGGCGCTGCGGCTGGCGGAACCATCCGCAAGGGTGGGGCAGGCCTGGCGAGGGTGACGAGGAGGCGGGAGCGCGCCGCGCCTTCCGGAGCGGCCGTCGGGACGGACCTGGAGAAACCGATAAAGAGCACGGCGGCGTGCAGCAGCAGGGAGATGGCGACAGCCAGCCGGAGCGAGCGCCTTGCGTTCGCGTTACGGGATTCCATGCCGCATCTTATAGAAATACCCGGAACCGATCTGTCGAGACGCGAAAAGATCCGCCCAGCCAGGTGTTCAGGCCGTTGCCCCGAGTCATTGCCGATTAACCCGGCGATCACCGCGGCGCTCGCGATGGCTGAGCGATTGACGAGTGTCCGTTTGGGCACTAGCATGGTGTTCGTGCGGACACTTTATAATCTCAAGCCTTATCCCGACTCGTATGCCTGCTGCAGTTTCTCTCGGTGAAGTTCTGGCGCGGCCCGATGTGTGGCGCGGGGATTGTCTGGCGAACGCCGCGATTCCCGCGGTAGCCAGCGGTTTTGCCCGGCTCGATGCCGAATTGCCGGGAGGCGGCTGGCCGCGCGGCACGCTCACCGAAATCCTGGCGGATGGCGCCGGGCTCGGCGAGTGTTCGCTGTTGCTGCCGGCGCTCATCCGGATGCGGCAGGAGGGCAGGTGGTCGCTGCTGGTGGCGCCGCCGCACGCGCCCCACGGACCGGCCTGGAGTTCCGCCGGGATCGATCTGGCGCGTCTGGCGGTGGTGTCGCCGACGCGGCCGCGCGATGCGCTCTGGGCGGCGGAGCAGGCGCTGGCGAGCGGGGCGCTGGGGGCCGTGCTGTGCTGGACGGCGCACGCCGATGCCCGGCAAGTGAGGCGTCTGCAGGTGGCCGTCGCCGGCAGCGAGGCCCTGGCTTTCCTGTTCCGGCCGGGGCGTGCGCGGACGGAGTCGTCCGCCGCGGCCTTGCGCCTTTTGCTGTCCGCCGGTTCGCGCGGCACGCTCGGCGTCGATCTGCTCAAGCGGCGCGGGCCGCCATGCACCCGGACGCTCACGCTCGAAGTGCCGCGACCGCTGAAATGGCGCGAAGAATATGAATCCGAATCCGCTTTGGCTGGCACTCCATCTGCCCTTGCTCCCGCTCGAAGCCCAGGCGCGATCGTCTTCGCCTAGCGCCGTGGTCGAGCGGGGGCGCATCCTCCTTGGCGACGATGCGGCGCGGCGGGCGGGCATCGAAGCCGGGACCGGCGTGGCCGCGGCGCGCATGCTGGCCCCCGCCATGACGCTGATTGCGCGCGACGCGGCGCGGGAGGCTGTCGCGCTGCATGGCCTGGCCTGCTGGGCCGGCGGTTTCACGCCCCGGGTCAGCCTGACGCCCGACACCCTGCTGCTGGAGATCGGCGCTTGCCTGCGCCTGTTCGGCGGACTGGAAAAACTGGTCGCCGCGGCGCGGGAGGGCGTCGCGGCCCAGGGTTTCACCGTCTGGCCGGCCGCGGCGACCACCCCGCTGGGGGCGCAGTGGCTGGCCCGGACCGGAACGGCCGCCCTTTGCCCCGACCGCGACGGGCTGCGCCGGCAGCTGGAGGCGCTGCCGCTCGCCGTACTGCCGGACCAGGCTGCGGCCGCGCTCTCCCGCTTCGGTGCCAGCACCCTGGCCGATGTCCGCGGGCTGCCCAGCGCCGCGCTGGCCCGACGCATCGGGGCGGATACCCTGCAGCTCATGGCCCGCGCCTTCGGGGAGCTGCCGGATCCGCGCGCCGACTTCGTTTTTCCCGAGCGCTTTGCCTTGTCGCTGGAGCTCCCGGCGGCCGTGGGCGACGCTGCCGCGCTGCTGTTTGCCGCGCGGCGCCTGAGCTCGGCCCTGGCCGGCTGGCTGGCGGCAAGACAGGCGGGGGTGCGCGGGTTCACGCTGCGGCTGCAGCACTGCCAGGATGAGACCGAGATCGTCCTGCAGTTCGCCGATCTCACCCGTGACGCCGGACGCTTCGAGCGCGTGCTGCGGGAGCGGCTCGAACGCACGGTGCTGCGTGCTCCGGTGGAGTCGCTCCGGCTGGAGGCCGCCAACGTCGCCCCGCGCCCGGGCCGGAGTCTTGCCCTGTTCGATGACGCGATCGCCGGGCACGATGCCGTCGGCGCCTTGCTGGAGCGGTTGAGCGCGAGGCTCGGGGAGCAGCGGGTTCATCGCGTCAGCGCGCATGAGGATCATCGGCCCGAGTGCGCCACGCGACATGTCGCCCCGTTTGAAAAGGTCCCGCCGGGCGAAGCAGCGGCGCTGCCCCGGCCGCTGTGGCTGCTCGATCCGCCGGAGTCCCTGGCGGAGGTCGATGGGCGCCCTTACCGCCGCGGACACCTGAAGCTGCTGGCCGGACCCGAGCGCATCGAGTCGGGCTGGTGGGATAGCGGCGAAGCGAGCGGCGACATTCGCCGCGACTACTTCGTCGCGCTCTCGGCCGATGCCCGCTGGCTGTGGCTCTATCGCGACTGCCGGGTCCCGGGCGGGTGGTTTCTGCACGGCTTCTTCTCATGAACGCGACTTTGCCCGACTACGCCGAGCTGCACTGCCTCTCCAACTTCAGCTTCCTGCGCGGCGCCTCGCACGCGGAAGAACTGGTGGCGCGGGCGAAGGCGCAGGGCTACGCGGCGCTGGCCATCACCGACGAGTGCTCCTGCGCGGGCGTCGTGCGGGCGCACCTGGCGGCCAGGCAGGCGGGGCTCAAGCTGCTCGTCGGCACGGAACTGGTTCTGACGGACGGCCTGAAGCTGGTCCTGCTGGCGCAGAACCGCGCCGGCTACGGCAATCTCTGCGCCGTCATCAGCCTCGGCCGGCGTCGCGCCGAGAAGGGCGCTTATCGGCTGAGCCGCAGCGATCTGGCGCGCGGCGTGCCCGATTGCCTGGCGCTCTGGATCGCGGGCGCCGAAGCGACGGCGGCGGCGGGACGCTGGCTGGAGGCCGGTTTCCCGGGACGCTGCTGGATCGCCTTCGAGCGTCACCTGCAGGCGGACGACGCCGAGCGGCTCGCAGCGCTGCGCGCCCTGTCGGCGGCGACCGGCCTGCCGCTGGTGGCCTGCGGCGACGTGCATATGCACGTCCGCGGCCGCAGACCGCTGCAGGATGCCTTGACCGCGCTGCGCCTCAAGACCTCGGTGGATCGCGCCGGCCACGCGCTGTTTCCCAACGGCGAGCGGCATCTGCGTTCGCGCCTGCGGCTGTCGCGGCTCTACCCGCCCGATCTGCTGGCGCAGACCCTGAGGGTCGCCGCGCTGTGCGACTTTTCGCTGGACGAGCTGCGCTACGAGTATCCGGAAGAGGTCGTGCCCGCCGGCCAGACGCCCGCCGGATACCTGCAGAGCGAGGTGGAGAAGGGTCTGGCCGTGCGTTACCCGGACGGCGCGCCCGGCAAGGTTCGCAGCCAGATCGCGCACGAGCTGGCCCTGATCGCCGAGATGCGCTACGAGGCCTATTTCCTCACCGTCTATGACATCGTGAAATTCGCCCGGGAACAGGCGATCCTCTGCCAGGGCCGCGGCTCCGCCGCCAACTCGGCGGTGTGCTATGCATTGGGAATCACCGAGGTCGACCCGGCGCACTCCGACATGCTGTTCGAGCGCTTCATCTCCCGGGAACGCAACGAGCCGCCCGACATCGACGTCGACTTCGAACACCAGCGGCGCGAGGAGGTCATCCAGTACATCTATGCCAAGTACGGGCGCGAACGCGCCGCGCTCACGGCCACGGTCATCAGCTACCGGACGCGCTCGGCGCTGCGCGATTGCGGCCGCGCCTTGGGGGTGGACAGCGATCGCATCGACGCCCTGACGTCGTCCCTGGGCTGGTGGGACAGGCGCGAGGAACTGGCGGAGCGCTTCGCCGCCGTCGGGCTCGATCCGCACAGCCCGCGCGTCGGGAAGTGGCTGATCCTGACCGAACAGCTGATGGGTTTCCCGCGCCACCTGTCGCAGCACGTCGGCGGCTTCGTCATCAGCCGGGGGCGTCTGGACCGGCTGGTGCCGATCGAGAATGCGGCGATGGCGGAGCGCAGCATCATCCAGTGGGACAAGGACGACATCGACGCCCTGGGCCTGATGAAGGTGGATGTGCTCGCCCTGGGGATGCTGACCGCGATCCGGCGCGCGCTCGACGCCATCTCGCAGCGCGACGGACGCCGCTTCCGCATGCAGGACATTCCCCGCGATGATCCGGCGACCTACGACATGATCTGCCGTGCCGACACCGTCGGCGTATTCCAGATCGAATCGCGCGCCCAGATGACCATGCTGCCGCGCCTGGCGCCGCGGTGCTTCTACGATCTGGTCATCGAGGTCGCCATCGTGCGGCCCGGACCGATCCAGGGCGGCATGGTGCATCCCTATCTCAGGCGGCGGCAGGGGATCGATCCGGTGCGCTACCCCTCCAAGGCGGTCAAGGCCGTATTGCAGCGCACGCTCGGGGTGCCCATCTTCCAGGAGCAGGTGATGCAGCTGGCCATCGTGGCGGCGGGCTTCAGCGCCGGCGAAGCCGATCAGTTGCGCCGCTCGATGGCGGCGTGGAAGCGCCGTGGCGGCGTCGAGCACTTCCGCGACAAGCTGATCGACGGCATGCTGGCGCGCGACTACTCGCGCGAATTCGCCGAGGCCATCTTTCGCCAGATCGAAGGTTTCGGCGAATACGGTTTCCCGGAGTCCCACGCCGCGAGCTTTGCCTTGCTGGTCTATGTCTCGGCGTGGCTGAAGTGCCACGAGCCGGCGGCCTTTCTGGCCGGCCTGCTCGATGCGCAGCCGATGGGCTTTTACTCGGCCTCGCAACTGGTGCAGGACGCGCGCCGCCACCGGATCGAGGTGCGGCCTCCGGATGTGCTGCACAGCGCCTGGGAGACCAGCTCGGAAGGGGCCGCCGTGCGCCTCGGCCTGCGTCAGATCAGGGGGCTGGGGCAGGCGGCCGGGGAGCGCATCGCCGCGGCGCGGCCGTTCGCCGACGTGGCCGATCTCGCCAGGCGGGCCGGCGTGAGCCGCGAGGACATGGACCGGCTCGCGGCGGCGGGCGCGCTCGCGGCGCTCGCCGGACATCGCCGACTGGCGGCGTGGGCGGTGGCCGCCGTGCCGATCCAGCGCGACCTGTTGCTCGAAGTGCCGGGCCGCGAAGCAGCAACCTTGTTGCAGGCGCCCGCAGAGGGCGAGGATCTGGTCGCCGATTACGCCAGCCTGTGCCTCAGCCTCGGCCGCCATCCCCTGAGCCTGCTGCGCGGGCAACTGGAGCGCCGGCGCTACGCCACCGCTTTGGCCCTGCGCGCTCTCGGCCACCATTGGCCGGCCCGCTGCGCCGGCATCGTGACCGGCCGGCAGCGTCCGGGAACGGCCGGCGGCGTCATCTTTCTGACCCTGGAGGACGAGACCGGTCTGGCCAACGTCATCATTCATCCGCAGCTCGCCGAACGCCAGCGGCGCGAGTTGCTGACTGCGAGGCTGCTCGGGGTGCTGGGCGTTTTGCAGCGGGAAGGGGAAGTCGTGCATTTGATCGCGAAACGGCTCGTGGATCACACCGAGCTGCTGGGGCGCCTTGCCACCAGCAGCCGGGATTTTCACTGACGGCGCTCCTCACTCCGCCGCGCTCGGATGGCGCAGGCGCAGGCTGCTGGCGGCGCCTGCCAGCGCCGCGAAGCCGGCCGCCAGCGCCAGCGCGATGAGCGGTCCGCGCCCGTCGTGGGCGTTCGAGACACTGAAAATGAGCGCCAGCAGCACCGCACCGAGGGTTTGTCCGGTGAGCCGGGCGGTGCCCAGCATGCCGCTGGCGCCGCCCCAGCGGTGCTTGGGCGCCGAGGTCACGATGGTGTGATTGTTGGGTGACTGGAATAGTCCGAAGCCGATGCCGCACAGCACCAGACAGCCCACGATGTCGGCAGCCGACGGCCGCATGGGCAAGGCCGCCAGCAGGCCCAGGCCAAGCGCCATGGTGCCCAGTCCGATGCCGCCGAGCAGACCGTCGGGATAGCGACCGATCAGATGTCCGGCGAGCGGCGCCACGACCACGATGGCCAGCGGCCAGGCGGTGATCAGCAGGCCGGCGCGCAGGGTGGTCAGGCCGTAGGCATCGAGCAGCAGAAAGGGCAGTGCGATATAGGCCAGCGTCTGTGCGGCAAAGGCCGCCACCGAGGTACACATCGACAGTGCGAACACCGGGATGCGCAACAGGTCCACCGGAAAAAGCGGGATCGGCTGCCGCAACTGGCGGCGCATATAGACCACCCCCAGCGCCACGCCGCCGGCCAGCATGGCCAGGCTCCAGACGCTTTCCGACAGCGGCGCTGAGGTGCCGCTGCGGGTGCACAGCGCGTCGGCCCCCAGGAACACCAGGCTGAACATCAGCGCGTTGAGCAGCACGTCGAGCCAGGACAGTCCCACCCCGACCGGATGCACCGTGGCATTTCGCGGCAAGGCCTGAAGCCCCAACCACAGCACCACCACGCCGAGCGGCAGGTTCACCGCGAACAGCCAGGGCCAGGACGCGACCGACAAAATGCCGGCAGCCACCGACGGTCCGGCGACGGCGGCTCCGGCCACCACCATGGAATTGATCGCAATGCCGCGGCCGAGCAGGCGCCTGGGATAGATCAGTCCCACCAGCGCCGAATTCACCGACATGATCCCGGCCGCGCCCAGTCCCTGAATGGCGCGCGCTGCGGCCAGCATCGGCAGCGAAACCGCCAAGGTGCAGCCGAGCGAGGCGAGGGTGAACAGCGTCATGCCGCTCAGATACACCCGCCGGTAACCGACCAGGTCGCCCAGGGTCGCCGCTGGAAGCAGCAAGGCGAGGGTGGCGATCTGGTAGGCGTTGATGACCCACACCGAATGCGCGGCGCTGGCCTGCAGATCGCGTGCGATACCGGGCAGGGCGAGGTTCACGATGGTGCCGTCGAGCACCGACATGGTGATGCCGAGTATCACCACCGCCACGGCGAGATAACGCGCCGGCGTGGGCAGACCGTCCTGGATGGGCATGGCTATCATGGTGGCGGGGGATGCGTTCTGCTGCATGCCCTTTTAGCTTCCGGAATGCGCTGGGCCGCGAGTTGTTTGATGGCCTCCGCTGGCCTCACTCCCCGCGCAGAATCTGGCGCAGCGACTGCTCGAAAACCTCGACCGGCTGCCCGCCCGAGATCAGGTAGCGCTCGTTGACGATGACCGCGGGAACGGAATGGATGCCGGCATCGGTATAGCGGCGTTCGCGCGCGCGCACCTCGGTCGCGTATTCGTCGCCGGCCAGGATCTCGCCGGCGCGCGCCGCGTCCAGGCCGACCGCGCCGGCCAGGCGCAGCAGCAACTCGTGCGACTCCGGGCTCTCGCCCTGGCCGAAGTAGGCCCGGAACAGGGCGCGCTTGAGGGCAGGCTGCAATCCGGCCGGGCGGGTGTCCGGCAGCCCGGCCCAGTGCAGCAGGCGGTGCGCGTCGAAAGTGTTGTAGATGCGGTCACGTCCCGCCTCGTTGAAAATGAAGCCCAGCTCGGCGCCGCGCCGGCGGATGGCCTCGCGGGCGTCAGCCTGCTGCTCCGGCGTGCTGCCGTATTTCTCGGTCAGGTGTTCGGTGATGTCCTGGCCGCCGGGCGGCATCAGGGGATTGAGCTCGAAGGGCTGGAAATGCAGCTCGGCTGTCGCCTCGTCGGCGATGCGCGAGAGCGCCTGCTCCAGCGCGGCGAGTCCGATGGCGCACCAGGGGCAGGAGACGTCGGAGACGAAGTCGATCTTGAGGACGGTGTTCATGGGCTCTTCCGATGCGGCGCTATTCCGCCCGCAGCCAGGTCTGGGTGCGCCAGAAGAACAGGAAGGAGCCGCGCATTTCGAGCTTCTTGCCGCCGTCGATGACTGTCAGCTTGGCGTTGTAGATCTTGCCGTTGTTGGGATCGAGTATCTTGCCGCCGCCATAGACGTTGTCGCCCTCCTGCTTGAGGCCGGTGAGGATGCTCATGCCCAGCACCGGCTGATCCTTGCGCGGATCGTCGGCGGCGCATTTTTCGCACTTCGCGTCCTGCTTGGCCGGATCGACGATCTTCACCACCGTGCCGGAAAACACGCCGCCCTTTTCCGTGATGCTGACGATGGACTTGGGCTGGTGGGTCTTGTCGTCGATGGTGTTCCACTCGCCGACCGGCGACATCGAGCTGGCGATGGCGGTCAATGACAGGCCGGCGAGCAGCAGCGTCGCGCAGAAACGGGAGGACAGTGAGGGCATGGCGATCTCCGGGTTGTCCGATTGCCAGGCAAGGGACGATAGGCAGGATTCTGGCACATTGTTTGAGACTTGGCGGGCATTTGACTGGGCCGCGGCGGTCCGGGATACTTTCGCTCTCGCGGCAGCCGCCACGCTGCCGCACCGGGCGCGATTCTCGGGCGACAATCCGGCGAGCAGGCACACTACCCAGGAGACAAGGACATGACCCAGCCGATCGCCACCGCCATCGCCGGCAGCCTGCCCAAGCCGGCCTGGCTCGCCCAACCGGAAAAGCTGTGGGCGCCCTGGCAGCTGTCGGGCGAGGCGCTGGCGCAGGCCAAGTGGGATGCCATGCGGCTCGCCGTCGACGACCAGCTGCGCGCCGGCATCACCGTCATCGGCGACAGCGAGCAGACGCGCCAGCACTTCGTGACCACCTTCATCGAGCATCTCGACGGCGTCGATTTCACCAAGCGCAAGACCGTGCGCATCCGCGACCGTTACGACGCCGAGGTGCCGGTGGTGGTGGGGCCGGTGTCGCGCCAGCGCCCGGTCTTCGTCGATGACGCGCGGCGCCTGCGCCTGCTCACCAATGGGCCGATCAAGTTCACCCTGCCCGGCCCGATGACCATGATCGACACGCTCTACGACGGCCACTACAAAAGCCGCGAAAAGCTGGCCTGGGCCTTCGCCGAGATCCTCAACCAGGAGGCGCGGGAATTGGCCGAGGCCGGCGTCGACGTGGTCCAGTTCGACGAGCCGGCCTTCAACGTCTTCTTCGACGAAGTCCGCGACTGGGGCGTGAGCACGCTGGAGCGCGCCGCCGCGGACCTTTCCTGCAAGACCGCGGTGCATATCTGCTACGGCTACGGCATCGAAGCCAACAACAAGTGGAAGGCGGGGCTGGGCGCGGAATGGCGGCAGTACGAGCAGACCTTCCCCTTGCTCGCCGCGAGCGGCATCGGCCAGGTCAGCCTCGAATGCCAGAACTCCCACGTGCCGATGGAACTGATCGGCCTGCTCGAAGGCAAGGAGGTGATGGTCGGCGCCATCGACGTCAGCAGCAACCGGATCGAGACGCCCGAGGAGGTCGCGGCGACATTGCGCAAGGCGCTGCGCTGGGTGAAGCCCCATCGCCTGATCGGCTGCACCAACTGCGGCATGGTGCCATTGCCGCGCGCCGTCGCCCGCGGCAAGCTCGCCGCGCTCGGGGCGGGTGCGGCCATCGTCCGCGCCGAACTGGGCTGGTCGTGAGCGGGATGAGCGCGGGTCATCGGTCGGCGCCGGGGGGCAGCTTGGCCCAGCCCGGGTCCGGATCGAATTCGCTCATCGCGCGCGCGACGGCCTCGGTGCGTGGCCCGAGGTTCTTCTGATAGACGATGCCGTCCTGGTTCACGATGAAGCTCATGACGCCGGAGTCGCCATAGCGCGCCGGATAGGCCACCAGGGCGAAGCCGCCGATCATGCGGCCGCCGACCCGATAGTCGCGGGCGCCGTCGGGCGCGTGTCTGCCCTGGCGCGTGAGGATCCGGTAGTAGTAGCCGTGGTAGGGCGCGGCCTTGCCGCCTGAGTAGCCCTCGGCCCTCGCCTCGGCCAGCAGGGGGCCCATCGGGCTTTGCGCTTGGCCGGCGCCGGCCGGCCAGTAGAGTCCGTCGCGCTTCCCCGGCGCGCTCATGAAGTGCTGCGCGTATTCGCTCAGCCCGTCGTCGCGGTGGACCTGAGCCGCATAGTCGCGCTGGGCGTCGACGTAGGCGCGGCATACCTCGATCGCATCGAGTTCGTTGCGGCCGATGCGGCGGTCGAGGATTTCTTCGACGCCGGCGGGGGTGTCGAAGCGCCAGGTCTTTCCCGACTTCACCAGGGGTATCGGGAAGGGCCAGCGCTTCTCGCCGATGACCAGCAGCATCTTGCCCTCGCCCTGCGGTTCGAGCGAACTGGCCTGATCGTAGGCGGCGACGAAGCGCGCGCGCCCCCGCCGGTCGGCCACCGCGTCCCCCGAATACACCAGCTTCCTGCCCGCGGGTCCGAGGATTTTCAGGATCTGCCGCGGCCGGTCGGCGCGCGTCGCCCCGATCAGGGCCTGCACTGCGTGTTCCGGCGTGTCGAAGTTCGTCTGGCTGCCGGCGGCCAGCGCTGCCCTCGGCAACAACACCAGGCAGAGCGTCGCGATGGCCGCGGCGAGCAGCGCTGTGGCGGCGTGATGCAATTCTGTGCTGCGGCGTTTGCTATCCATGATTTCCTCGCACCCGGTTCAACGATCGCGGCGGTGGTCTGCCGGGGCTCTTTCCTGCGGCCCGGATTGCCTCGGCGCAGTTGCCGGCTCCCGGCGCGCGGGCGGTGCCGCCGATCCGCGGCTGGCGCGTCCGCGCTGCGCCTCGCGGCGGACATCGCTGCCGCGTTCGATGTCGCCGAAGC
>MLJW01000131.1_pt1 | contig 73658 bp, 63 predicted proteins | sample 888231 | NCBI WGS metagenome assembly MLJW01 (sample SAMN05788063, study PRJNA343431) | mine drainage metagenome | isolation source: sample collected from the inflow into an acid mine drainage treatment plant... | place: Germany: Lusatia, lignite mining district
AAATACTTCGACAATCTTGGAATACCCAGACTCACATGACCTCAACTTCTCGAACCGCCTGGTGCGGACCCGCATGCCAGGTGGTGTGGCAGGGGCGCGGCTAACTGCCGCCCCCTATGCCGATCAACTTAAAGCGCATCGGTGCGTAGTTTGTTTGGTTTTTAAGTGAATTTGATGTGATGTCGATTGTATTAGGCGTGTTTTTGATTGAAACAAGGTTAGTTAAATTACATTTTTTACAAATTTTATGCTAATGGCTCTCGCGCCTTTAACTTGAAATCTGTATAATTTCGTTTTGGGTACAAGGATTTACGCATGCGTTTATTGCAACAAGCTCTCACCTTCGATGACGTTTTATTAGTGCCAGCGCACTCTAACGTGCTGCCACGCGAGGTTTCTCTCGCGACACAACTCACTCGCAACATTCAACTCAATATCCCGCTTCTATCCGCTGCGATGGATACCGTGACTGAAGCGCCGCTGGCTATCGCACTTGCACAAGAAGGTGGTCTGGGCTTCATTCACAAAAACATGACTATTATGAAACAGGCTGCGCACGTTGCACGTGTTAAGCGTTTCGAGTCTGGTGTGGTGAATGATCCAATTACGATTCAAAGTCACATGACAGTTCGTGACGTGCTTGGGCTGACACGATTACATAAAATCTCAGGCATTCCAGTGGTTGATGACGGCAAAATCGTTGGCATTGTGACCAATAGAGATTTGCGCTTTGAAACCAATCTGGATCAGCCGATTAAAAACATCATGACACCTCGCGAAAAACTGGTAACAGTTCGTGAAGGTGCTGCTAAAGATGAAGTTATTCGCTTATTGCATCAATACAGACTTGAGCGTGTGCTAGTCATTGACGCGCATGACACACTCAAAGGCTTGATTACAGTTAAAGATATTCAAAAATCTACAGACCATCCTTACGCATGCAAAGATGCTAAAGGCAGGTTGCGTGTTGGTGCGGCTGTTGGCGTGGGCGAGGGTACTGAAGACCGCGTTGCTGCATTGTCTGACGCTGGTGTGGATGTGATCGTGGTAGATACTGCACATGGTCACTCACAAGGCGTGCTGGACCGCGTGACTTGGGTGAAAAAGAACTTCCCGCATATTGAAGTGATTGGCGGCAATATTGCTACCGCATCTGCTGCCTTGGCTTTGGTTGATGCTGGTGCTGATGGTGTTAAAGTTGGTATAGGGCCAGGTTCAATCTGTACAACACGTATTGTGGCTGGTGTAGGCGTGCCGCAAATTAGTGCGATTGCGAACGTAGAAAAAGCTTTAGCAGGGACAGGTGTTCCATTCATTGCAGACGGTGGTATTCGCTTCTCTGGCGACATTTCAAAAGCAATCGCAGCAGGGGCTTATAGCGTCATGCTGGGTGGTATGTTTGCTGGTACTGAGGAAGCACCGGGTGAAATTGAATTGTTCCAAGGTCGATCATACAAGTCTTACCGTGGCATGGGTTCTATTGGCGCGATGGAAAAAGGCTCTAGCGACCGTTACTTCCAAGACAATAACGGCAATGCTGATAAATTAGTGCCAGAAGGTATTGAAGGTCGCGTGCCTTACAAAGGCAGTGTGCTGGCTGTGATTCATCAGTTAATGGGCGGTTTACGTGCTTCTATGGGCTATGTAGGCGCAAGCAATATTACTGAAATGCGTGAACGTGCTGAATTTGTTCAAATCACTTCAGCCGGTATGCGTGAGTCTCATGTACATGATGTGCAAATCACAAAAGAAGCGCCGAACTATCGTGTTGATTAGTTCGATTTAATCTCAACTCTATCCACGCAGACCACAGTCGCAGAGAGTCAATCTCTGGCGCTGTGGTCTTTGTGGTTCTCTGTGGCTAAAAAATGTCTCATTCAAAAATCTTAATTCTCGATTTCGGCTCACAAGTTACTCAGCTTATCGCACGCCGTGTGCGCGAAGCGCATGTTTACTGTGAGATTCACCCTTGTGACGTGACTGACGACTTTGTTCGTAGCTTTGGTGCTGACGGCATTATTCTTTCTGGTAGTCATGCAAGTGTCTATGAGGAAGAAACCGATAAAGCGCCGCAAGCGGTGTTTGAGCTTGGTGTACCTGTTTTAGGTATTTGCTATGGTATGCAAACCATGGCACAGCAACTAGGCGGCCGTGTAGAGGCAGGTCATAAACGTGAATTCGGCTATGCGCAAATTCGTGCGCGTGGTCATTCTGCCTTGTTCCGCGATATTCAAGATAGCACTAATGCTGAAGGTCATGGCTTGCTGGATGTGTGGATGAGTCACGGTGACAAAGTGACTGAATTGCCCCCAGAATTTAAAGTGATTGCAAGTAACGACACTACGCCAATCGCCGCTTTTGCCGATGAAGTACGTAAATTCTATGGCGTGCAGTTTCACCCTGAAGTGACGCACACCAAGCTTGGCCAAGCAATTCTAGAGCGTTTTGTATTGGAAATTTGCGCGGCTAAACCGGATTGGGTGATGAAAGATCACATTGCTGAAGCTGTGGCTAAAATCAAGGCGCAAGTTGGTGATGAAGAGGTGATTCTTGGCTTGTCTGGTGGCGTGGATTCTAGCGTTGCCGCGGCGTTGATTCACCGTGCCATTGGTGATCAATTGACCTGTGTTTTTGTTGACCACGGTCTATTGCGCCTTGATGAAGGCAAAATGGTCATGGAAATGTTTGCTGGCCGTTTACACGCCAAAGTGGTTCATGTGGATGCGATTGACCAGTTTATGGGGCATTTGCATGGCGTGACTGACCCAGAAGCTAAACGTAAAATCATCGGCCGTGAATTTGTTGAAGTGTTTCAGTCTGAAGCCAAAAAATTATCGAATGCAAAATGGTTGGCACAAGGTACGATTTACCCAGATGTGATTGAATCAGGCGGTGCTAAATCTAAAAAAGCGGTAACGATCAAGAGCCATCACAACGTGGGCGGCTTACCAGAAACACTGGGTTTAAAACTGCTTGAACCATTGCGCGATTTGTTTAAGGATGAAGTTCGTGAACTAGGCGTAGCACTTGGCTTGCCGCATGATATGGTTTATCGCCATCCTTTCCCGGGCCCAGGTTTAGGTGTGCGTATTCTTGGTGAAGTTAAAAAAGAATTTGCAGAATTATTGTGCCGTGCCGATGCAATTTTTATCGAAGAACTGCGTAATACCGTTGACCAAAAATCAGGCAAAACTTGGTATGACCTTACCAGTCAGGCGTTTGCAGTGTTCTTACCTGTGAAGTCTGTGGGTGTAATGGGAGATGGCCGTACTTACGATTACGTAGTCGCTTTGCGTGCCGTAGTCACCAGTGACTTTATGACTGCACATTGGGCTGAGCTGCCTTATGATTTATTGGGTAGAGCTTCAAATAGAATTATCAATGAAGTGCGTGGCATTAACCGCGTGGTCTATGATATTTCAGGTAAGCCGCCCGCTACGATTGAGTGGGAATAAGACATCATGAGTCGTGGATTTGTTAAGGAAGATGATCTTGAGCTTGCCGGCACGGACTTACCTGAGCGACCATTAAGTGGATTGCCGAACTATGTGACGCCTGCCGGTTTGGCGCAATTACAGGCGCAAGCGGTGCAGTTAGAGCAAGAGCATCAGAAATTAACACCCGGTAAAGAGGATCCTATCACGCAGCAGCGTTTAGGCGCTTTAGAGCGTGACTTACGTTATCTTGAAGCACGTTTAGGTAATGTGATTTTGATTGACCCTGTCACGCAACCTAAAGACACGGTTTTGTTCGGTGCTACGGTACAGGTTGAAGATGAGGAAGGGAATCCCCATCAATTCACTATTGTGGGTGAAGATGAAGCCGATATGGATTTGAATAAGGTTAGCTGGGCCTCTCCAATCGCGCATGCTTTGATTGGGCATAAAGTGGGTGATTCTGTGAGTTGGAAGCGTCCGGCAGGCGATTTGAATCTGGAAATTTTAGAAATTAATTACACCTGTAATTAGTTAAGTAGATAACGATAAAAATCAAGCATTTAGTGATTAGGGAATATAGCATGAACGTCAGTACCGCGATTGAAACACGTCGCTCGATTAAAGCCTACGATACCGAACATAAAATGACACAAGCAGAAATAGATCAGCTTTTGTCATTGGCAATGTTATCGCCAACAGCTTTTAACATTCAAAATTGGCGCTTTGTTGTGGTGACAGATCCGGTATTGCGTCATCAAATACGTGCGGTAAGCTGGAATCAGGCGCAGGTGCAAGAAGCTTCATTGTTGATTGTACTCACAGCAGACTTAAATGCTTGGGCTAAGCAGCCAGAGCGCTATTGGCAAAATGCGCCTAAGGCGGCGTCAGATATTCTTGTACCTATGATCGGTCACTATTACGCTAACAATGCACAAGTGCAACGTGATGAAGCGATGCGTTCATGCGGCATGGCCGCTATGACGATTATGCTGGCAGCAAAGGAAATGGGCTACGATACCTGTGCAATGGATGGTTTTGATTTTGATGCAGTTGCTAAATTGCTGAACCTGCCTGAAGATCATATTCCTAGTATGTTTGTGGTGGTTGGCAAGGCGGTAAAAGAGGCGCAGCCACGCGGTGGGCAATTGGCCATGGATGAAGTCGTTATTCAGAATAAGTTTTAGTTTTATCTATAGATTATCCGTGATTTTCACGGGATTATTGATTTTTTGCAGTTCATTTTTTAAGGTCTTAAATTTTGTTAATTTCTAACAACATCACCGTACAATTTGGCGCCAAGCCATTGTTCGAAAACGTTTCTGTTAAATTTGGCGATAATAATCGCTACGGTTTAATTGGCGCTAACGGCTGCGGTAAATCAACTTATATGAAAGTGCTGGCTGGTGTATTAACACCTAGCGCCGGAAATATTTCACTTGATAGCCATGAACGCATGGCCTTTTTGAAACAAGACCAATTCGCTTATGAAGACCAGCGCGTGATTGACGTGGTGATGATGGGTCATGAGCAAATGTGGAAAGCGAATGTAGAAAAAAATGCCATCTATGCGAATTTAGAGGCGACTGAAGAAGACTACATGCGTGCGGCTGAGTTAGAAGGCGTATTTGCTGAGTATGATGGCTATACTGCTGAAGCGCGCGCTGGTGAGTTGTTGATGGGTGTGGGTATACCGATTGAGCAGCATAACGGGCTGATGAGTGCGGTTGCACCGGGCTGGAAGTTGCGCGTATTGTTGGTACAAGCGCTTTTCGCTAATCCAGACATTTTGCTGCTGGATGAGCCAACCAATAACTTGGACATTAACACGATTCGTTGGTTAGAAGATGTGCTGAATAATCGTGATTGTACGATGGTAATTATTTCGCATGACCGTCACTTCTTGAATCAAGTCTGTACGCATACTTGCGATATGGATTATGGAAAAATCACGGTATATCCAGGTAATTATGATGATTACATGGAAGCCAGCACTGCTGCGCGTGCACAACAAGCTAAAGACAATGCCAAAGCTAAGCAACAAGTGGCCGACTTGCAAGACTTCGTACGTCGCTTCTCAGCAAATGCTTCTAAAGCCAAACAGGCAACGAGCCGTGCCAAGCAAATTGATAAAATCAAGATTGAAGAATTTAAGCCTTCAAGCCGTCAATATCCATTTATCCGCTTTGAATATGATGAACGTGAGAAGTTGTATCGCAATGCGCTAGAGTTGAAAAAACTCAGTCATGGTTTTGATAAGCCATTGTTTAATGATGTAGACATGATGTTTGAAGCCGGTGAAAAAGTCGCGATTATTGGTGAAAACGGTATCGGTAAAACGACATTCTTGCGTTGCTTGGCAAGAGACCTAGAGCCTAAGCACGGTGAAGTTAAATGGGCAGAGAAAGCTAACATCGGCTACTTTGCGCAAGACCATGAATATGAATTTGAAGATGGCGAAGATTTGTTTGAATGGATGACCAAGTTCAGACAAACGGGTGATGACGACCAAGTGGTACGCAGTATGCTCGGTCGCTTGTTGTTTGGTGGCGATGACACTAAAAAGTCTGTCAAAGTCTTATCAGGTGGTGAAAAAGGTCGCATGCTCTACGGAAAAATGATGCTGGCCAGAACCAATGTCATGCTGATGGATGAGCCGACTAACCACATGGATATGGAATCTATCGAAGCGCTGAATACCGCGCTGGATAAATACAAAGGTACATTGTTCTTCGTCAGCCATGACCGAGAGTTTGTGAGTTCAATCGCCACGCGCATCATTGAGATTAAAGCCGATGGTATCGTCGACTTTACAGGTAATTACGAGGATTACTTGGCGAGCCAAGGCGTAGAGTAAAGTAAATCTGTTTAGTCAATCAAGCTAGTTTGGGTTTATGTCTAAAAAGGCATAGCTCAAACTACGCATCAAATAATTTATCGGGTATCCGTCATCTATGATTGATGGCAATCATGGAATACGATTTTAGGCTCATTTTTTTGTTTAGTCGCGATCGGCATATCCAGCCTCATTTTGGCTCCTGATAGCTAGGACGAAAATCGTATCGATATATTGGATATATCGATATAGCGCTACGTATCCGTGAGACTTGCGACCGATAATCAGTTCACGCTGACCAGAAGCTGCTGGACGCCCTATGAGTGGGTTGTTGGAGAGGATGTTAATCGCTTCAATGATTTCCTCGATCCGCTGGCCCGGATTTTCCACCTGAAAATCCATAGGGTGGTCAAGTATGCGTTGGAAATCCTCACCAATCTCTGGTGCAAGTTCAATTGATGCCATGTCTAACGTGCGAGCTTGCGGCTTTTTGGCGCAGAGATGCTCTTGCCATCAATTTTAGCTTTAAGATAATTGCGCATATCAGCCCAAGGGATAGTCTCCCCTGAGGCAATAATTCTGGCATAGCGCCCCTCAGCTTCCGCTTCGAAGTCTGCACGTTTTTCATCCTGAGCTGTTTTTTCTGCAATAGCTTCCAGAATGAAACCGTGTGCAGTAGTCCCGGCACGTTTCGCAGCCTCCGCAACGCGAGACTTAAGGTCGTTAGGCAGTCGGATGGTCGTTGTTGACATGATTCGTCCTTATTACAGAATAAGGCTAATTGTAGCACATAAGTGCTACACGTAAAGTAATCTTTAAACCTGAGATATCAATCATGGAATTGGATACCCAATATATCTAGCTAAATTAACCTTGTTTATAAACGGGTTAAATTTAAAGCTTACTTGATTCAAGTCAATACATAGACAATTTGAAAGGCGCATTCTTCATGTAGTAGCTATTGAGCTACTGAATTTCTTTATCGCTTAAAGGACTTTTAACATGAACTTGCTATTAAATCTGTTTTCAACTGACTATGGTCTGCAAAGTATAGCGGTTATTATTTTCATCTTAGGAATGTTTGTTTTTTTCTACTCCTTTATCACGCGCCATATTAGAGAAGATGCTAAGAAAGCTGGGGAATTATAACGGTCAGTCCACTCCGTAGATATTCTGATAGGGCGGAAGTAATTAAAGCATCATTCAGACGGCAGAGTGTCGAGCCGTACGGAAGCTATTTCATTTCGCCTGTCAGATAGTACCAGTGGTTTTCTATTAGCTCGAACTGACTAAGTTCGTGCATACGCTCAGCTTTGCCCCTAATTTTATAACGTGCAATAAAGTCCACGGAAGCCGTGTTTTCGCTAGTCAATGCAGTCTGGTTTACTCGCAAACCCAACCACTTGATTTGCTCATTCTCAGCTAAGTCCAGACTAACTGGGCGGAAGTCTGGGTGCCACGTCTGTAATAAATAATCCTCAAGTCCAAGTACATAAGCTGTATAGCGTGAGCGCATCAGTGTTTCTGGCGTTGGTGCTGCTATGCCTAGATGGTAAGGTTCACAGCAAGTGCTGTAGGGCATGTCACTTTCACATGGACATAAAGCTTGAGAGGATTTTTTAGCCAAATCTTACGTTCTTTCTTGTATTTAAAAGGGTGCGGGTTTTATTTGTGGATGCACTCCACTTTGTGTAATAGCAATAAAACTTGTAACTGTCTTAAAGCAATATGCATAGGCTATATTAATCGCCATAAATTATTCAAATACCAATTTAACCGGTTAATTGTATAAGAATAATCCATTTATTAAGTTAATGCATTCGGTGTAAAGTGCATTTCATACTTAATGACTGCAATTCTAAGCGACATTTAACCATGAATATTCTAAGAAAAATCCTGCCTATTTGGCTTATCGATTATCAACGTAAAAATCTAGTTCCGGACTTGACTGCGGGGGTAATATTTACTGTTCTGGTGATTCCACAAAGTCTGGCTTATGCATTGCTGGCAGGATTGCCACCTCAAGTAGGTTTGTATATAAGCATATTCCCAGTGATAGCTTATGCCATCTGGGGTAGTAGTATGGTTCAGGCTGTAGGGCCTGTTGCTATCACTGCTATTATGACCTTTACAGTGTTGAGTCCAATCGCGTTGCCGGGCTCACCAGAATACATCATACTCGCGGCTAGTCTTTCTCTTATTTCAGGCGCGCTACTTTTGATCTTTGGAGTGCTTCGATTAGGCTTTCTTTCCCAATTGCTAAGTAGGCCAGTCATAAGCGGTTTCATTTCAGGCGCGTCAGTGCTCATTGTCATTAGTCAGCTAAAGTCTCTCTTGGGAATATCCACACCTAGTGAAGACACTTGGGCAATATTAGCCGCGCTGTTACAACAACTGCCACACAGTCATGGTGCAACATTAGTGATAGGCCTCTCTGCGCTTGTGACTCTAATTTTTGCTAGGTATGGTTTGGCATCTATACTCACTCAACTTGGTTACTCTCGTGAACGCGCAGCTTTTGTCGTTCGTATAACACCTCTGCTGGTTGTTCTTATATCAACCGTGATGGTGATTCACTTCAATCTTGATGGACAAGTTGGCGTGTCAGTAGTAGGTAGTTTGGTTGAAGGCTTGCCAGGGTTTACGTTCTTTTTACCGAGCTATAGCGCTATCAAAACGCTCGAAGTACCAGCGCTATTGATGGCGGTAATCGGCATGGTGCAGGGGATTTCTATGGCTCAGGCTCTGGCAATCAAGCGCCAAGAGCGTATTGATGCTAATGCTGAATTAGTCGGGCTGGGGGCTTCTAATCTGGTTGCAGCTTTTTACGGAGGAATGCCGACAGGAGGGGGCGTGTCACGTTCAGCTGTAAATGTAGCATCTGGAGCACAGACACCTTTGGCAAGTATCGTTTCTGCAATAGCGATGATTGTCATAGTTGTTGGTGCTGCTCACTGGTTTGCTAGATTGCCTTTAGCTGTTCTTGCTGCGAATATTGTGGTGGCGGCTATTAGCATGGTGGATATCAAAGCATTCCGAAATGCGTGGGCATATGACCGTGCCGATGCGCTATCATTATTAGGTGCGGCATTCGGAGTCATTATATTCGGACTGGAAGGTGGAATTGTACTGGGTGTAAGTCTTTCACTTGCTACCTTACTTTTTCGGGCAAGTATCCCTCATCTCGCTGTGGTTGGTCGCATTTCAGGTAGTGAGCATTTCCGCAATGTAGTGCGTCATGATGTGGAAACATTGCCAGGAGTTCTGTTATTGCGTATCGATGAAAGTCTTTTTTTTGGAAATCTGAGCGCAGTCGAATCTAGGATAACATTAGAGTTGACGAAGGTTCCTGATATTCATGAAGTGGTGCTAATCATGAGCGCGGTCAATATGGTTGATACAACTGCTATGGAGGTGCTTACCGAGCTGAATCGCGATCTCGCTGCTCGCGGAATCCGATTGCACTTGGCGGAAATTAAAGGGCCGGTACAGGACCGCTTGAGCCACTCGCCATTATGGGAGTCTCTTTCTGGGCAGGTATTTTTTTCGGCCAACGCAGCATTCGAGGCACTATTGCATAAGAATGATGCTGCAAAATGGGAGACATCTTTGTAGCAGGCTCTTTCGTAAACGCCCTTGCAAATTTATTGCTAGGCGTGGTTCCTGAGCATTAGAAACCCCCCGCTGCTGTTAGGCATTTAGCGGGGGGACTTCATTTAGAATATTTCACGCGTTTCTAGGAATTTAATATCTGGGTAACGCTCTTGTGCCATTTGTAAGTTCACGCGATTTGGCGCGAGGTATACATATTCTTCAGCACCATCCAATGCCACGTTGAAGCCGTATTTATCTGCAATCGCTTTTAAGTCAGCATCAGAGCCGCGTAGCCAGCGTGCGGTATAGCAGTCATAGTTCTCAAATACAATATCCACGCCATACTCATGCTCTAGACGGTGCGCAACAACGTCAAACTGCAGCATACCTACCGCGCCTAAAATCAGGTCGTTGGATAACAGCGGACGGAATAGTTGCGAGGCACCTTCTTCTGCCAATTGTTGCAGGCCTTTTTGCAATTGCTTCATTTTGAGCGGGTTTTTCAGGCGTGCACGGCGGAAGAATTCTGGGGCAAAAGATGGGATGCCCGTAAACTTGAGTTCTTCACCTTCAGAAAAGGTGTCGCCGACTTTAATCGTTCCGTGGTTCGGAATACCGATAATATCTCCGGAGTAGGCTTCATCCATAGTGGTACGGTCTTGCGCCATAAATGTAATGGCATTGTTGACCGCCATGAGCTTGCCTGTAGCCACTTGTTTGATTTTCATGCCACGTTCAAAACGGCCTGAACAGACACGCAAGAAGGCGATACGGTCACGGTGTTTTGGATCCATATTCGCTTGAATTTTGAACACAAAACCTGAAAATTTATTCTCGTCCGGCAATACCGGGCGACTGGCTGTGCTGCGTGTAAGCGGGGCCGGGGATAGCTCTACCACCGCATCCAGTAAGGACTGCACGCCAAAGTTGTTGATTGCAGAACCAAAAAATACCGGCGTTTGTTTGCCGCTTAAATAACGTGCGTTATCAAAGGTATGCGATGCGCCGCGTACTAACTCAACGTCGATACGCAGATCATCGGCTACGTGTCCTAATAGTTCATCCAGGCGAGGGTTATCTATGCCTTGAATGACTTCTGATGTGCCTTTTTCTGCACGTGGGTCAAAGAATGAAATGGTGTCGGTGTATAGGTTGTAAACACCTCTAAAGCCTTTACCCATACCAATAGGCCAAGTCATGGGTGCACATTCCATACCCAAAGTGGTTTCAATTTCATCTAGCAACTCAATCGGTGGGCGGCTTTCGCGGTCCAGTTTATTGATGAAAGTGATGATAGGTGTGTCACGCATACGACACACATTAAGTAGTTTGATGGTTTGCGCTTCTACACCGTTTACCGAGTCAATCACCATCACCGCAGAGTCCACTGCGGTCAATGTACGATAAGTATCTTCTGAGAAGTCATCATGGCCTGGGGTGTCGAGCAGGTTTATCATGTGTTCACGGTAAGGGAACTGCATGACGGATGACGTTACGGAAATGCCGCGTTGTTTTTCCAGTTCCATCCAGTCGGATGTAGCATGGCGTGAGGCTTTACGACCACGCACTTCACCTGCAACCTGAATCGCGCCACCGAACCACAATAGTTTTTCGGTAAGCGTGGTTTTACCCGCATCCGGATGGGAAATAATGGCAAAGGTACGACGGCGTTTGATTTCTTCTTGCAGAGACATGTGGGGTAGACGTTAAGGTAAATCGCTATTTTACCTTAAATGGACACGCTCTATAAACTCAACTTTTGGCGTGCGCCTCTTTTAGAAGGTACCGCCGTACTTTAATAGTGTAAGGTTGATTAACGTCGCTTGGTCGCTTCGTTTTTCTGTTCACGCGTTACAAGTTTAGTCAGTCCGCCAAACTCTTTTGCGAGTAATAGTAGTAAATCATCCAGTGTAATAATGCCGACTAATCCATCTTCCTCATCAACAACTGGTAAGCGTCGAACGCCTTTGGTCGTCATGATTTGAATGGCTTCGAATACGCCAGATGATTCTTGAATGACAGCTAAGTTTGCTACCATAATGTCACCAGCCGTAATTACCTTACCGTCGAGTTCTGTTGCGACCAGGTCAATGACGATGTCACGATCAGTCAGGATGCCGATAGGCTTTGGTTTCTCATTACTACCCAATTCAATTACTACCACATCGCCGACATGATGCTGACGCATCAGTTTGGCTGCCTGTAGTACAGTGGCATCACGTAATACTGTGATGACATCACGATTACAAATTGCACCAATGGTCATATTTCTATCCTTTCTTTAGGTGTTAACTTAGGCTGCTGGTTTTAAGCGGCAGGTTGTTTAAGTTGCTCTAGAATGGCTGGATTATCAAGGGTGGAAATGTCCGAGGTGATTTCTTCACCTTTAGCGAGTGAGCGTAAAAGTCTGCGCATGATTTTGCCTGAACGTGTTTTAGGCAGATTGTCGCCAAAACGAATTTCATCAGGTTTAGCGATAGGACCAATTTCTTTACCCACCCAATCACGTAGCTCTGCGACGATTTTTTTTGCTTCATCACCTTCAGGTCGCGCGCCTTTTAGCACCACATAAGCAATCACTGACTCACCTTTGATATCATGTGGTTTTCCGACTACGGCAGCTTCTGCTACCAGATGGTTAGATACTAGTGCAGACTCAATTTCCATCGTGCCTAAACGGTGACCAGACACATTTAGCACGTCATCAATACGCCCCATGATGGTGAAGTTGCCAGTGGTGGCGTCACGTACAGCACCGTCACCAGCGAGATAAATCTTGCCACCTAAGTCGACTGGGAAGTAGCTGGATTTGTAGCGTTCAGGATCGTTGTAAATGGTGCGTATCATGGATGGCCAAGGCTTTTTGATGACCAATAAACCACCTGTTCCCCAAGGTACATCTTTACCTGTTTCATCTACTACATCAATGGCGATCCCTGGGAATGGTAGTGTGCAAGAGCCTGGCACAAGTGCTGTTGCACCTGGTAGGGGTGTAATCACATGACCGCCAGTTTCCGTTTGCCAGAAAGTATCGGCAATCGGGCAGCGGCTACCACCAACTTGTTCGTAGTACCACATCCATGCTTCAGGGTTAATAGGTTCACCTACTGAGCCTAATAAACGTAAGCTGCTTAAATCGTAGTTGCTAGGGTGTGTGCTAGGTGTGGTTTCTGAGGCTTTAATCAGTGATCGGATGGCAGTAGGCGCTGTGTAGAAAATTGACACTTTATGTTTTTCAATCATTTGCCAAAAGCGGCCAGCATCAGGGTACGTTGGAACGCCCTCGAATACTACTTGTGTAGCGCCCATTGCCAGCGGCCCATAAGCTACATACGTGTGTCCGGTAATCCAGCCCACGTCAGCAGTACACCAGAATACGTCATTATCTTTAATGTCGAATGTCCAGCGCATGGTGTTCATTGCATGGAGTAAATAACCGGCAGAAGAATGTTGCACGCCTTTTGGTTTGCCCGTACTGCCTGATGTGTACAGCAAAAATAATGGATGTTCGGCACCGACCATAACAGGCTCACAAGTATCAGCCGTATCTTTTATCAGGTCATGCCACCAGATGTCATTCGCGTTCCAAGTAACCTCTATCCCAGTCTTTTTCAGCACGACTACATTTTTGATAGATTCACAGCCACCGAGTGCAATACCCTCATCAACAGCTTGTTTTAGTGGTAATTTTTTTCCACCACGGAATTGCCCATCAGATGTAATGACAGCCTTGGCGCCAGCATCCAGAATACGTTCATGTAAACTTTTTGATGAGAAACCACCGAATACCACGGAGTGAATCAAACCCAAGCGCGCACAAGCTTGCATGGCGACGATGGCTTCAATGCCCATCGGCAGATAAATAATGACGCGATCACCCAAGTTTAGGTTAAGTTTTTTTAATCCATTCGCAAATTGGCACACGCGGTGATAGAGTTCTTTGTAAGTGACATTGATAGTCGTACCATCATCAGCTTCAAAGATAATTGCAGTTTTATTTGGGATGGTGGTTAAATGCTTGTCCAAGCAGTTGGCAGATACATTCAGTTCGCCATCTTCAAACCATTTGTAAAAGGGCGCATTGTCTTCATTGAGTGTTTTGGTAAAAGGCTTACTCCATACCAGCAGTTCACGCGCCAGCTTAGCCCAAAAGCCTTCATAGTCATCGGCTGCTGCTTGGCATAAAGCATTGTAGGCAGACATACCTGAGACATTGGCAGATTTTACAAAAGAAGTATTAGGTTCAAAAACGCGGTTTTCATGCATCACTGACTCAATCGACATGCTTAAAATCTCCTTAAATTTCTTTTACGCATCTATAATTGGTTTAGAAATTTGGTTTAGATACGCCCTTTAGTTATACGTCATATTACCTTAAAAAACTTATGCAAACACTTGATAAATTATTAACTGAAAGCCACGTGCGGTCTAGTGATGAGGCTTGTATACATCACGCTGTTGCTTGCAGTCCATTTGTTGCCAGACTCTTTACAAAAGATGCCGACTTAATGAATGACTTGCTTGCTAAATTGCATCAAGTGTTTCAGTTGAGTGATATGCAAAGCTTTCTGTCACAACAAAATATTACGGATGAAGCCAGTTTAAAACGTGCTGTACGTTTGTTGCGCCAGCATGTGATAGCACGTCTGATAGTAAGGGATTTGAACGGTCTGGCTGACTTACAAGAGGTGATGCGTACCACCACGCAATTGGCCGAGTGTGTAATTAACACGGCAATTGGTTTCATTAACACTTGGCTGGTAGATATGTATGGGCAGCCAGTGGATATGCATGGTAAGCCACAAAGTTTGATCGTGATTGGTATGGGTAAATTGGGCGGAGGCGAGCTCAATGTGTCTTCGGATATTGATTTGATTTTTGCTTATGAATCCGAAGGTGAAACGCAGGGTTCAAACGCCATTAGCAATCAGGATTATTTTGTGCGTCTGGCAAAGAAACTCATTGCCGCGATTGATGAGATTACTGAAGATGGCTTTGTGTTTAGGGTAGATATGCGCTTGCGGCCATTTGGTAGTGAGGGCGCATTGGTATCGAATCTTGATGCGCTGGAAGAGTATTACCAAAACAATGGTCGTGAGTGGGAGCGCTACGCTTGGATTAAAGGGCGTGAAGTCACAGGCGGTAAGCAAATAACAAAGTTGCTTAAGCCATTCGTATTTCGAAAATATCTGGATTATGGCGCATTTGCCAGTATGCGTGATTTAAAAATCCAGATTCAGCGTGATGTAAATAGTAAAGGTTTGCATGACAATATTAAGCTCGGTCGTGGTGGTATTCGCGAGATTGAGTTTGTGGCACAGGTTTTCCAGTTAACCCGTGGTGGACAAGACATCAGCTTGCAAATCAAGCCGACATTATCTGTGCTGGAACTGCTGAAAAACAAAGGGTTGTTGCCCGAAAAAACAGTCGGTGAATTAAGTGAAGCGTATGTGTACTTAAGAAATCTGGAACACCGGCTGATGTATGTGGATGATGCGCAGACGCAAGAGTTACCTAAAAGTGATGAGGCTAAAGCGCGTATTGCCAAAGCAATGAACTTTGCTCAAGAACCAGACTTTGGCTGGGAGCAGTTTTTAATAAAATTAGATGGTTATCGTCAACAGGTACAGCTACATTTTTATGCTACCTTTAGTGATGCAAATGCTAATCAGGATGCGCTGGAAATAGAAAAATCTGTCTGGAATGGCGCACTGGCAGAGCCGGAAGCCTTGCTCGCTTTGAAGAATGTGGGATTCGTTGAGGCGCATGAAACATTACGACGTCTGATTACCTTGCATCAAAGTAGTCGTTATTTACAATTGCCTGAATTAAGTCGCCAGCGTTTTGACGCGCTGATGCCGCATGTAATCTCGCAGGCTGGTTTAACACAGAATCCTGAAGCTACGCTAATACGCGTGATGGATCTGCTGGAGAGTATTTGTCGCCGTGCCAGCTATTTAGCTTTGTTGGCAGAGCATCCGTTAGCCATGAATTTGCTGGTTAAATTGTGTAGCAGTAGCCCTTGGCTAACTAGTTACTTGGCATTGCACCCGCTTTTGTTAGATGAGCTGTTAGATACGCGCACTTTATATGCCACACCTGATTTTTCAGCCATGCGTGCTGAGTTGGTTCAGCGTTTGGCTGAAGTGGAAGGGGATGTTGAGCGTCAAATGGATGTGATGCGTCACTTTAAGCATGCTTATGTATTCCGTTTTGCTGTGCAGGATATCAATGGCGAGCTTGCGTTAGAAACACTTTCCGATTATTTAAGTGCGCTGGCAGAGTTAGTGCTAAGTGTTAGTCTGGAGACTATCTGGCCTAATGTGCGTGGCAAACATCTTGATGTGCCAAAATTTGCAGTGGTCGGTTATGGCAAGCTAGGCGGCAAAGAGCTAGGTTATGCTTCAGATTTAGACATTATTTTCTTGTACGATGATGATGCTCCAGAGGCCAGCGAAGTGTATGCGCGTTTTGCGCAACGTATCAATAATTGGTTCAATAGCTTAACTTCTGCTGGTTTGCTCTATGAAACCGACTTGCAACTACGTCCAGATGGTAATAGTGGATTATTGGTCAGCAGCGTGACTGCCTTTAGAGAATACCAATTGCAAAAAGCCTGGGTATGGGAGCACCAAGCCATTACGCGAGCCAGATTTGTGGCAGGTGATAAGGCAATCGGCGAAGCTTTTGAGGCTATTCGCGTAGAAGTGCTGGTGCAAGAGCGTGATGTGGATGCATTGAAGTCGGATGTACTCAATATGCGTGAAAAAATGCGCGCTGCACAACATATAGCCGCTGAGATGTTTGATATTAAACACAGTGCTGGTGGCATTATTGATGTGGAATTTTTAGTGCAATATTTGGTGTTAGCCCATGCCAAGCAATACCCACAATTGACTAAAAATATTGGCAATATTGCGTTGTTAAAGCTATTGGCTTCACTCAATATTATTGATAGTGGTCTGGCCGAGCACGTCGTGCTTGCTTATCGTGAATTTAGACATACGCAGCATATGCTCAAGTTACAAGGTGCAACGAATCTAAGCGTGGCTATATCATCCATTACTGTACACGCCGATGTGGTGAAAACTTTGTGGGCGCAGGTTTTTGCTTGAAATCAATCTTGCAATGCAGTTGTCATCTTCGCATCACCAAAGTCGTTCGGTCGTCACTCACAGAATGTCTGATTAGTTTTGATCATTAAGGTTAATAAAGTATTTGACCTTATAAGAAGGTTAGAATAAACTCCCATTTTGGGAGGTTGTGATGCGTGTAATTGCAAAAAGTACATTAGTCAGATTTTGGAGTCAACCAGATTACAAGGACTCTGAAGGAGCTTTACAAAGCTGGTATGACGAATCAGTCAAAGCTATTTGGACGACACCACAAGATATTAAGGCACATTACAGAAATGCCAGTATCTGTGGTAACAATCGAGTGGTATTTAATATCGCTGGTAATAAATATCGTCTGGTGGTGGAAATGCAATATCGAGCAGGCATTGTGTGGGTGAAGTTCATTGGCACGCATGCGCAGTATGATCAAATCAATGTGGAGAATGTGAATGAGTATTAAACCAATTAAAAGTGATGATGACTTGCGTATGGCATTCAAGCGTCTTGAACTTATATTTCAGGCACAAGAAGGCACACCAGAAGCCGATGAAATGGAAGTGCTTGTGACGCTTATCGAAGCTTACGAGCACAAGCATTACCCAATAAGTGCGGCTGATCCAGTTGAAGCCATCAAATTCAGAATGGAGCAGCAAGGTCTCACTCAAAAGGATCTAGAGCCATTCATTGGCTCTAGTGGGCGTGTTTCTGAAGTGTTAAATCATAAGCGTCGACTTAGCCTGAAAATGGTAAAGCGACTACACGATGGTTTGCACATTCCATATGAAAGTCTTTTGTCTGCTGCCTAGACTTTAGGGCAATAACAAGTCAATCGGGTCGGACTTCATTGACTCTAGTGTTCGCTTACCGTTAATTTAGGCATATGTAGTATTATGCTCAATTTGCATGGTGCCACAAATCTAAGTGTGTCTAGATCTCTGTTGTTGCAAACTTATAAGTAGTGAAAGCTTTGTGGGTAATGTAAGTAACATTGCAGTCTAGCAACTTGAGAAGTTACCTTGCCAGACTGTTGGGATTAGACGTAAATAAAGTTAAATGCCTAGTGTTTCTACCCACGCCAATGCCGCCATATGACAGCCATTGACTTTGGTGGCATCGAATTGCAACAGTTCAGCCAGTTCGAGAATCCGTTGACTGTCAGCGCCTTCGCATGCTTCTGCGAGTTGCAAGAATGGGCCGTAAATACCTTCACGCGTGAGTAGCGCTTCAGTAACTGGTTCAGGCAACTGAATTTTCTCCAGCACCTGCTCCATAGGCATTTTCAGAATGGCATCTAGAAGCGAAAATACACCAACAATAAATAAGTTGTCACGGTCTTTTTTCTCAAAATAGCTTTCACCTAACAACTCAGTTAGACGTCCACGTGTAATAGATGTTTTCATTAAAGCCGGTGGGGTAGAGTTCTCACCAGCAGTCACCATTAGTAAGGTAAGCCAGCGATAAAGCTGCTTTCTGCCAAGGATGGTTAACGCATGGTTAATCGATTGAATCTCGCAAGAGAGACCGAATCCTACTGAGTTAATGTAACGCAGTAATTTGAATGAAAGTGCAGCATCACGTTTGAAGCCAGCCACGATTTCATCGTTATCAGCATCTTGGCTGACGGTGTTTAGTATGCTTAAAACGCTATCAAATGATGCGTTGATTACTTTGGCGGATAGTGTTTCCGGTTTCGCGAAGTAAAAGCCTTGGAAGAGACGGAATCCGATTTCTTTGCATGCTTCATATTGCTCAACAGTTTCAACTTTTTCAGCAATCATTTTTACTGATGGCGCATTGAATTGTGTAAAGATTTTTTTTAAATCAGCTGGACTGATGTTTTGAACATCAATTTTGATGTAATCGGCATGTTCAACTAAAGGTTGCAGGTTTGTGCCCAAATGCGGATTGTCCAATGAAATCTTGTAACCTTCACTACGTAAGGCTTGGCAGCGCTCGATAATGGCTGGACTTGCTACAACTGATCTTAAAATTTCCAAGGTGGTGCGCTGTGGCGGCATAAGTTCTAAGAACTCGCTGTTCAGCATGTCTTCATTCACATTTACAAACGCCAGCTTGTCGCCCAATAGCCACTGTATGTCGATATCACCCATGGTGTTCACAAGTAGCTTGGAACAGGCTTTTAGGCTATCTTCAAATTCAGCACTTTCCGCTTCTGCGCTTTGGCGGATAAAAAGTTCATAGCCTATAATTTGCTGCTTTAGATCCATGATAGGCTGGCGCCCGATAAATGCTTGATCTTCCATTTTTGTCCTATTGTTTATTGCATCACTAATAAGGTCGTAATATTACGTTTGTAAGCAGAAGCTTGTCTGTACAAACAGATTGGTGAGTTAAAGCCGATTAGTTTTGAATGTTCACTTAGTGGTAATTCTACACAAAGTCATTAATATAAACAGTATATTGCTTGGATTTAAATTGAATTCTTGTGGATATTGAGAACATAATTTATATTGGAATAAATCAATCTAAAAGAGCCAAATGCAATGAACGTATCTACAGTGCAAACGCAACCATTTAATGACCAGAAGCCTGGTACGTCTGGATTACGTAAAAAAGTAAAAGTATTTCAGCAGTCCCATTATTTAGAAAACTTTGTACAAAGTATTTTTGATACGCTTGTGGTTCCAGCGGGGGCTACTTTAACGCTCGGTGGAGATGGTCGTTATTACAACCGGCATGCGATTCAAACAATCATTAAAATGGCTGCGGCGAATGGCTTTGCACGTGTTTTGGTTGGGCAGGCTGGCATTTTGTCTACACCAGCTGCATCGCACATTATTCGAAAATATCAGACATTTGGCGGCATGGTATTGTCAGCAAGCCATAATCAGGGCGGTATAAATGGTGATTTTGGGATTAAATACAACATCAGTAATGGTGGCCCTGCGCCTGAAAAAATTACCGATACGGTCTTTGAAAAAAGCAAAGTCATTAGCCAATATAAAATTGCAGAGTTGCCTGACTTGGATATTGATACATTGGGTGAAACGTATTTTGATGCAGCCAATGGAACAGATAAATTTACCGTAGAAGTCATTAATGCCGTGCAGGATTATGCCGAGTTAATGGAAACATTATTCGACTTTTCTGCTATCAAAGAGTTGTTGGCAAGCGGCTTTACCATGAAGTTTGATGCAATGCATGCAGTCACTGGGCCTTATGCGCAGGAGATTTTTGTTAATCGTCTTGCTGCATCAGCGGATAGTCTTATGAACTGTGTACCATCAGAAGATTTTGGTGGCGGGCATCCTGACCCTAACTTAACTTATGCTGAAGACCTGGTGAAGCTCATGTTTGCAGGTGATAGCGCACCGGATTTTGGCGCGGCATCAGATGGTGATGGTGACCGTAACATGATTCTAGGAAAGAATTTCTTCGTAACACCCTCAGATAGCTTGGCCGTACTAGCTGCAAATGCAAAGCTGGTGCCGGCACATGTTAATGGCATTGCAGGCGTTGCACGCTCGATGCCAACGAGCGGTGCAGTAGACCGTGTTGCGGCGAAGTTGAATATCCCATGTTATGAAACGCCTACCGGTTGGAAATTTTTCGGCAATTTGATGGATGCCGGCAAAGTGACGCTATGCGGTGAAGAAAGTTTTGGCACGAGTTCCAATCACGTACGTGAGAAAGACGGGCTTTGGGCGGTATTGTTTTGGTTGAATATATTGGCTGCAAAGCGTCAGTCAGCAGGCCCCTTAGTTTCCGTTGAAGAGGTGCTTAAATCACACTGGCTGACGTTTGGTCGTAATGTGTATTCTCGCCATGATTATGAGGCGATTCCTACAGATGCTGCCAATAGCGTGATGCAGCATATTAAGGCGCAGTTTGAAACCCTGCCCGGACAAACTTTTGGAGCATATACGGTTAAATTTTGTGATGACTTCAGCTATGTAGACTCTATCGATGGCTCAGTCAGCAATAATCAAGGTGTTCGCATCTTGTTTGAAGATGGTTCGCGCATTGTATTCAGGCTTTCCGGTACTGGCACTGAAGGCGCTACATTGCGCGTGTATCTGGAATCATTTGAGCCAGACAGCTCAAAACACCATATTGATGCGCAAGTTGCCTTGGCTGAGATGATTCAAATTGCCATGCAAATATCGCAACTCAAAGAAAAAACAGGGCGTGAAACACCAACGGTGATTACATGATTGCTACATCAGTTGCCCACTTTTACTCTCTGTAGGCACGCGTTAGCTTGTGGTGAGGTCGCGCAGTCAGGCCGTTGATGAAGAATGCACTGAGAGTCTACGCTTTTCATCGCGTGGTTAAATAGGAACCCTCGGCATTTATGCCGGGGAGGAGTCAAAATAGAATGCTAAGTTAAATCAATTTATTAGACATACATCCAAATTGATTTGCAGTCAAAAACAGCCTGACATACATCAAAATAGTGTAGATGAACTACAAATTAGCTACGTTGAATGTCGCCTAGAGAGTACTTTCGTACTACATCAATTAAAATTCATCCTGATAATACTCCCTAAAATTACAGTAGGTTCTGCTGAGGACGTTTTACAGCCGTAGTATTGAATACTAATAATATGATTCCGCCAAGATGGTGGTTGTATATATCCTGTGGTGGTTGTACGCAACCTAAAATTTGGCCGTTAATATGGATGTTAAATAAAGGATAGCGTTACTTATTGATTTAATAGATGTTTTTTTTGTTAATAGTAGTTGGAGTGATTATTGCTGTATGTCTTAGGCAAAATATCAAAAAACTAAGGATTAACATGCAAAAGACATTACAACCAAAATTAATATTAGTCGCTATTCTGGCGGCTTATGCAATACCTCAACTAGCTTTTGCTGAGAATAAAGCCGAAGAAATCGAGCTGGGTAAAATCGAAGTGGTTGGCGTTACACCGCTATCAAGTTTGGGTGTTCCTATTGACCAAGTACCTTCTAATGTACAGGTTGCAAAAGGTAAAGACATTCAGGATCAGCATGGCTTGAGTATTGCTGATTACATGACCCAGAATATGGCTGGTGTGAATATTAACGAAGCGCAAAACAATCCTTATCAACCAGATGTCAACTTCCGTGGTTTTACTGCATCGCCTTTGGTGGGTACTCCGCAAGGTCTTTCTGTGTATCAGGATGGTGTGCGTATTAACGAGCCTTTTGGTGATACCGTGAATTGGGATTTGATTCCGCAAAACGCTATTTCCAGCATTGCATTGATGCCAGGATCTAACCCCTTATTTGGTTTAAACACATTAGGAGGCGCTGTGTCTGTGCAAACTAAGAGTGGTGAGCATAATCCAGGCGGCGGGGCTCAAGTGTCTGGCGGTTCATGGGGACGCAGAGCTATTGAGGGTGAGTATGGTGGTAAGCTTGATAATGGTGTGAGTTACTTTTTTGCCGGAAATAAGTTTAAAGAAGATGGTTGGCGCGACAGTTCACCTTCAGATGTATTACAGGGCTTTGGTAAACTGGGTTGGAGCAATGATAAAACAGATGTAGACATCAGCTTCACTGGTGCAGATACCGATTTGACAGGTAATGGATATACACCGCAAAGTATGCTGCAAAACCTGGGATATAAATCCGTAAATACCAAACCAGATAACACTAAGAATAAGTTAGGTTTCCTCAATGCAAAAGTTAGTACATGGCTTTCAAATGAGTTATTGCTGACGACCAATGCCTATTACCGTAAGAATCGGACCAGCACCTATAATGGGGATTTGAATGCGAACTGGGCTACTGTTGGCGATAATGAAGGTGTCATTAACCAAAGCCATATCGATCAAAAAGGCTATGGTCTAGGTGCTCAATTAACCTGGGTAACAGACACAAACCAGTTAACCGCAGGTGCAAGTGCAGATTTGGCACGCATAAGCTTTGACCAAACCAGTCAATTATTTAGTACATTTGACGCTGCGCGTGGTGTAGGTGGAGTGCTAGATGCTGTGAGCACAGATGTTTCGCTAAAAGGCCGCAGTCGTACTTGGAGCCTATTTGCTACGGACACTTACAATGTAACACCAAAGTTGGCGTTAACCGCGTCAGGTCGTTATAACAATACTCATATTAACAATGATGACTTACTCAAGCCAATTGGTGGTGCAGGTACTGGCTCACTGACGGGTTCAGATACTTATAACCGCTTTAATCCAGCAGTAGGCTTAACTTATAGTTTCGTACCAGAGCTGAATGTATATGCTGGTTATAACGAAGGCAATCGTGCACCATCTATCATTGAAACGGGCTGTGCTGACCCAGCAGTGCCATGTAACTTACCTAATGCAATGGCAGGTGATCCGCAACTAAAACAAGTTGTAGCTAAAACGTTTGAAGGCGGCGTGCGCGGTAAGCTTGGTGATACGACCAAATGGAATGCGTCGATTTATCGTGCCACCAACTCTAATGATTTGCAGTTTATTGCCGCCAATACATCAGGCAGCGGATTCTTTCAGAACGTTGGTGATACGCGCCGTCAAGGTATTGATCTTGGCGTGAGTGGTGTAGCTGGAGATTTTCGTTGGTCAGCTGGTTACAGTTATATTAAAGCAACATACGAAACTACCTTTGACATTGCTAGTGATGTCAACTCATCTAACCATCTTGATGCCAATAGCAATAATGTCATAACTGTGAATCCTGGTGATAATATTCCTGGAATTCCTAGGCATCAATTTAAATTGCGCGGTGAGTGGCGTGCAATGCCTACCTGGGTAATTGGCGCTAGTGCAGTATTTTTCTCAGATCAATATGCCCGAGGTAATGAAAATAACCAGCATCAGGCTGATGGGGTTACATATTTTGGCTCAGGCAAAGTGGGCGGCTATGGTGTATTGAATTTGGATACGCGTTACACGCTGTCTAATACTGGCTGGCAATTATTCGCCAAAGTGAATAATGTGTTTGATCGTAATTATTACACTAGTGCGATGCTTGGAACTAATGGGTTTGATGCTAATGGTGCTTTTGCTAATGGGACTGGGTCGAATGAAACCTTTCTAGCTCCTGGTGCACCACGAGCCGGCTGGATAGGTATGCGTTATGACTTTAGTAAGCCAAAAGCTTCAGTTACATCAACTGATGTTGATTAGTTAGGGGCATAAATTGCAATTAGCACATTTCATCTCTAGCCATGTTTCATCAGGAAGCGCACCCATGTTAGTCAATCAACAACCGAAACTATTGATTGTAGAGGATGAGGTGTTGTTTGCACGAGCGGTAAAGCGTCGCCTGCAAAAGGCTGGATATGAATGTGTGCATGTTGAAAATTTGCAGGATGCGCGTGCTAGTGCAAAACAGTTTTCACCTGATATTGTGTTGCTGGATATGCGTTTGCCAGACGGTAACGGTTTGGATTTATTGGCAGAGTTAGTTGCTAAAAATACCGCTGTTATCGTCATGACTGCACATGGTGAAGTAAGCGATGCCGTGAGTGCCATCAAACAAGGTGCGATGAATTACCTCAAGAAGCCGATAGATCTTGAAGAGCTGCTGATATCTGTCCAAAAAGCAGAAGCTGCTACAGTGCAAAGTAATAGTTTGGATTATTCGCGTCAGCGTAATGCGCATATTATCGACAGCGTTGAATTGCTGGGAGAAAGTCCTGCCATGCAAAGTGTAAAAGCGCAAATTATGCGAATTTCTCAACTAGTAGCTGGCGATGCTGTGCCACCTACAGTGCTGATTAGTGGTGAAACAGGTACTGGAAAAGATGTAGCCGCGCGGCTCTTACATTCATCTTGCCAATGTAAAGATAAGCCATTTGTACATATTGATTGTGCGTCATTACCTGCTGAGTTGATGGAAAGTGAGTTATTTGGTCACGAGAAAGGTGCTTTTACTGGTGCACTATCTACGCGTCCAGGTTTAATTGAGGCCGCGGAAGACGGCACACTTTTTTTAGATGAAATAGGTGAGCTGCCTTTAGTCTTACAAGCTAAGCTGCTTAATGTGCTTGAACGACGCGTGGTACGTAGGCTAGGCTCAACTAAAGAGCGCGCTGTACATGCTCGTTTTATTGCCGCGACCAATCGTGATTTACATGAAATGTCACGTACAGGGCACTTTCGACAAGATTTATATTATCGATTAAATGTGATGAGCATTACATTGCCGCCGTTATGTGAACGAGATGGCGATGCTTTGTTACTCGCGAGTCACTTTGCTACACAAACTGCCAAGCGCTATAGGCTTGCTAATCGCCCAGCTTTTTCTGAAGATGCAGTTAAAATGATTAGCGGCTACACTTGGCCTGGTAATGTACGTGAGTTAAAGCATCAGGTCAGTCGTGCTATGTTACTTTGTCATGAAGGTCAGATTACTGCGGTTGATTTAGCATTACCTTTGTATGGAGTTGGCACTCAAATCAGCACACATACACCGCTGGATGTTGCCGAGAAGGCGATTCTATTGAAAGTACTTGCTGATACTAATAATAATGTGTCCGAGTCTGCGCGTAGACTTGGTATTAGTCGTATGACGATGCGTTATCGTATGGAAAAGCATCATATCAAGTGACTGGTTAGTGTAATGGCTATTCGTAGATGAGTCGGAGCTAAAGGTCTGCAAACGGCTAACGGCGTCCTGTCATCAAGTAGTCAACCTCTCTGCTTGTATCGCCATATCCAGCCTGTGTGAGCAGGGCGCTTTCAATATAGCGGCTGACGCGCTGGCGTAATGATTTAACCGCATCACCTTCGACAAAAATCTGCGGAAATTTAAAGCTGAGCCACGCATATAAACTGAGGTTGTGGCTGAGTAATTCAGCCGTTTCCAAATGTTTAGGACTTTCGGATTCTAGCCATATCGGTTCCGCAGGCAACTTGCGTATTTGCGAATCTACCACGCTACGCAGACACAGCAGGTAATAGTCTTTTTCAAAGGCCACATTCAGTGAAATAGGGGCGCAGACAAAAATAAATTTATCTTTTAACGACATTTCTGGTGCATGTTCGTCTACCAACAGCGCTTGTGCGATTTGATTATTCAGCGGCGTCTGCGAAAATAAATCTGAGTTAAAGCGTGAGCGCTGCTGGTAATAAATGAGTACTTCGGCAATTTTTCGCGTGTGCAGTTGTGTGGCCAGTTGGCCGACTTGGTTGAAGTGAATGCCGACAGGCAGTTTGGTGAGGTCAGAGGTGTCATCAACCCCCAGCATATGTTCAATATGAATCAGCTCATCATTCTCCAGCACGTTGACGTAACCGGTATCGTAAATGCCAAAGCGGCCAGCACGCCCAGCAATCTGGCGTACTTCGGTTGCATTGAGATAGCGAGATGCCACACCGTCAAACTTATGGATGTTTGAAAATATGACGCGGCGTATGGGGAGGTTTAGCCCCATACCAATAGCATCCGTAGCCACTAAAATATCCGCTTCACCTGAGCAAAACCGTGTGGATTCAGTACGCCGTACTTCTGGTGATAATGCGCCATAAATGCTTGCTACGCTAAAACCCCATTGTCTGAAACGGGCGGAGAATGTGAGTACGTCTTTGCGGCTAAAGGCAATCACGGCATCGCCTTTTTGTAGCTGCGGTTTTAATTTCTGGCGGCTGTAGCGCTTGCCGCAAATGCTTTCACCCTCAAGTATTAAAGGTGTTTTGCGCGCTAAATAAGTGGTTTCGTGGGATTCGTTCAACGCTTCGATGGCAGCCACGCACGGTGCGGTGACTGCTGTTGAGCCGCAGACAAAAATGCGCTTGGCTGGCACACCTATTAGCGCGGCAGTCCAAGCACTACCACGGTCTGGGTCTTGTAGCATTTGGATTTCGTCAATGATGGCTACCTCTACTGCTTTACTAGGATTCATCATCTCAATGGTCGAGGCGGTATGCTGGGCGCCTGCCATCATCTCGCGCTCTTCGCCCGTGATTAAGTTGCAGGGCACACCTTTGGCGACGAGTCGGTCGCGGATTTCCATTGCCAGTAGCCGCAGCGGCGCGAGATAAACGCCAGACTCAGCTTGTTGCAATGCAATGAATGCGTGGTGTGTTTTTCCTGAGTTGGTTGGCCCCAGATAAAAATGATGATGCCGTTTAAGGCTGCGTGCCAACGTGAAGCTATGCGTAAAGCTTTCTGTGTCAGCGTCGCTGTTAGCATCTAGGATTAAATGTTTTGGGTTTGAGTGCATGCGTACGGGAATTTAGCTTAAAACAGGTAAAATACCAACAGGCAACAATATGAAATTTAGGCTTTTATGCGCATTCAGTTACTTCCAGATCAACTTATCAGTCAGATAGCCGCGGGCGAGGTCGTTGAGCGTCCAGCATCAGCACTCAAAGAGTTACTTGAAAACAGTCTGGATGCAGGCAGTACCGACATTCAGGTACATCTGTTGCAAGGCGGCATTAAGCAATTGCGTGTGGCAGATAACGGCATCGGAGTTGCAAAAGAGGATTTATCTTTGGCTCTGACACGCCACGCAACCAGCAAAATCGCCAGTCTTGAAGATTTGGAATCCGTCGCCAGTTTGGGATTTCGCGGTGAGGCCTTGGCAAGCATTGCGTCTATTTCACGCACACAAATCAGCAGCCGTGCGCTGGATACCAAACATGCTTGGCGCATCGCCACAGAAGGCAGTGATATTTCCTCGATTGAACCAGCCGCTCTGGATGCTGGCACGGTGATTGAAGTCAGTGATTTGTATTTTAATACGCCAGCGCGTCGCAAGTTTTTGAAAACAGAAGGCACGGAATTTGGTCACTGCGAAGAAGCGTTTAACCGCATTGCGCTCTCGCGGCCTGATGTGGCTTTTATGCTGCAACACAATGGCAAAGCGCTTAGCCGTTATGCAATAGGCGAACCAGAAAAACGTTTCCGCGAAGTGTTAGGCGCAGAGTTTGCTGCCGAAGCGATCTTGCTAGATGAATCTGCCGCAGGCTTGCGTATATGGGGCATGACCGCTAAGCCCACGTTTAATCGTAATAGCCGTGATACGCAGTACGTGTATGTCAATGGTCGATTTGTGCGCGATAAGCTGATTTCACATGCGATTCGTCAGGCTTATCAGGATGTGTTGCATCATGACCGTCATCCAGCTTTCGTGTTGTTTTTAGAGCTTGATCCAACCTTGGTCGATGTAAATGTACATCCCGCTAAAACAGAGGTGCGCTTTAGAGATGGGCAGGCGCTACATCGTTTTATTTTCCATTCATTGCATAAGGCCTTGGCAACACCCACTGGTGTTTCAAATGCCGTTACTGCCAGTCAGGCGGGGCATAATCCGTTCGGGCAACAGTCATCGCAAGCGCAGTATGTGAGTACACAATATTCAAATTCACAGACTTATCCTACGTACCAATCGCAAATCAATCTGAGTGCGCGTGAACCTAGCAACTTCTACCAAACGTTGTTTGGCGGTTCATCTAACAGTTTGCAAAGCAATGCTCTGCAAGCCAATAGGGACGCGCTTGCTGGGCAGGGTGCTTTTGAGCCGTCTGCAAGTGATTCAACGGCTGTTGTGCAGGACTTCCCGCTCGGCTTTGCAGTCGGTCAGATACACGGCATCTACGTGCTGGCACAAAATGCATTAGGCTTGGTGGTAGTGGATATGCACGCCGCGCACGAGCGCATCATGTATGAAAGACTCAAAAATGCGCTGGATGGCGCTGAACATGGTGTGCCGATGCAACCATTGCTACTTCCCGTAAGTTTTAATGCGGATAGGCTGGAAGTGGCGACAGTACAAGAGGCCCTCGCCAGCAATGACGGAAGTTTGCAGCAGCTAGGTTTTGATATTGCCATATTGTCGCCCACCACGCTCGCGGTGCGGGCAGTGCCAACGATGCTACAAGACGCCGATGCCGTAATATTAGCCCGTGACGTACTGCGTGACTTGCGAGAGTACGGTGCTTCACGCGCACTCACTGAGCGCCGCAATGAATTGTTAGGTACTATGGCCTGCCACGCCGCAGTGCGCGCCAACCGTACTTTGGCGATTCCAGAAATGAATGCCTTGCTACGCGACATGGAAGCCACCGAACGCTCAGGACAATGTAACCACGGCCGTCCGACTTGGTTTCAGGTGAGTTTGAGTGATTTGGATAAGATGTTTATGCGAGGTAAGTAATTATGCGTAACCAAGGTGTTATTGCTAAATGGTTTGATGATAAAGGTTATGGTTTTGTTAGCACAGATGGAGTGTCTGAGAAAATTTTTGCCCATATCAGTGCTTTTCCAAAAGGTAGTGCACGTCCTATAGTCGGGGAGGTGATTAGTTTTGAAGCGGTAACAGATGGTAAGAAGGGTTTGCAGGCATCCAATATTCTGTACGTTAATAGACCCGAAGATGCCACTGCACACATTGAGCTTACACTAAGCCCACCTTTACATAGTCATAAAAAACGTGCCTCAGTCTATAACCAAGAAAGAAAACAGCTTCAAAAACATGCTGGGTATAAAGGCCAAAATAAAACAGGTGGCAGCAACTTTCTGATTATTCTCTTAGTCGTGGTCATAAGCTACTTTGTCTGGAATAGCTATGTAAAATCTGACGCGAGTATTAGCAAAATCGTACAGGAGATTAAACAGCCAGTTAGCACTGAAACAACAAGCATCGTTGAAGATGAAAAGATGTCTTTTGGAAGTGATGTTCATTCAAATAATGTTTTTCAGTGTGCTGGTAAAAGTCATTGCAGTGAAATGACCTCATGTGAAGAGGCTATTTACTATCTTAAACATTGCCCTGGAACGATTATGGATGGAGATGGTGACGGGTTGCCATGTGAGGATCAGTGGTGTGGGCATTAGGTCTATAGCAAGATTAGGGTATGCAAATTGTATTGGCATATTATTTAGGAACTGTTCGTTTGCAACTTTTAGTTGTTAATCTATAAAAAATTACAATGAATCAATTAACATTACCCCCCGCAATTTTCCTAATGGGCCCCACCGCCAGCGGCAAGACTGGCGCGGCGGTTGACCTATATTCAAGACTCCCTGTTGAACTGATTAGTGTCGATTCTGCTTTGGTGTTTCACGATATGAATATCGGTACAGCCAAGCCTGATGCTGAAACTTTGGCACAAGCGCCACATCATTTGATTGATGTGATTGATCCGACCAGTGCTTATTCCGCTGCGAACTTTAGAAATGATGCTTTGCGGTTGATGGCGGACATTACCGCACGTGGCAAAGTGCCGTTGCTGGTGGGTGGCACGATGTTGTACTTCAAGGCGTTGCAAGATGGCCTAAGCGGTTTGCCAGAAGCTGATCCAGAAGTACGTGCAGTATTAGATGCGGAAGCGGCTGAGATTGGTTGGCCTGCTATGCATGCCAAGTTGGCACAAATTGACCCAGAAACAGCTGCTCGTCTGCAACCAGCAGACTCTCAGCGTATTGAGCGTGCGCTGGAAGTGTATCGAATCACGGGCAAAACCATGACGGCACTGCATAAGGAGTCAACCGGCGAAGGCTTGCCTTATCGCTTGCTTAAAATCGCATTGGTGCCAAGTGACCGTAAAGTGTTGCATGAGCGCATCGCACATAGATTTGACCAAATGTTGGCGGCAGGTTTTCTGGATGAAGTGAAAGCTTTGCAAGTGAAATATCCAACGCTCACGCCAGATAGTACGTCTATGCGCTGCGTGGGTTACCGTCAGGCTTTGGAGTATTTGGCGGGTGAGTATGATGCGGCTGAGTTGCGCGATAGAGGTATTTTTGCGACACGTCAGCTGGCTAAGCGCCAGCTCACTTGGTTGCGTGGCATGGATGACGTTGTGGAAGTGGATTGTTTGCAGCCAGATTTACATGAGATCGTGTTTAACGAAATCAGCCAGTTTATTAACGCGAAGTGTGAGGTGATTGATGAAAAAATTCATTAAAGAAAATCTAGTGTTAGCTATCGGCCTAACACTACCGTTATTGCTCATAGTGCTGTTTTTTGTTGCAACAGTGATTCCCAAATCTATGGCCACGCCGCCGCAATATGAAATGCTGTTTACTACCGTTCATTACGACTATCAAAATGCCTCTGACTATCAATTTGATTTTAGTGTGAAAGATCATCAACTGATGGTTAAAGCCAACAAGAGTGATGAGAAAAACAGAAATTACAATGCAAAAAAACTCATGGCTTACGACGGAAAAACGGAGACGGTGCGTGAAATAAGCTTCGATGCAGCAAAAGCAGGCGCTGCCGCAGCCAATGGCGAAATTGTGTTGGATGAAACCAAAACCATGCAAGTGGATACCGCCAGTAACTCCCCAGATGGCTATGTGCTGGAAGGGCCGAATTATGGCGGTGGTGGCTTGGTTGGCGGAATGTTTGGTGGTGGTTATCGTAATAGTGCTTATCGGCTTAAAAAAGGCGGCGTTGCTTATAAAGTGCCTAATGCTCAACAAAATTACTACTACAACCAAATGCAGTTTGTTGGTTGGGTGGTTAAAAAGTAGGGGTGGCCGCCATGTTGCATAAAGAAGATGCTTTGCAAGACATTGTTTCGCTGGCTCGAAATAACAACATATCGCTGGAAGAAATTATTCAGGCATTAAGCCAGCCGCAAGCGCAAGTAGAAAGGCAGTCCACAAGTATATTGTCCAAATTACTGGGCTATATCGGCGGCATTTTTGTGTTTGCAGGCATTGGTATTTTCATCTCAATGTACTGGCATGATTTTGGCTCAGCGGCTCGCGTCATTGTGACATTGGGAACGGGGTTTGTTCTATTTGTGATGGCGTTGGCGTGCTTGTCTGATAAAAAATACGAACGTGCCGCAACGCCATTTTTTCTGATGGCTGCTTTCTTACAGCCATCAGGCATCCTAGTCATGCTTCAGGAATACTCAACCGGCGGCGATGCACGCTACGGAATACTGTTGATGACGCTGTATATGTTGATTCAGCAAGGCGCAGTTTTTTACGCTAAACGGCAGACGGTGTTGGCATTTTTCGCCATTTTCTTTAGCAGTGTCTTTTTAGTCACCTTGTTTGATCTTTGGGATATGAATGAAAAACTCATCGGCACGGTAATAGGTGCTTCGCTCATGTGTATTGCCTATGCTTTAAATCAATCTCGCCATTTAGCCATTGCGTCTTTTTGGTATGTTGCGGGTTCGGTGGTTTTGTTAAGTGCAGTATTTGCGGCAGTCAGAGGCACGTTATTTGAGCTCAGTTATCTTGGGCTTTCTGCATTAATGATATTTTTGAGTACCACGGTGCGTAGTCGCGCATTACTCACGGTAGGTACGCTGTCAATGTTATGTTATGTGGGTTATTACACCGCAGAGCATTTCGCCAATGTGCTTGGTTGGCCAGTTGCGTTGGTGATGATTGGTGTTGCCCTGATTGCGTTTAGTGCGTTTGCAGTACGCTTAAATAAAAAGTATATCCAAGTAGCTGGATGATATTTGTTTGCTATTCACAGTTACTTTATGTAGTTGTATTGCAGTACATAATTACTCGGCTGATTGCCGATATTAATTAACTATTATTTTTTTTAAAGTGGATAAAATATCACCATGATCTCAGTTGAAAGAACCGTTGCAATCCATGATCTTATGAACGCTAGTGGTGCACGCTTTGGCACCAGCGGTGTACGTGGATTGGTGGCTGAATTGACTGATGAGGTCTGCTTTGCCTATACATTGGCTTTTTTACAGATCATCGATGCTAAGCCTGGAAGCCGCGTGGCGCTTGCAATGGACTTGCGTCCGAGCAGTCCTGACATTGCTGCGGCTTGTGCTGCGGCGATTCAGAATGCTGGAATGCACGTGGATTTCTGTGGTGCAATCCCCACGCCAGCACTGGCTTATTATGCACAACAGCAAAAGATGCCGGGGATAATGGTGACAGGCAGTCATATACCGTTTGATCGAAATGGCATCAAGTTTTACGGTTGCGCAGGTGAAATTACCAAGGCGGATGAACATGGTATTAGCAACGCTACCGTGAGCTTGCCTGATAGTCTCTATTCTATTACTTTGCCAGACTTAAACTTGGCCGCTCGTCAGAGCTACATCGCCCGATATGTTGATTATTTCAAAGCGGGATGTCTATCTGGCCTGCGGCTTGGCTTTTACGAGCATTCTAGTGTTGCACGTGATCTATTAACGCAGTTGCTAGAAGCCCTTGGCGCTGAGGTGATTTCACTCGGTAGAACAAACGAATTTGTGCCAATCGATACTGAGGCTGTAGCAGAAGTTGATATTCAGCGTGCACGACTATGGGCCAGTGAACATCACTTTGATGCCATACTTTCAACCGATGGTGATGCAGACCGCCCACTCATCGGGGATGAAAATGGCAATTGGATGCGCGGCGATATCGTCGGTTTGTTGTGCGCTCAATATCTTGGTGCACAGGCTGTGGCGACTCCAGTAAGTTGTAATACTGCCATTGAAAAATGCGGTACTTTCTTAAAAGTGATGCGTACGCGTATCGGTTCGCCTTATGTCATCGAAGCTATGGAACAGTTACTCGCATCAGGTGCGCAGGGTGTTGTAGGCTTTGAGGCGAATGGCGGGTTCTTATTAGGATCAAGTCTGGATAAAAACGGAAGCTTTCTTGCGCCGTTGATGACTAGGGATGCTATTCTGCCAATGTTATCGCTACTTGCGATGGCAAAACAAAAAGGCTGCAAGCTTTCGCAATTGATACAAGACTTGCCGCCACGATTCACTGCCAGCGATAGGCTACAATCGTTTCCTACTGAAACCAGCCGTCAATTATTAGGTGAGCTTGCGGCATCGATGTCGTCAATTCGTGAATTGTTGAATCCACTTGGTGGTTCACCCGTTAGCCTAGATCAAACTGACGGGCTTCGCATTACGTTGGATAGTGGTGAGATTGTGCACTTTAGACCGTCAGGTAATGCCCCTGAATTACGTTGCTATGCCGAGGCTGCAAGTCAAGTGCGTGCTGACTTTCTAGCACGTGAAGCGCTGCATATTATTCAGGTTAGAATTTAAGTTGTCTTACGGTATGACGATACGCATAAGCCGCTTTATAAAACATATTGCGTGTACGTTAGTTTTTTTGATAAACTCGCGTTCAACTTATGAACGCACAAAATAAATTCCCTTCAAAATGCTAACAGATGAGTATCGATACAAGATTCTCAAGCTTGTAGAAGCTAAGCCTGAGATCAGTCAGCGAGAGTTGGCGAAGAATCTGGGCATTAGTCTGGGTAAGGCTAATTTTTGTTTGAAGGCATTAATTGAAAAGGGTTTACTTAAAGCCACCAATTTTCGCAATAGCCACAATAAATTGGCCTATATGTATTTGTTAACGCCTAGTGGCATTGAAGAAAAATCCAGTATCACCTTACGTTTTTTAAAATCCAAGATGCGAGATTATAAGTTGCTTCAGGCTGAGATTAGTCAGTTGATGCAAGAAGCAAAGTCGGCAAACGCTGTTGACAAAAAATTGGATTTGAATTCACAAGAGGCGCCCCAGTTTTGAAAAATAACTATGCAGTAATTCTTTGCGGCGGTTCTGGTACAAGGTTGTGGCCATTGTCTCGCACGCTGAGGCCAAAACAGCTTTTGGCACTGAATGGTGAGCAAACATTGTTACAGCAAACAGCCAAGCGTTTGGTTAGGCATGTAGACCCTGCAAACTTATTCACCGTCACACACGAAGATCATAAGTTTGAAGTAAAAGGGCAGTTAGCAGAGTTTTTTCCGGAATCTATTGCTAATGTACTCGCGGAGCCGTGTGCCAGAAATACTTTGCCCGCGATTGCTTGGGCTACTTATCAAATCTATCAGCAAGATAAAGCCGCTGTGATCGGTGTATTTGCCTCAGACCACGCTATTGATAACGAAGATGCTTTTTTAAGTGCATGGCAAACAGCAGAGCAAGTAGCAGAAAGTGATTACTTAGTGCTATTAGGTATTAAGCCGCACGAGCCAGCTACAGGTTACGGCTACATTAAGCCAAGCGAACAACTATCACTAAATAGCACCTTGCCTGTGCATCAAGTGGCGCAATTTGTTGAAAAACCAGACTTGGAAAAAGCCAAGCAATTTGTGAGTGATGGCTACCTTTGGAATAGTGGCATGTTTGTGTTTAAGGCAAGTACCTTTATGCACATGCTGGAACAATATCAGCCTGAAATTTATAGCCAAGTTTGTGCATTGAACCAAGAAAATCTAGCTGAAAATTACGCTAAATTTCCTAATTTATCCATGGATTATGGTTTGGCTGAAGAGCTGGTAAAGCATGATGAAAAATTAGCTGTCGTGCCAGTAGATATGGCTTGGAGTGATTTGGGTAGTTGGGACTCTATCTATGCCAAACAGGATAAAGACGCGAATAACAATGTGACGCATGGTGAAGTATTAAGTCTGGATACGACCAATAGCCTAATCTGGACGGAAACAGGTCTGTTAGCTACGTTAGGCTTAAATAATGTGGTCGTGATTCAAACAGCAGATGCTACTTTGGTTTGTGATAGAAGTCGTGCCGAAGATATTAAAACGTTAGTGTCCGAAGTAAAAGCGCATAAATCTTCGTTGACCGAAATTCACCAAACGGTTTATCGGCCATGGGGCAGTTATACGGTATTAGAAGAGCGCGCTAATTTTAAGATAAAACGTATTGTTGTTAATCCAGGCGCAAAGCTCTCAATGCAAATGCATAAACATCGTTCCGAGCATTGGGTGGTGGTTTCTGGCGTTGCGACGATCACCAACAATGAAATTGAATACACATTGCAAGAAAATCAATCCACCTATATTCCGCAAACGCACCGGCACCGTTTGGCGAACAATACTAGTGAGCCTCTAAGTATTATTGAAGTACAATGCGGCGAGTATGTGGGTGAAGATGATATTGTGCGTTTTGATGATCAATATGGAAGGTTAAACAGTCAATGAGTCAACAGAGTAAAAAGGTCGCCCTGATTACAGGCGTTACTGGGCAAGATGGTGCTTACTTAGCTGAGTTACTATTAGGTAAGGGCTATATCGTGCATGGCGTTAAGCGTCGCGCATCTTTATTTAATACAGATCGTATCGACCATTTGTATCAAGATCCGCATGTGGACAACAAGAACTTTGTCTTGCACTACGGTGACTTGACTGACTCCACAAACCTTATTCGCATCATTCAACAAACGCAACCCGATGAAATTTACAATCTGGCCGCAATGAGTCATGTAGCGGTTTCTTTTGAAACTCCTGAATACACAGCCAATGCCGATGGTATTGGTACCTTACGTATTCTAGAAGCAATCCGTATCCTCGGTTTGGAGAAAAAAACTAAGTTTTACCAAGCTTCTACATCTGAGTTATATGGCTTAGTACAAGAAACTCCACAAAAGGAAACTACTCCCTTTTACCCACGTAGTCCTTATGCCGTAGCTAAGATGTACGCCTATTGGATCACAGTCAATTACCGTGAGGCATATGGTATTTATGCATGTAACGGCATTCTGTTTAATCACGAAAGTCCGCTGCGTGGCGAAACCTTTGTCACACGCAAGATCACACGAGCACTCGCAAGAATAAATTTAGGCTTACAAGACTGCTTGTATTTAGGGAATTTGGATGCTCTTCGCGATTGGGGGCATGCTAAAGATTATGTTGAGATGCAATGGTTGATGTTGCAACAAGAAGTCGCGGAAGATTTCGTGATTGCAACTGGTGTGCAGTACAGCGTACGTGATTTTGTGAATGCTGCGGCTAAAGAATTAAATATGGAAATTTCCTGGCAAGGTACAGGGGTTGAAGAAAAGGGCTATTGGCAAGGTAAGTGTATTGTTCAAGTAGATGAGCGATATTTTAGACCGACGGAAGTGGAAACTTTATTGGGCGATCCAACTAAAGCTAAACAAAAGCTTGGTTGGGTGCCAAAAATTACCTTTCATGAATTGGTTGCAGAAATGGTGCGTGAAGACTACAAATCAGCGCAGCGTGATGAGTTGGTGAAAAAACATGGTTATCAAGCCATGGATTATCACGAGTAAATTTATAGTATGGATAAAGACGCTAAAATTTATGTTGCAGGGCACCGTGGTCTTGTCGGGTCAGCTTTAATGCGACAACTGAATGCTCAAGGCTACAATAATATTGTTACCCGTACACATGCAGAGCTTGATCTCACAAATCAGCAAGCTGTTACAGACTTTTTTACATCTGAAAAACCAGAGTACGTGATATTGGCCGCAGCTAAAGTTGGAGGTATCCATGCTAATAACACTTACCCAGCAGAATTTATTCAAGAAAACTTAGCAATTCAAACCAATGTTATTCATCAGTCGTATGTGGCTGGAGTTAAACGATTGTTGTTTCTTGGTTCTAGCTGTATTTATCCACGCGATTGTCCGCAGCCGATTAAAGAAGAATATCTACTCACAGGCTCATTAGAACCTACCAATAGACCATATGCCTTGGCAAAAATTTCAGGTATTGAAATGTGTTGGAGCTACAATCGTCAATTTGGTACTCAATATTTGGCTGTAATGCCTACAAACTTGTACGGGGCAGGTGATAACTATCATCCAGAAAATAGCCATGTGATTCCGGCCATGATCCGCAAGTTTCATGAGGCTAAAGTTAACAATCAACCAGCAGTAACGGTATGGGGGTCTGGTACTCCTAAGCGCGAATTTCTATTCAGTGATGACATGGCAGAAGCTTGCGTGTTTGTACTTAACTTGCCAAACGATATATTGAAGTCTTTATTGGCATCAGATAGAAATGATGGTTTGCCACCATTGCTTAATTTAGGCAGTGGTAATGATTTGACCATAGCTGAATTGGCTAACTTAGTTAAAGATGTCGTTGGATTTAATGGAGACATTGTTTTTGATGCCACTAAGCCAGATGGAACAATGAGAAAGCTTATGGATTCCTGCAGGTTGAATCAGCTTGGATGGAATGTCAGTACATCCCTAAGCACGGGCCTTCAGTTAGCATATCAAGACTTTAAGAATTATTAGGGTTTGATATGAAAGTCGCTATCGCAGGTACTGGTTACGTTGGACTCTCTAATGCTGTTTTGCTCGCTCAACATAACGAAGTTGTTGCGCTGGATATCCTCTCTGAAAAAGTCGAGATGCTTAATCGTAGGCTATCGCCGATTGAAGATGCCGAGATTGAGTATTATCTGGCCCATAAAACACTCAACTTAAAATCCACGTTAGATAAATACGAGGCCTACGCTGGTGCTGACTACGTTATTATCGCTACCCCCACAGACTACGACCCTGAAACTAATTATTTCAACACTCGTTCTATAGAGTTGGTGATTCAAGATGTGATGGCAATCAATCCGCGTGCGATTATGGTTATAAAATCAACCGTACCTGTGGGCTATACAGTTAAGGCTCGTGAGCAATTCAATTGTGATAATCTTATTTTTTCACCTGAATTTTTGCGTGAAGGTCGTGCTCTGCATGACAATCTGCATCCATCTCGCATTGTTATTGGCGAGCGTTCAGAGCGGGCCGAAATTTTTGCTAAATTGCTCCAACAAGGTGCAGTTAAGCAAGACATTGAAGTTTTGTATACGGATAGCACTGAGGCTGAGGCTGTCAAGTTATTTGCCAACACGTATCTCGCGATGCGTGTGGCTTTCTTTAATGAATTAGACACCTACGCAGCTTCGCATGGGCTAGATACTAAGCAGATTATTCAGGGTGTCAGTCTTGATCCTCGTATTGGTGATCATTACAACAATCCATCTTTCGGCTATGGCGGCTACTGTCTGCCAAAAGATACTAAGCAATTGTTAGCTAATTATCAGGATGTTCCACAGAATCTAATCCACGCAATTGTGGATGCAAATACTACACGTAAAGACTTTATAGCTGACAGTATTGTTAAGCGCAGTCCAAAAGTGGTTGGTATCTATCGCCTTATCATGAAGGCCGGATCTGACAATTTTAGAGCCTCTAGTATCCAAGGTATTATGAAGCGTATCAAAGCCAAGGGCATCGAAGTGATTGTTTATGAACCCGTTCTCAAAGATTCTGAGTTTTTTAATTCTAGAGTGGTGAATGATCTTGAGCAATTTAAGCAACAGGCTGATGTTATTGTCGCTAATCGTATTACTGATGATATACGTGATGTCTCAGATAAAACTTATAGTCGGGATTTGTTTGGAAGTGATTAATAAAACCATGTTAATTAATTTCACAATTACGAGAAAGGCGAAGCATCATTATCTATGACTAACCAGCCTGTCATCCAGCTTTTAAAGCGTCTTTGGCGTCACATCAGCCCACGTCGTCGTGGGCAGTTTGGGCTATTGTTGGTATTGATATTACTTGCTTCGTTTGCAGAGATTCTTACCATTGGTGCAGTATTGCCATTTCTTGGTGTATTAACTGCGCCAGAGCGAATTTTTTCGCATCCCTTAGCGCGACCTATTATTCATGCTTTGGGTTTAACCGAGCCATCGCAGCTTTTGTTGCCACTAACGATAATATTTGTAATGGCGGCGATTATCGCTGGCGCTATGCGGTTGTTGCTACTTTGGAGTAGCACGCGACTAACTTTTGCAGCTGGTGCTGATCTCAGCATAAGCATCTACCGCCGGACGCTGTACCAGCCTTATTCAGTGCATTGTATACGAAATAGTAGCGTGGTTATAGACGGGATTTCAAGCAAGGCCAGCAACGCTATAGGTGCGATTAATAACACTCTTACAATTATAAGTTCTGCTGTAATGATGACTGCTGTACTTATTGTACTATTGTCTGTTAATCCAGCTATCGCGCTTTCAACTTTTGGTGGGTTTGGATTAATTTATGCTTTAATTATCAAGTTTAATTTTAAGCGTGTGTTGGCCGATAGCAAGCAAATCGCAAGCGAATCTACTCATGTGATTAAAGTGTTGCAAGAAGGCCTAGGAGGCATTCGCGATGTGCTTGTCGATGGCAGTCAAGAAGTATACTGTCAAATTTATCACAAGGCCAATCTTAGGTTACGGTATGCCCAAGGGCGTAATGTATTTATTTCAGCCAGTCCACGTTATGTCATGGAGGCTTTAGGAATAGTGCTGATTGCTATGTTGGCCTATTTACTAGGACAGCAGACTGATGGCATAATCAAAGCCATTCCATCTCTTGGCGCATTAGTTCTCGGCTCGCAGCGCTTGTTGCCAGTATTGCAGCAGGCATACGGAGCTTGGACGAACATTAAAGGTTATCAGGTCTCACTACAAGATATTCTCGAGTTGCTTGATCAACCATTACCCGAATTCGCCAATCAATCAGTCATTCAGCAGCTGTCATTCAAATACAATATTAGCTTCAGACAATTAGATTTTCGTTACAGTTCGCAGACACCCTATGTTCTAAAGCATATTAACTTGACCATCGATAAAGGCAGTCGCGTGGGTTTTATCGGCACTACAGGTAGTGGGAAAAGTACTTTGATTGATGTGGTTATGGGTTTATTGCCGCCTACGGATGGAGTGCTGGAAGTTGATGGGCAATCTATTTCACCTAGCAATAGCCGCGCTTGGCAAACTCATATTGCTCATGTGCCACAAGCTATTTTTCTTGCTGATAGTAGTATTGAAGAAAACATTGCCTTTGGTGTTCCTAAAGATCAAATTGACCTTCAGCGTGTTCGACAAGCTGCACAACAAGCTCAAATTGCCGACAGCATCGAAAGCTGGCCCATGCAATATCAAACCTTTGTTGGTGAACGAGGTATCCGTCTTTCTGGCGGCCAACGCCAGCGAATAGGTATTGCCCGTGCGCTTTACAAGCAAGCCGATGTCATCATTTTTGATGAAGCCACCAGTGCCTTGGATAGTGAAACTGAGCAGGCAATTATGCACGCTATCGAAGGTCTGGGTGATAGTCTTACAATACTAATTATTGCTCACCGCCTAAGTACGCTGAGCAATTGCTCAAAAATAGTCGAGTTGCGCAATGGCGGTATCAACCGAATTGGTACTTATCAAGAGATAGTGACTCTAACTGCATGATTTTTATAAATAACTAAAGAAATAAATTACTATGTTAAATGACTCGGCAATTCTCATTACCGGTGGTACAGGCTCATTTGGTCATACATTTGTGCCCATGACATTAGCCAAATACAATCCCCGCCGTTTGGTTATATACTCTCGCGATGAAATGAAGCAGTGGGAAATGGCAAAGCTCTACGCAGGTGATGACCGTATACGTTTTTTTATCGGAGATGTTAGAGATAAGGATCGTCTGTCCCGTGCGCTGGATGGTATTGATTATGTTGTGCATGCAGCAGCAACCAAAATTGTACCTACAGCCGAATATAACCCTTTTGAATGTGTTAAGACTAATGTAATTGGTGCCATGAATTTAATTGATGCCTGCATAGATCGAGGCATTAAACGTGTGGTTGCACTTTCAACTGATAAAGCAAGTAGTCCTGCCAATCTATATGGCGCGACAAAGTTAGCATCTGACAAACTTTTTGTGGCTGGAAATTCATATGCTGGATCGCATGACACTCGTTTCGGTGTGGTTCGTTATGGTAATGTTATGGGCTCTCGTGGCTCGGTCATACCTTTTTTTCTCACGCTGGCAGATAAGGGAGTGTTACCCATTACTGATACGCGTATGACTCGCTTCATGATTACATTGGAGGAGGGAGTAGAGCTTGTTTGGCATGCATTTGAAGATATGGTGGGTGGTGAAATTTATGTTAAAAAGATACCTTCTATGAAGGTAACAGATGTAGCACTTGCAAGCGTTCCAAATGCTAAACAAGAAGTTGTTGGCATTCGACCTGGTGAGAAACTTCATGAGCAAATGATAGGAACAGAAGATGCACTTTATACCTATGAGTATCCAGAACACTTCAAAATATTGCCAGCGATAAATAGTTGGAGTGATGATCCAAATCGAATCAAGGATGGTAAAAAGGTTGATGAGAACTTTACTTACTGTTCAGACAATAACCCTGAGTGGATGAGTGTCGAAACTTTGCAGGCATGGATTGCCCAGAATCGGCAAAAAGTTGGAAAAATATGACGGTCATGATTCCTTACGGTCGGCAGGATATTTCAGAGTCCGACATACAGGCGGTTGTGGACGTCTTGCGTTCAGACTACCTGACGCAGGGCCCAGTAGTTCCTGCTTTTGAAAAGAGTGTTGCGGACTATTGTGATGTTCAACACGCCATTGCTGTGAACAGTGCAACGAGTGCGCTGCATATTGCTTGTTTGGCATTGGGAGTTGGCTCCGGCGACATCATCTGGACTACCCCACTCACCTTTGTGGCAAGTGCAAACTGTGCGCTGTATTGTGGAGCTATGATTGATTTTGTGGACATTGATCCGTTGACCTACAATATTAGTCTAGAACGTTTGGCAGAAAAGCTTGCGTTAGCAGCAAAGACCGGTAATCTACCTAAGGTCGTGATCCCCGTACATCTATGCGGACAACCATGCAATATGGCAGGTATTCATGCGCTTGGTCTGCAATACGGCTTCAAAATCATTGAGGATGCCTCGCATGCCATCGGCGGTCGCTATAGAGGTAATGAGGTGATAGGGAACTGTCGTTACAGCGATATTACTGTATTTAGTTTTCATCCGGTCAAAATTATCACTACGGCCGAAGGTGGTATGTCTACGACCAATGATGTCTCTTTGGCCAAGCGTATGCAACTGCTCCGAAGTCATGGTATTACCCGTGATGTTAACGAGATGACCCATGAGCCAGATGGCCCTTGGTATTATCAACAAATAGATCTCGGCTACAATTATCGTATGACTGAATTGCAGGCGGCGTTAGGCCTAAGCCAAATGCAACGTCTAGACGAGTTTGTCAGCAAACGTCATGTTATTGCTCGACGATATGATCAGCTTTTTGCAAACCTGCCAATAGTCACGCCTTGGCAGCACTCCGATAGTTATTCGGGATGGCATCTGTATGTGGTTCGCCTGAAACTGAAGGAGGTAGGTAAAACACATCTTCAGGTGTTTAAAGCATTGCGTGCTGCAGGTATTGGCGTGAATTTGCATTATATTCCAGTATATTTACAGCCCTACTATGAAGGTTTAGGATTCAAGATGGGGTATTGTCCAGAGGCTGAGCTGTACTATGCTGAAGCGATTAGTTTGCCTATGTATCCAGGTTTGACAGAAGAGCAGCAAAACCACGTAGTGAAAGCATTGGCTGAGGCAATTCGATGATGCGGCTTGCGCTCGGCACAGTTCAATTCGGTTTACCCTACGGGATTGCCAATCAAGATGGACAAGTAAGTCGCGTTGTTGCAAAAGACATGTTGCAATATGCCGTAGCTAATGGCATTGACACACTTGATACTGCTATCGCTTACGGTGATAGCGAAGCTTGCTTGGGTGAAATAGGGTGTAAAGATTTTAAGTTGGTGACGAAGTTACCTGCGGTTCCTGATAAATGTAATGATATAACTAAATGGGTTAGTGAGCAGGTTTCGGCATCACTAGGCCGAATGGGTGTAAATTCGGTGTATGGTTTGCTTCTGCATCGATCTGAACAGCTTCTCGGGCCGGATGGTAAGTTGATTTTTAAGGTCTTGCAGAACTTAAGAGCAACCGGACAGGTTCAAAAAATAGGAGTTTCCATTTATGCGCCTAGTGAACTGGATGCGCTAACTCAATACAGATTTGATTTAGTGCAGGCGCCGTTTAATTTGATAGATCGTCGTCTATTAACATCTGGATGGTTGCAACGACTAAAACAAGAAGGCGTAGAGATCCACACACGATCAGCATTTTTACAAGGCTTATTGTTAATGTCACGAACGGCTATGCCTGCAAAGTTCGCGCCATGGGCGGGAATTTGGGGTAAGTGGTATGAGTGGCTTGATAATCATTCGCTGACTGCTGTTGAAGCAACGCTGGCATACCCGCTTGCTTTCCCAGAGATTGATCGCGTTGTCATCGGAGCTGATAGCAAGCATCAACTGGAACAGATCGTTTGTGCGGTGCGTGGGAGTAGTACTCCGAAAGACTTACCCGATTTGCATAGCGATGATGAAAATTTAACTAATCCTGCATATTGGTCAAAATTATGAAAATTGTTGCATTAGTACAAGCGCGTATGGGCTCTACCCGATTGCCCAATAAGGTTATGAAGCCGATTGGTGGCATCCCCATGATTGAATTACTACTCTCTCGTTTATCAAGAGCACAAGAAATTGATCAAATTATAGTGGCTACTTCGGTTGATGAGAGAAATCTGCCATTGGTCAAGCATGTGCAAAAGCTAGGTTATGCCTGTGAACAGGGTAGCGAAAATGATGTATTAGACCGCTATGTACAGGCCGCAAAAAAACACCAAGCCGATGTGGTGTTGCGCATTACTGGCGATTGCCCACTAGTAGATTCAGAACTAGTAGATGAGGCTGTCCGAGCTTTTAAAGCTGCAGGAGTAGACTATTTCAGTAATGTTGTTCCGCCAACCTATCCTGATGGACTGGATATCGAAGTCTTTACTATTGAAGCGCTGGAGCGAGCCGGTCAAGAAACCACCGACCCATTTGACAGAGAGCACGTCACGCCTTATCTGCGCAAACCCGGTAAATTTAAAACTGCAGCCATGCAGCATAGTGAAGATTTATCTGCTTTACGCTGGACAGTGGATGAGCCCGCTGATTTTGTGGTGATTGAAAAAGTATTTCAGCACTTTCACCCGCGCACGGATTTTACCTGGGGAGAAGTGCTCGTCCTGCAATCTGAGCAACCAGCATTATTTAATATCAATCAACACCTAATTAGAAATGAAGGGGCAATCATGGGTACTGGTCAAAAACTTTGGAAACGTGCAAAACAAGTCATTCCAGGCGGCAATATGCTGCTATCTAAACGCGCTGAAATGTTTCTGCCTGACCAATGGCCGGCTTACTTTAGTAAAGCCAAGGGTTGCAAAGTGTGGGATATGGACGGTAACGAATACATCGACATGTGCATCATGGGTATCGGCACTAATATATTGGGCTACGGGCATCCAGAAGTCGATGCTGCAGTTCAGCAAACAGTTAGTGCTGGCAACATGTCTACTTTCAATTGCCCTGAAGAAGTTTACTTAGCTGAAAAGTTAATTGAGCTTCATCCATGGGCACACATGGCAAGACTAGCACGTTCAGGTGGAGAAGCTAATGCCCTCGCTATCCGTATAGCACGCGCAGCCACGGGTAAAGATAAAGTCGCCATTTGTGGTTACCATGGATGGCATGATTGGTATCTGTCGGCTAATTTGGGTGACGATGCAGGTTTAGATGGACATTTGTTGCCAGGCCTGCAGCCGAATGGCGTGCCGCGTAATCTAAAAGGCACTGTATTCCCATTTAACTACAACAACTATGCCGAGCTAGAAGCGTTGGTTAATGCGCAAGACATCGGAGTAATTAAAATGGAAGTGGTTCGCAACATGGGGCCAGAAGATAATTTTTTACACAAAGTGCGCAAGCTTGCAACCGATCGTGGCATTGTGCTGATCTTTGATGAATGCACTTCTGGTTTCCGTGAGACATTTGGCGGCTTGCACAAAAAATACGGTGTTGAACCTGATATGGCAATGTTTGGGAAAGCCTTGGGTAACGGCTACGGCATTACCGCTACCATTGGTAAGCGTGAGGTGATGGAAGCAGCACAGACCACTTTTATCAGTAGTACTTTCTGGACAGAGCGAATTGGTCCTACAGCAGCGCTTAAAACCTTAGAAGTCATGGGGCGCATTAAGTCATGGGACACGATCACTCAAACAGGTTTGAATATCCGTCAAGGGTGGCAAAATCTTGCTGATAAGCATGGTTTGAAAATTAGTCACTGGGGGCTGGCATCACTAACTGGGTTTACCTTTCAAAGTGATAATGCTTTGGCCTATAAAACGCTTATTACACAAGAGATGTTGGCTAAAGGTTACTTGGCGGGTAATAGTGTGTATGTTTGCATAGATCATACGCCGGAGGTGGTGGCTGGCTTCTTTGAGGCACTTGATCCGATATTTGCCTTAATCAAAGAATGTGAAGAGGGGCGTGATGTGATGAGTCTGCTCAAGGGGCCGGTGTGTCACGGTGGCTTTAAACGCCTGAATTGAGCGGTCGAAAATGAAAATTGCAGTACGTGTTGATGCCTCAAGTCAGATTGGGACAGGTCATTTCATGCGCTGCCTAACTTTGGCGGAAACGCTAAAACAACATGGTGCGCAGGTACTGTTTATCAGTCGCGAGTTGCCTGCACATTTGCGTGACATGTTGGAGGCAAAGTGCATGGAGTTTTCTCTTTTGGGGCGTGAAGTAACAGCAGATTGCGCAGATGACCTCGCTCATTCGCATTGGTTAGATGTTAGCCAAGCTCAAGATGCGCAGGCCACCACTAATGTACTGGCGGGTCAATCGTGGGATTGGCTGATTGTGGATCATTACGCGCTAGATATACGTTGGGAACGTGCCTTGCGTGGCACACCTCTAAGAATCATGGTGATTGACGATTTGGCTGACCGTCAACATGATTGCGACATGCTGCTGGATCAAAATTTTTATGTAGATATGCAGACTCGCTACACAGGGAAAGTACCATCTCATTGCAAATTATTGTTGGGGCCGCGCTATGCTCTGTTACGAGACGAATTCCGAAAATTGCGCGAGAAAATTAAGCCACGCACAGGAATGGTTAATCGAATTTTGGTTTTTTTTGGCGGAGTAGATGCTGATAATTACACCGGCCTCGCTATCAAGGTATTGGCAGAATTGAACGTCAAAGGATTGCATGTCGACGTGGTGATCGGTGCACAGCATCCTTGTCTTGGGGAAATCAAAGCGGCATGTGTAGTGTATGGATTTATTTGCCATGTACAAACCAACAAGATGGCGGAATTGATGGCAGCAGCCGATCTGACAATTGGTGCGGGAGGGTCGGCCACTTGGGAGCGGTGTTGCTTGGGATTGCCAGCATTGGTTTTTTGTACTGCGGATAATCAGCGAAAACAACTTGCCGATGCAGCTAGGGAAGGGTTACTGTATTCGCCTGATATCAACGTAGATTTATATCGAGCAATGCAAATGCATGTCTGTGCGCTGATTGAAAATGCTAATTTGAGAGAGCTTATTTCTCGCAAGAGTATGCAGGTTATTAATGGTCGAGGAGTATTCCGGGTCATGGCGAGTTTGGGGGTGTGTGAGATAGTAATTCGGATAGCAAGACCGGATGATTCGGAAAAACTGTTTCAGTGGCGAAATCATCCGAGCATAAGGGAAGTTTCCCGCAATACAAATGAAATTAATTGGCAAGACCACCAAAATTGGTTTGGAACTGTTCTGGCTAACTCAGAGAGAGTGTTGTTAATCGGGCTACGCTCGGAATCTCCAATCGGGGTTGTGCGCTTTGACAAGCATGATGATGAGGCTGAAATTTCGATTTATGTTGTTCCCGATAATGCTTCCTCTGGAACTGGTCAGAGTTTATTGCAAAGTGCCGAACAATGGCTCGCGACTAATCATCCGGAAATTCTTAAGATTTGTGCGCATGTGCTAGGGGCGAACGAGCGATCGCAGAGATTGTTTTCTGGAGCCGGATACCAAATTGAATCTACATACTATTCAAAGAGATTACACTAAGAATGAATAAATCAATAAAAATTGCCGACAAGCTCATTGGGAAGGATCATGCACCTTTTGTTATCGCAGAGATGTCAGGTAACCATAACCAGTCACTGGAGCGTGCCTTGGAGATTGTCGAGGCGGCGGCCAAGACAGGTGCGCATGCGTTGAAGATACAAACCTATACGCCAGACACGATGACACTCGATCTGGATGAGCGTGAATTTCATATAAGCGATCCCAATAGCCTGTGGGCAGGGACTTCTCTTTACAAGCTTTACGGCGAGGCCTACACCCCTTGGGAATGGCACAAGCCGATTTTTGATCGGGCACGCGAACTGGGGATTATTGCTTTTAGCACCCCGTTTGACGACACGTCAGTCGATTTTCTCGAAACGCTAGATGTGCCTTGCTACAAGATTGCCTCGTTTGAAAATACTGACCTACCGTTGATTCGCCGTGTTGCCGCAACTGGCAAACCTTTAATTATCTCAACCGGCATGGCTACAGTGGCTGAATTAGACGACACTGTACGCGCAGCTCGCGAAGCTGGCTGTAAAGATTTAATCCTGCTCAAATGCACCAGCACTTATCCTGCGACCGCAGAGAACACAAATATTCTCACGATTCCTCACTTGCGCGAGTTGTTTGGTTGTGAAGTAGGCTTGTCAGATCACACCATGGGCGTGGGGGTCTCGGTAGCTAGTGTCGCGCTGGGTGCCACCGTCGTTGAAAAGCATTTCACCCTTAATCGGGCGGATGGCGGAGTTGATAGTTCATTCTCGATGGAACCCGCCGAAATGGCGCAATTGGTAATTGAGTCTGAAAGAGCTTGGCAGGCGCTTGGAATGGTAAGCTACGGGCCTACAGAGAAAGAGCAGAAGTCTTTGGCGTTCCGGCGCTCTTTGTATGTGGTGAAAGATATAAAGGCTGGGGATGTGCTAACTCAGGAAAACCTGAGAGCAATTCGTCCGGGTTTGGGATTGCCCCCCAAATATTTGCATCAAATCCTAGGAAAAAAAACAAACAGAAATGTTCTTAAAGGAACTCCGTGCAGTTTGGATATGATTGGCTAATCACGGCATGTAATCGTAGATGGAGTCATAAAATTGAGGCGGTTTGCAGTAAAAATTTACCACTAGTTGAAGGGAGTCAATATGCTTGGACAATTCATTTTTCATACATGCAACCATGCGGGGTTGAATTTAAAAGCGTTATTGAGAAACTCTGTGAGAAGCGGGTCGCTAAGTGAGCGCGAGTTGAATAATGGGGACATGCATGTATCGCTAAAAGCATTTCACGAGGGTAATGTGGTATTTGATGCCATTGATTTTTGTACTATTCGCTCGGGTGATCATGTTGAGATAACCGAAAAAAATTGCCCGATACTAGCCGATGACAAAAGAGAGTTTTTGTTGGTGGCGCAATGCAAACGTGATGAAGGGGATCAGTATTTTCCACAAGAGCATCAGGTTATCTACTCTAAAAAAGGCGACTCAAGAACGACCTCGTTGGTTTACGACCAATTGCCGGTATTAGGAGCCAAAGCTAAGCCGATTTTATTACTCGCACCCAAGGTGTGGGTAAGCAAAGATGTTAATACATTTATTAGTTTTGCAAATGGAGATGAGAGCCATACTGATAGAGTAGTAGCGACCGCGTGGAAAATAGACCTTCTTGCTCAAGACGGAAGTATTCTCCGTACCTTGGAGCTGGACTTGAAGTTAAATGATGTTTACTTGCTCGATGTTAAGAGTGCGTTATCAGGCATTATTGAGCCTACAGAACAGCTTCAAATGATTAATGTTGTGGCACGGGGTGAAAGTGTTTCATGTGTGATTTTGACTTTTGTACAGAATCAGAAAACAGGCGCTTTGGCGTTGGAGCACTCGTTATCTCCGCACTACTATATGAATGGCGATTTTAATCGGGTGAGAAAAGAAGCATTTTTGTTTGCAGAGTGATTCCATTATTAATAAAGTAAACCGTCCGGTATGAAATCGTGCGTAAATATTGCAAGTAAATGGATTATATGAATAGGGCAGCACTGTTCTGCTGCAATGTACAGAATATTGGAGATAGTAAAATGACTGCATTGGTACAGAGCGTAAAAAATATTTTACGCCCTTTAAAGAGAAAGTTGGAAGCTAATCTTCCAAGAAATATTAGAGTGAGCCCGCCAATTGTTCAGGTTTATTTGGGCGGAGAGTATGAATCTAGATATTCACTAGTTAACTTTCCGTCGCTATTTTCCCCATTAACAGCGTATACGTGCATTTATGATATTGCGCTTTATGGCGCAGATGGATCTTGTGTGGGTACGCGGTCTATACCAATTAAACCATTTGGTTCATATGAGGTGCGTCCGCACGAAGTTTTTGGCAATAACTTACCTGATATGGGAATGTTTACGGCAAGAATACGTTCAGAATCATCATTGGATTTTTCGGATAAGCATCTAGGCAAAATAACCTCTCATATTTATGCATTATATTCAGATAAGGCACAGAAATCATTTGCCTTAGTGCATCCCCAAACTACTGTCAGTTCAGTCAGCGCTGATAAAGCAGAATGGATGTCCGCTTTTCTTTGGGATTCAGGCAGCATCAGGAAAGTTGTCGCAATTCAAATTAATCCAACTTCTCGGCCAATTGAATCGACACTATTTTTATTTAGGGATGGTGATGCGGCTAATAGAGTGTGTGAGAGGCGAGGAGTAATTCCTCCGATGGGGGCAAGGAGAGTTGAATGGGACTTGACTGAGGCAGGTTTGCGGCAAGGTCTCTTTTCAATAGGGGCAGTTGGATTGCCAACTGCAAATGCCAAACCAATTGTTCTGACCTATTTTGAAGATGGAACATTTAGCGGGATGCACTCGTAATTTTCAAGCAGTATCTACAGTAAGTTAATAAAAAAATGAACCCAGAAATAAGTACATATGTTGATGATGAAGGAAGAGAGTTCCACTATTCATTTATAAACAATAAAGCCGATAAACTGGTTATTCATTTCACGGCATTTTTTGGTGACTGGGGCGATCGCAAAGAATATAAAAAATATTACAAAGGGTATTTTCACCGCTACAGAATGTTTATTGACGAGAAGAAATACAATTTTCTTTTTGTATGTGATCAATTCGGGGTAACAGAAAATGGTACATATTACACTGGCAAAGCAGGGGATTTTTTTGTTGAGCGTGCTACACAAGAAATTATTAATATTGTTGTAGAGTCTCAAAATATAGCTTGGAAAAATATAATTACTATCGGCTCATCAATGGGGGCCACTGGCGCTCTCAAGTTCGGGCTGAAAAATAATGCGCAGGGCATCATTGCAATTGCGCCGCACATTGACTTGGATATTTGCGCAAAGCTACAAGGTCGTGAACAGCATGTGGCGTGGATATGCCCGGATGGTGATACACAGGCCGCGCATAACTATCCATATACACGACAGATTTGGAATCTTATAAACGATACAGGAGTGATTCCTCCTAGACTGTTTTTACACAGCTGTGAAGATGATCACGGGGTTCATAGCGAGCAGGTTCTTCCATTTCTAGATATATATCGAAGCAAAGGCGGGCGGATTGTTTTTTTTAGAAAAGCTGTAGGTGGGCATAGTGGTGATGCATGTGGGAAGGATGTGCTGCTGGATGTATTGGAAAAGATGTTTGCCTCTAAATCAATAGATGTCAGGCAGTACGATAAGTTTAAATATATGCCGGACAACTTACGGACTCCTTGGCCATTTATCAAACACTATTTGAAAAAAATTCGTGCACGATTGCAATAATAGACTTGTAATCAATTTCACTAATTTTGCAGTTAAAGGTTAAATTCACAAGGTGACAATGGAAAATACGATAGTTTGGGGGTTTTGCGGCAGCGATGGTCGAGAAATTGTAAATGAGTTAAGAGCATCACTAAATGTTACAGATTGGTTTAGTGATCAGGAAGGTTCAGCCGAGATATGGAGTTTGCTACAGGGAAAAATCCCGTCTGCTAAATGCAATGTCGATGCTGTGCAATCATTTGGTGATTTCTATCAGAAGCACTTTCAGACATACAGCGTAATGATTATCCGGAGAGGGTTAAATTTCTCTAACTTTCACGAACTTACCAATGAGTTTGCATTAACGTATTACTATTTTTACGAACTGCTTCGTGGCAAAAATATTAAGCTTGTCATTTTTTCAAATATACCGCATGAAGGTGCCGAATACGTACTGTATCAACTTGCGAGAATATTCGAGATTAAAACTCTTATGTGTTATCAGAATATTTTCCCTAATCAGTTTTTTCTTACTACTTCGATTGGTGACTTTGGATGCTTCCAAACCATCCCACCAATTTTTGAAAATCGGGATATCGTGCTAGAGTCAGGCTATACTCAAAAAGTAATATATATGCAGGACGTTGAGCGGCAGCAGGCTGCGCAGCAGAAAGGCGGATTGGCGTTGCGTTACTTTCGCATAGTTAGTAATGTTAAAAAAAATGGGTTATTGCTGGCAAAAATATTAAATTTGTTTATAAAGTCTGGGCAATTAAATGCAGTAAGTTTTGCTCAAAAATTGGCGAATCGTAATCGGCAGGCCACGTATAAAAAACAAAATATCCAATACGCGGTGGATAGAAAAGTTCTGAAGCAATTATTAAGTACATCAAAACACCTTGTTTATTTTCCTTTGCACCTGCAACCCGAGTTAACAACTTCGGCGATTGGTGGCGTCTTCCAGGATCAGCTATATGCGCTTGAAACACTGAGAGCCTTATTTGGTGAAGAATGGGTAATTTTAGTTAAGGAAAATCCAAAGCAAAATTATTTTCAACGCGATGAACTGTTTTTTGAACGACTGGCTCGAATTCCAGGTGTATATTGGGTTGATAAACTATTTCCCAGTGTGGAGATTATCGAAAAAGCGGCTTTAACAGCTACAATAACGGGTACGGCCGGTTGGGAATCAATCAAGGGGGGAGGCAAATGCTTGGTTTTTGGTCATGCTTGGTACGCGACATTGGCGAACTGCTTAACTTATCACCCAAAGTTGAGTCAATCTGAATTGGCTGATTTTTTGGCTAAGGTTACAACCTTTGCCGAACTCAGTCATTCATTTGATCAGTTGGCTCGTAAAGCTGGCGTAGGTGTTGTCGATAAAGAGTACAACGGACTGGTAAGCGGATACGACGCAAAGAGCAACGCACTGAATGTGGCAAGTTCTTTAATGGCAGTGATTAATCACCCAGCAACGGTATGGCTGTAAATGAAATAAGGAGAACGGGTTGAGTGTTGTAAAAAGATTAATTCGACGCGTAAAGCAGGGGCAGTATAACAGCTTGAACCAGTTGGATCGTCAGCTTGAGAGATATGTGAACTACAATGATGGGTATTTTGTCGAGCTGGGTGCCAACGATGGAGTTGCTCAATCAAATAGTCTGTATTTTGAGAAATATCGTGGATGGCGTGGTCTGCTTGTAGAGCCGTCTCCTCATAACTTTATTAAGTGCAGAAAAAACAGATCATCGCAAAGCAGCATTTATTGTGCTGCCTGTGTTGCATTTGACTACGATGCAGAATTTGTTCGCATGGCGTACTCCAATCTCATGTCAACGGCACTTAGCCTGAACAGCGACATCCCTGATCCCCAAGCCCATGTAAAGCTCGGGCAGCAGTTTCTGCAGGGCAGTGAGGTATTGTTTGAATACGGTGCGCTGGCGCGCAGGCTGAATGATTTGCTGCGTGAATCAGATGCGCCCAAGGTAATTGATTTCTTGTCGCTGGATGTGGAAGGGGCTGAGCTGGAAGTTTTGCGCGGGGTGGACTTCAAGGAATACCGTTTTAAATTCATTCTGGTAGAGTGCAGAGACTTTGAGCGTATGGACAAATATCTGTCGCAACAGGGTTATCGCTTTCTGAAAAACTTATCGGCGCATGATTATTTGTTTACATCTGAGCTGCAGCAGGAAGGCCGCGTCTAACTGTGAAACTGCAAAAAGGCAAGTTAGCCCGACTATTCTCCAAGTATCCACCGGACTCATTGCTTCGCCCGGGCTTGTTTGAAACACTTATTCCCAGCAAGCAGACACACCGCTCGCAGCATAAAAATGGCGTGATCTGCATCCAGGGTGTTCCTGACAAGCTATATTTCCTGTTGTTTGGCTTGATGCGCCAACAATTAAAGTTGCACTCCGATCTGGGTGCAGAGTTACTTGTCGTTCGCGCAATAAGTGGCGCAATGGGTACTGGCTGGCTGGCATATGCAAAACGTAGCTCGGTGCTTGCCTGGTGGTGGTCGAGTCAATGGGAGCGTGCCTATGGGCCGATGATGAATGGCATTGCCTATCGCTGTGCCGCTTTATTTCAGCCTCTGGATGATTTAAAAGACTGGTTTAAATCCAAGTCGCTTTGGATGGCATTCAAAATCAGGGAGGAAGATTTCAGTCTGGTGATAAACGGTGTTGAATACGGCGATCTGGTTATCGATTCATACCTGCGCTTTATGCCGTCACCACGTTTTGATGCCAATGACCCGTTTGTGCGGCAGCTCATTTGGCAAGTGTTGCGCGACATCAGACAGGCCGAAAAATATTTTGGCGAGATTAAGCCCAAGTTTTATCTGAGTTCGTATTCGACCTACGTTGAACACGGAGTCGCAGTGCGGGTCGCAATGCAACAAGGTGTATCGGTCTGGACATTTGGCGACTTGGTTAGATTCGGCAAACGCCTGAGTCCGCAAAATGTTTACCACACCACCGACTGCGCGCACTACCGTGCCGACTTTCAACATCTAGACCGGCAAGAAGAGCGCTTGGCTGAAGCGGCGGAGAAGCTTAACTTGCGTTTGTCCGGCGGAATTGATCCGGCAACAAGTTATATGCGCGTATCCGCATACGGCGAGAAAAAATCCGCACTGCCGCCGGACTTGAAAGGAGCGGTTGTCGTGTTTTTACATGACTTTTATGACAGCCCGCATATCTTCCCTGAGTTAGTGTTTTGCGATTTTTGGCGTTGGATATGTTTCACCATCGAAACACTGCAAGCATCCGGTGTCACCTTTTACCTCAAGCCTCATCCGAACCAGATTGCATTGAGTCAGGCTGCGCTAACCGATTTGCGTGCGCAATATCCCGGCGTAAAATGGTTGCCGCCTAGCGTAAACAACGCCCAATTGGCACAAGAGGGAATAGCTTGCGGAGTGACTGTTTACGGAACGGTTGCGCATGAACTGGCTTATCTTGGGGTGCCAAGTGTTGGTTGTGCTCAACATCCACATCATAGTTTTGATTTTTGCCGCACGGCAAAGACGCGTGAAGAATATAAAACTATGCTGGAGTCTCCAGGAGTATTGCCTGTCGATAAAGACGAAATGCGGCGTCAGGCCTTGATGTTTTACTACATGCATAATTTGCATGGTACGCCTGAAGAGCTTGCATTGCGCCAGGCATTTGTACAGTTTTGGTATGCATGCAACATTGGCGAGGGCAAAGATGCGGAAGTTTTAAGCGCTCTGCAAAATTTGCGTGATCAAAAAGCGTTTCAAACATTAATGCATGACTTGGTAAAAAGTGGCGAAGATAATTTGGATAAAGCAATAGGTCATGAATAGTACAGCAACCATCAATTTGGCACCTATTGCTTTATTCGTATTTAAACGGCCAGATCACACGCGGAAAATGTTGGCTTCACTGGCGGCCAATCCAGAATTTACGCACAGCCCATTGTATATTTATTGCGATGGTGCGCGAAGTGAGAGCGATTTGGCAGACGTTGAACTCACTCGAAAAATCGTTAACGGCTGGAATCACCCGAATAAGAAAATTATTATGCAGGAAAAAAATCGCGGCCTTGCCAACTCGGTAATCGCAGGCGTATCCGAATTAACCGAGCAATATGGACAGGTCATTGTTGTTGAAGATGATCTTGTCGTAAGTACACATTTCCTGAGCTATCTAAATTCCGCGCTGCAAAAATATAAAAGTAGCCAGCAAGTGATGCAAATTTCCGCTTATATGTTTCCAGTGCCGGAATTCGCAGATAAAAAAGAGGCTATATTTCTTCCGTTTATTTCAAGTTGGGGGTGGGCCACTTGGGATCGTGCTTGGAAAGATTTTGATGCGAAAGCTACGAATTGGAAATTGCTGCTGAAGAACAAGGAAGCTAGAGTGAGGTTTGATCTAGATGGGTGCTATGACTATTCTGGTATGTTATTGCGACAAATGTGTGGGGAGATTGATTCTTGGGCAATACGTTGGAATTGGAGTGTATTTCGAAATAACGGCTTGGTTTTATACCCACCAATTTCTTTTGTGAAAAACATTGGTTTTGATGGTAGTGGAACTCATTGCCGTAGGAATGAGTTCCATAATAATGATATTTGTGTATTTTTGGGTCATTTGAGTTATCCAGAAAAGATTGAAATCTCAAATCCAGAATTTGAGCTCATAAAAAAAGTTATCCAGAATTCGAGTGGATCCTTTACTGTGCGGTTGTTGAAAAATATACATAGCAACATCAAGCGAATTATTATGAACATGAGTAATCGTGCAGATGGGTAAAGAGGACTGCCGTAGTGAAAACTATCTGGAGGAAACAATAAATGGAAATAAGTGACGCCCTAAAAGAATTATATGGTGACTATTATCTAGATGAACGTGTTTTGATTAAACGTCGAATTGCTGCTCGCCAGACTCTCGATCATCTAAATTCGATTTTGCCCTGTAAAAACTACAGGTCAATTATTGATATAGGAGCAGGCGATGGTTCTTTGTTAGAAGAGCTTAATGAAATAAATGTTAGCGGTGAACTGCATGCTGTAGAAATTTCAGAGTCTGGTTGGGCTAGTATCCAAGAAAAGAAACTTGATAAAGTACACTCGGTTAATCAGTTTGATGGATATAACATTTCTAGTAAAGATAATGCATATGGACTGGGATTGGCTATTCATGTTCTAGAACACGTTGAACATGAAAGAGTATTTATTCGAGAAATGGCTCGTACATGCGAATATATATATATAGAAGTTCCACTGGAGTTGACGCTTAGTATTAAGAAAAATATTGATGTAGGATCCCAATTTGGGCATGTTAATTTTTATAATGCTTCAACATTTCAAAACTTACTTGAGTCAAGCGGGTTGGAAGTTCTTGCATTTAAGCAATTTTCACCTTCTTTGGAATATGAAACTTTTCTAGATGGTGTAATTAAAGGCACCGTAAAATACATAATTAGAAAGTGGGCACTAAAAATTTCTCCCAAGGCTGCATCATTATTGATTACTTATATGGGCGGTGCATATTGTAGACGGAGATGCCGCGGCTAAGTTTGAATGTGATTAAAATAAAAGAGACTTCATGCTAAAAATGCATGATTGCAAACTTTCCTGAACTGATGGTTTTAATCTGCCCATTTTATGTACTGACTAAGTGTTATTCAACTATGATCTAATATGGTCGTGGCTCTGTGGCCATGTTAGGGCGCGCATACTAATATAGTAATGTTGACGGCGCTCTAATTCTTGCATTACTTACAAAAGATTTTATATGAAAAAGTTAGCGGGGTGTTTACTACGGAAATTGCCCATTAAATTCCAATGTTTGATTTTATCAACACTAATGGGGAGGCGCATTAATGTAGGGAGTGGATCTTTTGTTCACTATTCAGTGCATATCCTTGGTGGAGATAATATTCGCATAGGTTCAAATTCTTGTTTAAGTGAGGGGTGTTGGCTGAATGTTAATCATAGATTAAGGGGGGAAGTCGCCATAGAAATCGGAGACAATTGCTTTATTGGTAAACAAAACTTTTTTTCCTCTGGGAATGTCATCTTGATAGGTGATTACACGCTTACAACTATGGGTTGTAAATTTGTTGGAAGTACACATAAAGTTGACGAGCCTCAAACTCCCTATTTATTAACCGGAACGACTTGCGATGATCGAATTCAAATTGGGGTTAATTGTTTTTTTGGTGTAGGAGCCACAGTGTTGGGGAATGTCAGGGTTGGGCATGGATCTGTCATTGGCGCAGAGTCTCTTGTATTGAAAGATATACCGCCTTTTAGTATTGCAATTGGCAATCCTGCAAAAGTAGTGAAAAGATATAGTTTTATTAAAGAAGCATGGTTGCCTATCTCAGAAATGAGCAGTGATGACGAGATCAGCATGCCGAGTGAGAAGGAATATTTAGATCAACTAAAGTCTAAGTACCCGCGTATAAATATGCCTTGGATTGCAGCTGGTAAAAGTATGGGCGACTTATGATGGAAATATATAGAGTACTTTTCAATTGGATACATCAGCTATGACCGCCGAATCAATTTGGATTACTGGTGCTCATGGCTTTATCGGAAAACACCTTGCGCGAACACTTGCTGAGTTGGGGTGTCAAGTGTCTGGTTTGGGGCATGGGTCTTGGCCAGAGCAACATGCGGCAGATTGGGGGGTGACTCGGTGGATAAATGGCGAAATACATTCTGGCAATCTCCAGTTGTTGCAGCAGTTGGCGGGTACGCCAGATGTTGTCTATCACTTGGCTGGAGGTTCTTCTGTGGGGGGGGCCATAGCCAATCCGCGTGAAGATTTTTTTCGTACTGTGTGTAGTACGATGGAGTTGCTTGAGTGGTTGAGGTTGAATGCGCCAAAGGCTCGTTTGGTTGTGGTATCCAGCGCGGCAGTCTATGGAGCGAGTCATCAATCGGCAATTTCTGAGGATGATTTACAAGTGCCATATTCTCCCTACGGATACCACAAACTGATAATGGAGCAGTTGTGTCAGAGTTATGCAGCAACATACGGCACGCAGGTAGTTGTGGCTCGGCTGTTTTCGGTATATGGTAGTTTTCTACAGAAGCAATTGCTTTGGGATTTATGTGTGAAGCTAGAATCTGGCATGCCCACCGTGGTACTTGGTGGTACAGGTGGTGAGTTACGTGATTGGACCGATGTGCGTGATGTGGCTCGTGCATTATGCTCGGTTAAGGAGTTAGCCTCAGATACAGTTCCTATTTTTAATGTGGGCACAGGTAAGGCAACAAGCGTTCATGATGTGGCTTTAATTGTGCTAAATGCATGGCCAACGAAAGCCACCATTACCTTTAGCGGCAACTCCCGTAGAGGGGATCCGTTTAGTTTAGTTGCCAATAATTCACGCCTGCAGGAGCTTGGCTTTGAGTGGACTATTTCGGTCGAATCTGGAATTTACAATTATGTGGAGTGGTATCTAAGTTACGTGCGGAGAGGCACATGATTAGGATGGCATTTACGCTTATTGGTGGTGGGCATTGGATTGGCGGTTACAACTACATGCTTAATCTTGTGCGAGCGTTGTCTGATTACACACCTAACCGTGTGCAGCCTGTGTTGTTTTTTGGCACTGATATGGATGAAAAAGATGTCGCCCCTTTTGAGCTTATTAAGGGGGTTGTGGTTATTCGTCATACTGTTTTTGATGCTACTAACAAAGGAAAGCGTTTGCGGCAGGCGCTCTTGACTGGCTGTGATAAAATGGCTGCGACTTTATTTTCTGCGCATGATATAGATGTTGTTTTTGAGTCTGCGCAGTTTTACGGCTGGCATTTCCCTGTGCCAGTGATTGCTTGGATTCCTGATTTTCAGCACCGCCACCTGAGACATTTGTTTGATTTTAAAACTTACTGGAAGCGGGAAATTGGATTTAGAGTACAAGTGCTGAGTGGACGTCATGTTATGTTGAGTAGTGGAGATGCGAGACAGGACTGCGAGAAGTTTTACCCTAGTACTCTTGGTCGTACGCATGTTGTGCGTTTTGGTGTTCCACCAGTAAGTGATAATGGTGTGAACTCTGCACGGGTCGTGGCCGATGCGTATGATTTACCGAATATTTTTTTCTTTTTGCCAAATCAGTTTTGGGTGCATAAAAATCACGAGTGCGTGATTCATGCTTTGAGTTTATTGAAGGCGCGTGGAGTAGATGTCGTGGTTGCAGCTTCTGGAAAGCAATCTGACCCACGCGACCCAGAGCATTTTCAGCAGCTCCAGCAGTTAATTGAGTCGTGCAATTTGGAGAGAAATTTTAGATTATTAGGATTGATTCCACATGAGCACATAGCCGCCTTGATGCGCTCTTGCGCTGCACTGATTAATCCATCTAAATTTGAGGGGTGGAGCACAACCGTAGAAGAAGCTAAGGTGATGGGTACTCCAATAATTTTGTCATCACTGAGTGTTCATCGAGAACAAAGCCTTGATGCTTTGTTTTTTGACCCGACATCACCAGAGCAATTAGCTGTTATTTTGGAAAACTTTACTCCTATGAGTTCTGAGAAACGCATGGCTATGCATAAGTTCGCTACAGATGCGGCATTAATTAATATGGAGAGATTTGCCATGGAGTTTTCTGGACTGGTGGAACAACAAATAAAGTACAGGAAATAATTGGTGTTTTATGATAAAAGTGTTAGTCGTGAGTACAGGCAACACATAATCAGATACGTTATGTATAGCGCTTTAGCCAATTCTTTTACGGGCGCACATCTTGCTGAACCAAGATGGGATGGAGTGGATATTGTCGAAGATTTAAAAGAGCTTTGCGTTTGGGTGTTTTTGGAAGAGACCATGTTGTTAAAACTTTCTCTGAATCTGTTGTTATGGAAAAGTTGCTTTCTATTTATAGAGAACAGGGTATAGCAACTGAATGTATATAGAAAAGCCAGCTAATGAGATGAAAAGCCTTATATCAGTCATAACTGTTTGTTTTAACAGTTCTGCAACTATTGAAGATACGATTAATTCTGTGGAAGCACAAAGATATAGTAATGTTGAACACCTCGTCATTGACGGTGCTTCAACAGATAGTACTATGGAAATAGTTGGGCAACATGCAAGCATTAAGCGAGTGATTTCTGAGCCTGATGGTGGTATTTATGATGCTATGAACAAAGGCATTTCTACTGCTCAAGGTGAAATTATTGGTATGTTGAATGCAGACGATTTATACGCTGATGATGATGTGCTTTCAAGGGTTGCTGAACTGTTTTCAGATGCATCAATAGATGCGTGTTACGCTGATCTAGTGTATGTTAAACAGCAGGATACAAATGTAATTGTTAGGTATTGGAAGTCAAAAGAGTTTGAATCTGGGCTCTTTAAAGATGGATGGATGCCGGCACACCCGACATTTTTTGTTAGAAAAAGTGTTTATGAGCGTCTGGGTGGTTTTGATTTGAACTATAAAATTGCTGCAGATTTCGAACTCTTATTCAGATTTATTGAACAGCATAAAATTAGAACTAGATACTTACCCAAGGTGCTTGTGAAAATGCGTTTAGGGGGTACAACCAATAAGAGTTTAGCAAACATTTATAAGCAGAACAGAGAAATTCTTAGGGTTTTAAAATGTAATTACAGTAGATTCTCCATTAGTAACTTTATTCTGAATAAAGCAATCAGTCGATTTACACAATTTTTAACTAAACCAAATTAGCAAAATAATTTTGGCATCAGGCATATCGTGATTCATAAATTCACTGGTTCTATTTGGGCATTGTTAGAATATCTGTGTTACCCATTGATAATTTTCGTTGCTACTCCTTATTTGCTGCATACCTTAGGTGCAGAAAATTATGGTTATTGGATGCTGTTGAATGCAATAGTTAGTTTGGGTGTGGTTTTAAATGTTGGTACTAGTGCGGCTACCATTAAATTAATTTCAGCTGGTATTGGCAAACAAAATAATGGCGACATAACGCACATTGTAAATTCATCTTTGACTATCGCTATATTTGGCGGGGGTCTTCTTGCTCTAATTATTTCAATTGTATTTAGTCTAATGGGAACTGGCTTATTTGAAAAAATGAGCAATCATTCTTTGTTGCTTTTAACTGGTTTAACTGCTGCACTTTTAGCATGGATAGAGCAAATTGATAATGTATTTACTTCAACAATCAAAGGTAGTGAGAAGTTTGGATTAGCTGCAAAAATTGAAATTATTAGTAAAACACTTCAGATTCTTGTGGCGGTACTCGTAGTCGGGTTTTCAGGCAGTATGGCTGCATTTTACTTTTCATTTGTGATTGTTGCCGTATGTCGATTGTTTATCAAATATCTAGTGGTGAAGAAGTATTTAAATATTTCTAATTTTAAATTAGGCCTTAATGGAGTAAGAGAAACATTAATATATGCGAAATGGGGCTGGTTGCAAGGCTTAGGCTCACTTTTATTTGGTGTGGCAGACCGATTTTTAGTTGGATCTATCATGGGAGCCACTGCGCTTACATACTACTCAGTTGCAACCCAATTAGCGCAGCAAATACACGCAATTTCTTCGGCGGGGTTAAGTGTTATATTTCCAAAAATAAGTCGTAAAATAGAGGGGGCTTCAAGTTTTTCACTACGTAAAATTGCTCATTTAGCAATTATGGGAAATTTTTTCATTAGTAGTGTATTGGCTATAAGCTTGTTTATATTTGGCCATGATATTTTATTGATTTGGCTAGGTACGTCTATCGCAAGCACCAGTTCTGAAATTCTCTTTTATTTAACTATAGGGTATTGGCTATTAGCAATGAATGTAGCACCGCATTTCATATTGCTGGCTATTGGTAGAATGAAATTTGTTGCACTATCTAATGTTGTAGCTGGAATTGTTTCATTAACCATAATGTTCATTTTAATTGGGTCTAACGGCCTAGTCGGTGTTGGTGTTGCTAGAATTCTTTATGGCATTATTACCTTGGTTAATTTTTTATCGTTGTTTGATTATTTAAAGAAAAGAAATGAAAAGTATATTGAGTAGATTTTATTTAAGTGTGCATATTCGAGGATCTCGATTAATTATTCCTACTGATAAGCCGAAAGTTGTCCATTCGAAAATCAATGGCTATAAAGTATTTATCCTTAATAAAAATGCAGAGTCTATGGCCTATAAAGCTGAATATAAAAATAAGTATTTTAATGGTTTATTTTTAGCAAATCCCAACCTTGCGTACACGAACTAATTGAGGTTTATTTAATGCTTAAATCATTTCTAAAACGCGTTATTCGATCGCTAGGTTTTGACTTACGACGATTTGATCCGGAACATTCCGACTCTGCACAATTTAAACAAATGCTGTCGACACACGGAGTTAATTTAATTCTTGATGTTGGAGCCAATACAGGTCAATATGGCCAGTCTCTTCGAGACTTGGGTTTCAATGGGCATATTGTTTCGTTTGAACCTTTGACTGAAGCAAGAAAGAGTCTATTGAGGGCTTGTGAAAGTGACCCTATGTGGGATGTTGCACCACAGGCGGCGATTGGGAGTGAGGATGGTGAGGTTGATATTCATATCGCTGGGAATTCGGTGAGTAGTTCAATTTTGGATATGCTTGATGCGCATTCGAGCGCAGCTCCAGATTCTGTTTATGTAGGTAGTGAGCGAGTCCCTTTAAGGCAGCTAGACACGTTAGCAATTGAGTACTTTACGACTCAAAGTGTGGCTTTTTTAAAGATAGATACACAGGGTTATGAAGATAAAGTTTTGAGTGGTGCTGCCAAGGTTTTAGATAATGTTGTGGGATTACAATTAGAGTTGTCATTACTTCCCTTATATAAAGATCAGTTACTATTTCAAGCTATGGTTGAACGATTAGGGGCTATGGGTTTTGACTTATGGTCGTTAACATCGCCTATTATTGACTCAAGGAATGGTCGTTTTTTGCAAATAGATGCAACTTTCTTTAAATCTACTTAGGTTTGTAGGTTTAAATATTATTTGCTTTTGGCATCAACACATTGATGAACGGTTTTCACGCGACTCTAATTTTGTATTGCAGATTAAATGACTACTCCAGTTCCTGATGTAACAAATACCTATAATTTTCCCGCTGGAAAATTATTTTTTTTGCCGCCAAACTTAAGCCGAATCGATGAGGGGGGCTTACGTAAACACGGTTTGATTACGTCTGGTAATTTAAACAAAACAGGAGCCTTTGAGCAGGGACGTCATGACCAGCCTTTAATTACAATTATTACAGTTGTCTTTAATGGCGTTCAAAGCATTAGAAATACAATCCAGAGTGTTGTTAGCCAAGGTTACGATAATATTGAGTATATTATTATTGATGGCGGTTCTACTGATGGAACCATAGATGTGATTCGAGAGTACGATAATGTGATTGATTATTGGGTCAGTGAGCCAGATCATGGAATATATGATGCTTGGAATAAAGGGGTCGCTTTAGCTACTGGAGAGTGGATTGGATTTCTGGGTGCAGATGATATTTATCTTCAAGGCGCTATACAGTCATACATTGGTTTAATTGCAACGTTTAGTAATACTCAGGTTGATTACATATCTTCGCGAGCCAATTTAGTGTTGAATTCTAAAATACTTAGGACAATCGGCCAAAAATGGAATTGGAAGTCTTTTCAGAAATGGATGAATGTTGCACATGTAGGTTCCTTACATCATAAATCATTGTATGAGAAATATGGTTTATATGACCTTACTTATAAACTTTGCGGAGATTACGAGTTGTTATTACGCCCTCGATCCACGTTGCATGCGGCATATCTTGATATGATTACCGTGAATATGAGTGTTGGTGGGGCAAGTGATAATTTATCCGCTTATTTGGAAACTGAAAGAGCTAAAGTTCTAACGGGAGGGCGAAATTTTTGGCTAAGTCGATTCGAAAGAATATTTTCCATTAAAAAGTGGCAGTTAAGAAGACTACTATGGTATTAATTTGCCACTTAAATCGTTAAGTCTGGACTATTTTGAGGCAACAACTACATATCTATGATTTTAAAAATTAAAGAAAAACTTAACTCAGAATACCAGTTGAATGTTTTCAACTGGAAGAGCTTAATGATTGGCGTTTTGTTATTGTTGACAATCACTATTCCATCGTTGGGTATGGCTATGGGTGCAGACTCCATGGCAGCAGGATTGATGGTTGTTATTATTTTCTATATAGCACTTTGCTTGAAGATATATACCTTAACTGAAATCAGAAATAATCCACATGATGTGGTGCTTATATTTATTAGTTTATCTGCAGGAATATTCATTCATGGGCTAATTAACTATTGGCTTCATTATAGCTTTAACATTCATCGATTTTTGGAAACCTTTGTATTTTTGATATTGTTTCTGTTGGGAGCATTTTCCTTTGTTTTAGTAGCAAAAAAATCAGATGAACATCAGGTTGATTTTGTTTTGAAGTTTGTATTTTATGCATTGATAATTGTGGGAATTCTTAGCATCTTAGGATATTCTCCTTTTTTTAGTGAATGGAAGGCTATGGTTTTTTATATGGAGCCATCTCACTTTGCTTTAAGTTTCTTACCGTTTTTGCTTTATATTGCTGTGCAGTCCGATATTAAGTATAAGCTTATCTGGCTTGCTATAAGCTTTGAAATAGCCTTAATGGTACAAAATTTAACGCTGATATTAGGAATTATTTTTATATCGATTTTAGTGCTTCCCATAAGAAAGTTCCTAGTATTACTTGCTTCATTTTCATTGCTTTTTTATACAAATAAAATTGTTTCGCATGTCTACTTCATTATGAATAACTCAGCAGTCGGTGCAAATATGCCAGACGCAGTTTCTTATGTTGCAGATAGAGTGTCTTTGACTAGTCCGAACTTGTCTGTATTGGTATTCAAATCAGGGTGGGAGCGCGCGTATTTGAATTTTATAGATAATTTCGGCTTTGGTATTGGATTCCAACAATTAGGTTTTGTTGGGCGAGATGGTGAGATCATGACTAATATAATGAATGTTGTTGCAGGACAAAAAACATGTTTATTGGATGGCGCAACAGTTGCCGCGAAGTTAGTGAGTGAGTTTGGTATGATGGCTATAGTTGCACTTGGTCTCTATTCTATTTATGCAATAAGATACGCGGTAAATCTACGTGAGCTTTCACTAAGAAAGAATAAAATTAGAGATTCTAAGTATGTGTTTTTCTTGGCGTGTTTTTTGATGTTTTGTATAGACTTATTTGTTCGTGGTACGGGTTATTTTTCTTCTAGCGCATTTCTTTTTACGGCCTCATTGATATGGATTCTGATGCTTCATTCTAAATCTACAGGCATGAAATCATGAATTATTTAGAGCGTTATGGGTGGCTAGGATTAGTGCGTTTAGCACGTGATTATCTTTATACGAAACTTTTTGTTTCAGCACAAGTAAGGCTGGTTCGTTTGCCCGCTTATATTAGAGGGCGGGCTTGTATTGACTTTGGCGCATCTCTAACCACTGGCGTTGGTGTAAGGCTTGATGCATTTTCAACTCCAGAAAAAGTAGTTATGCATTTCGGAAATAATGTCCAGTTAAATGATTATGTGCATATTGCTGCTATAGAGCACGTTGAGATTGGTGATCATACATTGATTGCTAGTCGTGTCTATATTAGTGACCATAATCATGGTTGCTATAGTGGTGTCGATGTCAATTCGACACCTCATATACATCCAATGGATCGGCCTCTAATTGCTAAACCTGTAAAAATTGGTAGAAATATTTGGATTGGTGAGAATGTATGTATATTGCCTGGAGTTGTTATCGGTGATGGATCAATCGTTGGCGCTGGGTCTGTTGTTACGAAAAATGTTCAAGCAGGGAGTATTGTTGCTGGAAATCCAGCTAAACTGATTCGATTATTTGATGATATAAGTGGTCAGTGGGTAAAAGTTTGAAAACCAAAGTGTTGGTGATATCGGCAGTAAATTTTACTGAGGGTGGGCCGTTAACCATATTGCGTGACTGTCTTGCTTCCGCCTCACATTATCTTCCTTCTGATTGGAAAATTGTTGCATTAGTGCATGACAAAGGGCTGGTGAATGCTGCACGTGTAAAACTGATTTCAGTTCCCAATGCAAAGAGTTCTTGGATAAAAAGACTCTATTATGAGTGGGTAGTATTCCGGAAAATTTCAAAAAAACTAAAACCAGACTTATGGTTTTCATTGCATGACATTACACCAAGGGTGATTTCTCGTCGCCAAGTTGTTTATTGTCATAATCCTTCTCCGTTCTATAAATTATCACTTCGCGAAGCTATTTTTGAACCCAAATTTTTGATATTTAATTTATTTTATAAATACCTTTATGGAGTCTTTATCAACAGAAATCATTGGGTTGTTGTACAGCAGGACTGGTTGAGGGATGCTTTTAAAAAACTGTTTGGTTCTTTACCAATCATAGTGGCCTATCCTTCAGTCAACATTACTAAATCAAGTGAAGTTGTCGCCCAATCAGAGAGACCTGTTATATTTTTCTACCCGGCACTTCCTCGAGTATTTAAGAATTTTGAGGTAATTGGTGAAGCAGCAAGAGTGCTGGCTGAAAGAGGTGTGTCTGGGTTCGAAATAAGAATAACCATTAGTCCCAACGAGAACCGATATAGCAAATGGTTATATTCAGAATATGGGCGGGTACCTAATTTGCATTTTATTGGTAGGCAAGATAGATTGGGAGTTTCTCGGAATTACCAGGCTGCATCAACATTATTATTCCCTAGTAAATTAGAAACATGGGGGCTACCTATTTCTGAGGCAAAAGCGTACAAAAAAAGAATTTTGGTTGCTGATTTGCCTTACGGTAAGGAGACTGTGGGCAATTATCAAAACGTGACTTTTTTTGAACCAACAAATGCCGTTATGTTGGCTGATTTAATACAAGAAATCACTGAGAGTAAATTGCAGCAGCTAGGAAATATTGCATCTGAACCTAGTGAACCTTTTGCTGCCAATTGGGCCAACCTTTGGCCCAAAATGATTGAAGGCCTATGATAGATATACTCAACTTATACTTACAGTAAAGTTACTGTTAAGGATTTAATAAAATTGCTTAAAATTACTATTAGCGCATCTCTTGTTGTGTACAAACCAGATTTTTTGGCTCTTGAGCACACTGTATTAAATTTGCATCTAGCTGTTCTAGTAGCCAAGAATGATTATGATGTTTCTTTTAATTTAACCGTGGTAGACAATTCATCTGACGAAGCTTACTACCAACGGTTAAAGTCTTGGATTGAGCACATTTCGGTCAATGTTCCAGATTTAAACCTGCATTTACTTCGTTCTCCAGATAATGTTGGTTATGGGCGTGGTAATAATTTAGTTATAGAAAAATCACAGTCTAAATATCATTTAGTAATAAATCCAGATTTGTATGTAGAAGCAGATGCCATAAGAAATGCCTTAGCATTCATGGAGTCAGATGTTAATGTTGGTTTGTTGTCGCCCTCAGTTTTTGGTGAAGATGGTATTCGACAATACTTATGTAAGCGAAACCCAACATTGTTTATCATGTTCTTACGTAGCTTTTCTCCGAAATGGGTTAGACACACCTTTCGATCTGTTATTGAAAAATTTGAGATGCGGGATATTAGTTATGATGAAGTCATAGATGGGCTTCAGTATCCAAGCGGATGCTTTATGTTTTTTCGCACTAAACCTTTGCAACAAATTCAAGGATTTGATTCTAGGTATTTTTTACATTATGAAGATGCAGATATAGGTCGAAGAATGCTTAAAATTGCGCGAGTGGCCTATGTACCAAGTGTTAAGGTGGTTCATAAGTGGGCGCGTGATACTCATACATCATGGAAAATGCGAATGGTGACTGTTAAGTCAGGATTGCTCTACTGGTGGATATGGGGTGGGATTTTTAAACCTACAACAGCATATAACTTTAACCCTCAAAGCTTAGCTCCTCAAATTGAATTTAAGTCCAAAGTCAGTAAAAAAATACTAGTTACTGGTGCTACTGGTTTTATTGGAAAGTCACTTTGTGAGGAATTAGTGCTGAATGGACAAGATGTTTGTGTTGCAATACGTGCTGATGTTAATCCAATTACAAATGCAAGTATGGTTAAGATTGGAGAGCTAAATGGCCGCACGGATTGGTCTACTGCACTGGATAAAGCTGATGTTGTTATTCACCTCGCTGCCCGCGTACATGTTCTGAATGATGGTGCGAATGATTCATTAACAGAGTTTCGAAAAGTTAATGTTGATGGCACGTTGAACTTAGCATGGCAGGCGGCTCAAGCAGGTGTGAAACGTTTTATTTTTATAAGCTCAGTCAAAGTGAATGGTGAGCTTACCTCGATGGATAGGCCCTTTAGAGAAACTGACATTGCGAATCCACAAGACTCTTACGGGATATCAAAGCTTGAGGCCGAGCAAGGTTTATTGCAAATAGCGCAACAGACTGGTATCGAGGTGGTGATTATTCGCCCGCCGCTAGTTTATGGAGCAGGAGTAAAAGCTAATTTTGCAAGCATGATGCGTGCTGTCAAACGGGGCATTCCACTACCATTGGGTGCTATTAGTAATAAGCGTAGTTTTGTATATGTAGGTAATCTAGTCAGCTTGATTATAAAGTGTATTGATCACCCAGCGGCAGTCAATCAAGTGTTCTTAGCTTCCGATGGCTATGATATTTCAACAACTGAATTACTAAAAGAATGCGCCAAGGCACAGGGAGTGAAGGTAAGGTTATTTCCGATTCCTCAAATGATGATTGAGGTTTGTGCAGTTCTCTTCGGTAAGCGGGTTGTTGTGCAACGGTTGTGTGGAAATTTGCAGGTTGATATTAACAAAGCGAACACATTGCTTGGATGGGTGCCACAAGTATCAGTTGCAGAAGGCTTGAAGGTAACTGCCAATAGTTTATAGAGCAGAAGTTTTTGGGCTCGATTTTCTGACTGGCAGGGGTGATTTTTTTGACTGCTTTACTTGTCTTGAACCGATCACCAGTGAAGGGATATGTCCGCCCTTTGACATCTTCGCTTGACCATAATAGGATCTTGTTGCGCTAACTGCATGCCCAAGAGCAATAGATATGTCATCAAGTACCATGCCGGAGCTTTTCATATCTGAGCCGAGCGCGTGTCTAAAGCAATATGCAGTTATTGATTTTTTACGTTCTGGCCAGAGTTTTTTTGCAATAGCCCTTATAGTGCTTGTCATGCTGGAGGCGTTTTTAATTTCAATGCTTGCACTTGTCCTTATGGTCGCAGCAAGTGCATCTACCATCGGATACTTGCCTAAGTCAAAATATATTTCTCGCCATTTTTGTCCAGCATGATAGTTCACCGTTCTCTTTAAGACCTCATCTGAGGATGGAATTTTTTTTCGAACACTAATTTTTCCATCCTTTACCTTTGAGCTTTCTATTCTACAAACTAATTGATTGTTTTTAACCTCTAAGTGAATGCCTTTTTTCAACTCTTCTGGTCGGCAACCAGTTATGGCTAATACATGAATAGGTAAGCTCCATGTTTCAATTGCCTCGTTTAAAATTTTCTGACGCCAATCACTTGGAAGTTTCTTCATATGATGTCGTTTAGATGTTCGTTTCTTTTGTTCAGACTTTAGAATAGGGCATGCAGTGGGCATGTCTTCTAGTAGTTTCACATATTGCTTAGCTGTAGATAGTTGTTCAACCCAGGCATGTTGAAGCACGGATCTTTCTTCATTACTAATTGAGGTGTTACCTAACTCTTTAAGTTTACTTACTTGCTGATCTTTAAAGTGTACTAAATGATCAATACAAACATGGGTGATTGCAGCTCTGCGTTTGTACCAAGTGTTCTTAGATTTTGTTTTCGCCGCCAAGGCTAATATATCGTCGTTCTGTGAGTCTCTTTTATTACTCAACCGATTATAGCAAGCTTTATAGTCGAGTTTGGTTTTCTCTGAAGTGTCAATATGATCTTGTTGATATATGTGGATCATATCTACCACTTTTTTAATAAAGTCTACTTCTATTTGTATGTTAAGGCTCATTGTTATTTCTTGTGTTTATCTGTTGTGCGTAATAGTTGAGATATGAAGGCTTACCATATATTTTTATTGCCTATTAATTTTTGCATTTATTTTTTATAAATATATATAGTATGTCCGCATTCTTTGCTATAACTCAGAATATTAATTATTCACATTAGTTCATCATGTTATGATTTATTTTTTTTAGTGTAGATGAATGTAATTAAGATAATTAGGAGGCTGACATTAATTGGCATATTTCATAAAAAATAGTTGATGTAATATTGTGATGTCTAATTCAATTAAATCTTCATCCACTTCAACATTACTTAGCGCATCGCTAGATTGTATGTAATCAAGCTACAATAGTCAGAAGTGCACTTGCTTGGTGAGGTAAATGGTTTTTTGATTAGCGAATTAGGTTAGGCAACAACTAGTATATAGAGTGTATTGTATTTTTTTGATTGAGTTCTAATGAAACGTTTATTTGATTTGTGTCTGGCGTTGGTTGCATCTTTCTTTTTAGTGATACCGTTTCTGCTAGTAGCAGTTGTGGTTAGGCTAACATCAGTTGGCCCGATTTTATATTGGTCTGATCGTGTAGGTCGCGATAATACGATATTTAAAATGCCTAAATTTCGCTCTATGCGTATTGATACACCTGCTGTGGCAACACATTTGTTAGCAGATCCTAAACAGTTTTTAACGCCAGTGGGTTCGTTCTTGCGTAAATCCAGTCTGGATGAGTTGCCTCAGCTCTGGAGTATTCTTAAAGGAGATATGAGCTTAGTTGGACCACGACCAGCGTTGTTTAATCAAGATGACCTAATTGCATTGAGGACGCAGTATGGTGTCGAAAAATTAGTGCCGGGCTTAACTGGTTGGGCGCAGATTAACGGTCGCGATGAGTTGCCAATACCTGATAAGGTTAAGCTAGATGTAGAATATTTACATCATCAGTCTTTTTGGCTAGATATAAAAATTATATTTCTGACATTTTTGAAGGTAATTCTAAGAGATGGCATTCAGCATTGAATGCCTAGGAGTTTTAATATGCTAGGATTTGTTCTGAATATTTGTCTAGAAAAGAACATCTATATACTACTTCTAGCAGCAGGCTTTTAAGTCCGTCATGTTAAAGTGTCATTAATTCTGTTGAGCCTAAAAGAATGATGATTGGACTCATAATTTCCTATAAATAATAATGATAATTGAATGAAAAAAACACTAATTAACTCAATTACTTTTTTAGCTTTATTGCATGATGTTGCAGTGGCAACCATTGCTTGGGGCGTTGCTTTTTTATTACGGTTTAACTTTTCAATACCCATTGAGCATATCCATTACATGGAGCAGTCTGTCATTTGGGTGGTTCCTTTACAAGGTGCGGTATTTATCTCTTTTAGTTTATATCGAGGCATGTGGCGGTTCGCAAGCCTTCCGGACTTAAAGCGCATACTGTTTGCGGTTAGTTTATCTGCGGTGCTAGTCACTGCTATGTTATTTATGTTTCAGTCTACAATTGTAGTACCACGTTCTGTATTGGTTCTTGATCCACTACTATTAATGCTCATGATGGGTGGTAGTCGCTTTGCATACCGCGCATGGAGAGAGCATCAGCTTTTTGGTGTTAATTTAGGTCAAGGTACACCTGTGGTTGTCCTTGGATCTGGTGATGCGGCTGTTGCTTTGGTTAAGGATCTGGTGCGCAGCCAGGAATGGCACGTCGTTGGCTTGCTAGGCGACGATGAGTCAGTAATAGGTCGTGAAATTATGGGTGTTAAAGTACTGGGCAACATCGAGCAGTTACCTAGTATTGCAAAAGCACTCGATATTCGGGATGTTATTGTTGCTAAACCATCGGATGCACATCAAGCGCGTCGACGTGCGGTTGAGATTGCGAGTAAGGCTGGTTTGAATGTACTTACAGTGCCATCCGTTGAAGATTTAATGAGTGGCAAAGTAAAAGTTTCCAAAATTCGACAAGTTGAAATCGAAGATTTGCTAGGCCGTGATGCTGTCAGTCTTGATAACTCTGGTTTGCAAAGCCTAATCAATGGGCAAGTGGTCTTGGTTAGCGGGGCAGGGGGGTCCATTGGTTCGGAGTTATGTCGTCAAATTGTAAAATATAAGCCAGCGACGCTAATTTGTTTAGATATTTCAGAGTTTTCACTTTATGTACTAGAGCAGGAGTTAAGCGCACTCCAACTGACGACTACACTTGTTTATAAGACTTGTGATGTAAAAAACAGAGTGCGAATTAATCATTTGTTAACTCAATATCAACCGACTATTGTCTTTCATGCCGCAGCATATAAGCATGTGCCAATGATGGAAAATGGCAATGTATGGGAGGCGCTATCCAACAATGTGATTGGTACATATACGTTGGCTTCAGCTTGCAAGGAAGCTGGGGTTGCGAAATTTGTTTTAATCTCAACCGATAAGGCTGTTAACCCAACCAATGTGATGGGGGCTAGTAAACGTTTGGCAGAAATGGTGTGTCAAGGCTTACAAGAGGATGTAGGTACGCGTTTTGTTATTGTGCGCTTTGGTAATGTGTTAGGTAGTAGTGGTAGTGTGATTCCTAAGTTCCGTGAACAAATCGCTAAAGGGGGGCCTATAACAATTACGCATCCAGAAATTACACGCTACTTTATGTCGATTCCTGAGGCAGCGCAGTTAGTGATGCAGGCTGGTTTAATGGGAGCAGGTGGTGAAATTTTCGTACTCGACATGGGTGAGCCAGTTAAGATCGTTGCTTTAGCCGCAGACATGATTCGTCTATCAGGTTTGGCGCTAGACGAGATTGAAATTGAATTCGTAGGTTTGCGTCCGGGTGAAAAGCTTTATGAAGAGCTGTTAGCCGACGATGAACATACCATGCCCACTCCACATGAAAAGTTACGCATTGCGAAGGCAAGAACGACAGATACCGCTTGGGTAAATAATCTGTTGAAATGGATTGAAAGCGCACATAGCGCGAATGAAAGTCTTGTAAAAGCAGAGTTGGCTGTTTGGGTTGAAGAGTATAGCCCACAATATTTAGATGCTAATGCTGGCTTTGCTAATCTTACGGCAGAGCGAGTAGTGATACATTGATTGAATAGGCAATAAATACCTCTTTGCAAACCATGTTTGCTTAATGTAAATAATTGACGTGTTTGTTTTGCGGCATGCTCCACAATCAATGCACTTGGCAGACTTTTTTTACTTTAGTTTTTTCAAGATATACCACTAAATTCTTATACGAAATTTACAGTCGTTATCATCTCACTCAAAAGTTAATTTGCTTCAATGTTAGTGACCCGCGCATAGAGCTTAATTTATTCGGTAGAATGGCAAGTTCAACGTTGACCTGTTTTTCATGCTTTAGCCTTTAGTATGAAAAACATTTCAAATTTATTATATTTTCCCAAGGCGCACAATGAACGAATATCTTTTTACTTCAGAATCTGTTTCTGAAGG